>Ga0209066_10006969_pt1 | contig 11360 bp, 4 predicted proteins | sample All_14_2_FD_187198 | JGI IMG/M metagenome (GOLD analysis project Ga0209066, IMG submission 187198) | Freshwater microbial communities in response to fracking from Pennsylvania, USA - Allegheny Zone_MetaG_DW_15 (SPAdes) (version 2) ...
GTCAAACGGACTGGCTCGGTTCACCGGAACCGTCACCGGCGGCACCACGCTTCCCGTCCAGATTCTGGGATTGGGCGATGTGGGGCTTTATGCCACAAACACCGCCATGAAGCAGGGCGTGTACGTGCGGAACGGGCGCCTTCTGCTGGGAAGCGAAAAAGATGCGGCCGGCACCAAGCCGATTGTCCTGGGAGACGTCGTTCCTGTTTCGACGAACGTGCGCTTGCTGGCGGCCGTCAACCCCGCCACGGTCTCGGGAGACGCCTGGAGTACCAACGAAACCAGCGGAACCTACACGTTTAAGACGTCCGCACCCAACGTGGACGGCGTGAAGCCCGTGACGGGCGACCGCATCCTCGTGAACGAGCCGGCGAACGCCTATCGGAACGGCATCTACCTGATGACCGCTTCCAACATCTGGACGCGTGCCGAAGACCTGAACGAAACGAATGAGTTTGTTCACGGCTTGCGGGTGAAGGTCGCGGAGGGCTCCGCCCACGCGGGGAAAGCCCTCTTCCTCTTCAACTATGAGGACATGAGCCCGCTCAACACCAAGTTTATCCTGAACTGGAGCAACCATTATATCGCCTTCCACTACGAAGCCGAGGCGGAGCCGAAGGTTGCGGTTTTGACGGACGGGGCGGTGACCGTCACCAACGCGATCAACGTCGTCGACAACAAGAGCGCCGGGCGCAGCCTCATCGGCGGCAACACCGCCGACGAGTCGGTCTTTACAGGCAACATCGCGCTGTCGCGCTCCGTGACCCTGAGTGCCGTTCAAAGCGGCCTTGTGCGCATGACCGGCGCCTTCACAGGCAGCGGCGACATCATCAAGGCCGGGGCCGGCACGGTCCGTTTGACCGGCGCCGATTCGGCTGTGGGCGGCTACGTGCTGGAGGAAGGGACGCTGGCGTTTGGCCAGCCCGTCACCATCGCCAAGCCATTGACCTTCACGGCGACGAACGGCCGGACCGGAACGTTGGCGGTCTCCGGCAACTTGACCTTCGGCGATGGCGCTGCTCTCGCTTCGGTCCCCGCCGGGCTGGACCCTGCGCTGATCCACACCCTCGTCCAGTGCTCGGGAGGGACCATCCAAGGAACGCTGCCCGTTCAGAGCCTGCCGCTCGACTGGCACGTGCACCAGAGCGAAACGGCCATTACGACCTACTACGCCCCGGGCGGCACGGTGTTCCATCTGAAATAACACAAGGGGCCTGGCAAGAATGGCGCTAAGATAAGCGGCGGCTCGGCGCAGCCTCACACTCCAGCCGGCGGATTCGCTTGAAAAATGGAGGGCGAAGCTGTGCTGAGCCGTCAAGAACAACTGCGCTTATCTTATCGCCATTCGGGCTTGGCAAGCAGGGTGCTAAATTAAGGGAATTTCACCTACTCGGGACCGCGTTGTTGGGCGGGCAAGCGAAAAAAATATTTGTCAGATTTCCTGAAAGCGGCCTATATTCCAGTGAGGGGCGGTGAATGATACGGACACGAAGGACACATGCGGAGATGCCTTCAGGCGGCTGGTGACGGATGCGCAGTCTGACCTGTTCGCTTTCATCGCGCTGATGGTGGGCAACACCCCTGACGCGTGGGACGTGCTGCAGGGCACCAATCTGGCTCTGATGAAAAAGGCGGCGCAGTACGAGACGGACCGGCCTTTCCGCGCATGGGCGCGCTCCATCGCCTATTACGAGGTGCTCACCTTTCGGCAGCGTCAGCGGCGCGAGCGTCTCGTGTTCGACGATGACATGCTGGACCAGGTGTCGGCCACGCTCAGCCGCGAGGAGACGGATGAAGGCTTCCAGTCTCGGAGGAATGCGGCGCTGGCGGCCTGCCTAGGCAGGCTGCTTCCTTTTCAGCGCACGCTGATTGTGCGGCGCTATGAGAAAGGGGTGTCGGTCAGCCGGCTGGCTCAGGAACAGGACTGCTCGGCGGCGGCGATCTCGACACTGCTGTATCGTATCCGTAAGGCGTTGGAGGCTTGCATCCGGAGCGAAACCGCAAAGGAGACAAGCGCATGAGCGTTCTTCCTGACGGTTTTGAGGAGTTGGCGGACCGCGTGATCACGGGACAGGCTTCCGACGAGGAGGTCGCGGCGTTCCGTGCCTTTCTGAAAGACGATGCGGATTTGTTGGACGAGTACATCGGGCAGATGCGGGTTCACAGCGGACTGGTCGCAAGCGTGCGCCTGTCTGCGCGGTGCCGCTCCGGGGCGCAGGACGATGCGTCCGGATCGAGTGAGGCGGTTGCCGTCGGCGACGCACCGCTTTGTCGAGGCGGTGCGGCACGCGCAGGCGGGTGGGGCAAGCGGAGGGGCTGGATGGCGGCGGCGGCCGCGGCGGCGCTGCTGGCGGGCCTGTCCGCCGTGTGGCGGGGCGAGAGGAGCGCGCCTTCCCCCGCCGGCGGAGCCCGTGCCCCTTCGCGTGCCGCAATTTCTCCGGTCACGCTCGTGAGCCAGATCGGCGCGTCTGCGCTGAGCCTTCCGGGCGCTTTGCCGGGGACGTTGCGGCTGGCGGCGGGAGTCGCGAAGGTCCGGCTGCCCTCGGGGGTGGAGCTGTCGCTGCAGGGGCCTGCCGAGGTGTGGGTGGAGAGTGGGATGGAGACCCACCTGAAGGCCGGCGAGCTGCTGGCATGGGTGCCGAAGCGCGCGAGCGGGTTCACGGTGCGCGCGCCGGGGCTGACGGCGTGGGATGTCGGGACGATCTTCTCGGTTTCGGCCGATGCGGAGGGCAGCAGCCTGTTCGTTTTCAAGGGGCAGGTTCAGGTGCTCGACGAGACGGGCGAGGGCATCGACCTCTGCGAGGCGGGGGAAGGGGTGCTTGCGCTGGACGGCTGGACGCCGATCAAGGTCACGTCCGGCGAGACGGAGCCCCGTGAGCTGTTTGCGGCCGTCCGGGGCGAGCGGGCTTGGGCTGCGCCTGCGGCGGCGGTAGCGGCCGCCCGCAGGATCACACGGGTCTGGGGCGCTAAAAGACTGCCGGTCGTCAGGACGGCTTCGACACCAACAAGTGAGGAGAACACGATGAGAAAGCGGAATGCTGGGATTCGGAACGCGGCTGCTGGCGCGGCGTTGGCGGCTGTGATGACGGCGGCCGAAGCGCTGTCGGTTAACGTGACGTGGCAGGGACCGGTCGAGGGGGCCGGCGAATGGAGCGTGACCAACAACTGGCCGGCCGGCACCTTGCCGGCTCCCGACGACTACGTGTATGTCCCGCCGAGCCGCACCGCGGTTGTGGGCGAAGCGACAACGGCGACGGTGACGAGGGTCTACGTCGAGAACTCGAGCCTTGGGGCGGGTGTCCTGCGTTTGGACGGGGGTGTGCTGACGAATGTGGCGATCATCACGGTCGGCACGTCTGCGAGCGCTTCACACACGGGCCGCTTGGAGATCGTCCGGGGTTTCTGTCAGTCATCGCCAACGGGCAATCTGACCGTGGGCGATTACGGGCGTGTCGATATGACGGGCGGGGAGGTGTCGAACGCGACAATCACTATCGGCGGAAATGGGAACCGGTTCACGCAGGACGGCGGAACAAACCGGGTGACCGCTCTTTACGTCGGTTATAATGGTGTCGGCAGTGGGCAGTACCTTTTAAACGGCGGCTTACTGGATTCTCCGGGGGTGATTATCGGCGCTGGCAATTATGGGCAGAAAGGGTATATGGAAATGAACGGAGGCGCGCTCTCGCCGATCGTCTCGTTCCAGATTCCCCAGAACACCTTGAACTCGGGAGAGCTGGTGCTGAATCACGTCACGAATGCGATCAGTGGGCTTTATATTGCGGGCGGAGGTAACGGCACTCGGCACAGCTATACCGGCAGCGTGACGATGACCGGCTGTGACATCGCATTGACCTATCTCGAGATGGGCAATAAAACGTCGAACTGCTGCGCGCGGCTCCTGATCGACGGCGGAAAGTTGTGGTATAAGGGTGGCCCGGCTATTCCGAATGTTGGGGGGAATCAGGCGATCCTGACCCTGACGAATGGCGCGACGTTGCTGGTTTCGTCGACAGAGGATATCGCTCTTTCCGCTAACAGGAACTTGACGGTCGGAAACGGCGGTGAGCTTCGGATCCATGGCGGAACGGTCCGGATTCAGGATCGGCTGTTCATGTATGACGGCGGAAAGATCGAGATGACAGACGGCGTGTTTGTGCCGGGACGTGTGTTCTCGGGTGGCGGCGGCCCGACGTCGCCCTGCGTCTTTTATATGAAGGGCGGTTTGTTCGCTCCAATAGGCGATTTTCTGCTCGGCGGTGACGGAAATTCAACGCCGACTTCCAACAGCCAGATTCCGGTCACGTTCATTCAAACGGGCGGAACGGTCAGCAACACGACCGTCCAACTGTCGGTGTCGTCAACGAACGCCGTTTCGCGGTATGAGATCAGCGGCGGTGCGCTCGCGCCGAACCTCGCGTTCCGAATCAATGTGTCCAACGTTTCCGAGCTGTGCGTCAAAGGTTCGGCTCCGGATGTGACGATGAGCTACATCTATGACCCCAACGCGCGTTCCTTCCTGCTGGAGTGTGTGCTGGACAAGAGCCTGGGGCACCTCGCGCCCATGCGGTTCACGAGCTCGGCTGGCTACCGCTGCGGGCACTTGCGCGCGCGGCTGGACGGCGGCGTTCTGCTCTCGGCGTCGGACACGTTCACCGTCATGAAGAAGCTGAGCGGGACCTTCACCGACGCGCGGAACTACCTCTCGGTGCCGGACTCGGGACTGTGGGTGACCTCGCTGGTGGCGGGCGCGACGGAGTCGGCGATCACGCTGGCTGGGAAACAGGCCGAGCTTGTGATGCACGGCGCGCAGAGCGCGTCGTTTGCCGCCGTTCCGATGGGTCACGTGACGGTGGGGAACGTCGCCACGAACTTCCTGGTCGAGCTGATCGTACGGATGAGAGCGACGGCCGCAGACGGATCCGAAATCACGCCCGAGGGATTGACCGCGCTGGCAGAAGGTTTGGTCGACGCAGGCTACACGAATTCGGCCGCCGAAACCTCGGGTATCTATAACCTGAAGGTCGCGGTCCCGCAGGCGTACGTGGCGCCGGGCAGCGCCTTTTTCGCGTGGGACTTCACGCGGACGGCGGGCATCAAGACCGTCGGCACGGTCACGACCAACGCGCTGGTCAATGCCGTCAGCGTCGAGGCGGTTAAAGCAATCAGCACGGGCACCGTGATCTTCGTGCTGTGAGCGATTATTGGGCGGTGCAAAGATGGGTGACACGTTATCCGTGGTAGGGACGCCTCCCCGAGGCGTCCGCCTTTCGGCTTGCTCAGGACAGGCGGACGGTTCGGGGAACCGTCCCTGCCGTTAAGGCGTGTCACTCACTTACGCAGGACTTAATGGAAACGGGGGACGTATCATGCTGAAGGTGGGATTGTCTTGCTTTGTGGCGGCGGGAGCGGTCTGCGCGGGGGCGCTTTCCGCCCGGTCGGCGGTCGAGGGGCGCTTCGTGCGCATCGACGCGCTGACCCACACGATGGAATATTCCGAACTGGAGATCTTTTCCGGGGGGACGAATCTCCTGCGCGGACACGCCGAGCGGGTTTCCGTCGGGGAAATCAAATCCGCTGACGGAACGTTTGCCAAAAAGGTGCCGCCCCACAGCCTTGTGGACGGGAACACAAACTCCGAACAGCGCTGTCAAATCCACTCGCCGGATCCGCAAACCAGCTTCGCGTGCCTCGAAGCGGATCTCGGCACGACACTGCCGGTCGACACCGTGACCGTGCATGTGTCGCGCTGGGACAACCCGATGGTCAAAAAATGGTTCGATGATCCCGACGGCTGGCGCGTGGTGACGGTGCTGGATGAAAGCCGCAAGGTGGTTTTTTCGGGACTGGTGACCCTGTTCACGCCGGAGTGCACGCGCCTCAAGGGCGTGATCAGCGTGCGGCCTGAACCTGCGAAAGGGCCTTTTATCGGCAGGGTCATTCCGCCCGCCTCGCGCGGTTGGTTCAGCCTCGGCGAGTTCATGACCGGGTATTTGAATGTCCGGGCGGTCCCGGCGCCAGCCGACAGCGGGAACGCCGCTCGACGTGAGGAATTTTCCAATCGCCTCGCGCCGGAATCCGTGGAACTTTTTGCGAAGCGGTTCTTTGACGAGGTGGACGTGAACGCCAAAGGGCTGGAGGCTGTGCGTGCCGCGCTCAAGGCGGGCAAGAGCGAAGAGGCCATCAGGGCGTTTAGCCGGCGCTTCTTTGAACGGCTCGGCTATTTCGAAACGGGAAAACAAAGCTTATGGCAGTATTCCTTTCCGGCCGATCCTCGTTCCGGCGCGATGATGGAGGCCGAGGATTTGCTGAACGGCCGCAAGGTCGACCGCAAAGCCCGCACGGTTTACGTGGGCCAGCCGGCCGACGTGCTGGACTTCAGCGCTTCTGTTGTACCTTGGGACAAGCCCCACCCGCGCAGTCTGTTGCTGGCGTATGCGGCCACGGGCGAGAAAAAATATCTGGCGCGCTGGGCCGAGATCATGGACGAGAAGTCGATCTTCTTTCAGCGCTGGGCGGATGCGGGCAGCCGGCGCGATTATATGCCGCTGGGCCAGCTGGGCGCATTGAACGCCATGCTGCTCGACTTGCACGAGGCGCAGAAACTGCGGCCCGGATTATGCGAGGATCTGCCGTCCGCGACCCTTCCCCGTCTGCTGAGCCTGCACGTCGAGGAGGCTCTGCCGACCTATTGGCGCCTGGCGCGCCGGACCGTCTTCAACCACCAGTACAACATTTGGTGCGGCGCCTACACGCTCTCACGGATTCTGCCGGATTTCCACGTGGGACGTCGGCTGGAGCAGGAAGTGGCCCAGCACTTTGAGCGCCTGTGGACAATCATGCTGCACCGGGACGGCTCGATGGCGGAAGTGGCCGATGTGGGCCACATGCGCTGCCCGCTTCAATTCTTCAGCCGGTACGATCAGCTCAAGGTCGACAAGCCGGCGTGGTTCACAGCGGATATGGAAAACTATTTTCGCCATTATTGCCTGATGTCCGCGCGGTACGCGATCCGTTACCTCGCCCCATCCGGGATAGAGCACCGCTCGGGGGAGAACGCGGACTTATACAGCTTCGGCATGCTTGAGCCGCTGTTGGCGTCGGACGCGAAGAACAACGAGGTGCTCCGGGCGCTGGCGCCGAACGTGTTGCGCGAGCCTGATGCGAGAGCCATCGTCGATACGGTTTTCGGGCGCGGACGGGAGCGCAGCTCGCTTTCGAAAGAACGTCAGCGTGCTTATGATGTCGTGGCCCAGAGCCTGCCGGGCGGTTATCAGGGGCAGCCGGAAACGGTGTCGGATTACATGCCGTACGCCGGCATTCATTTCTTGCGGCGCGACTGGTCGCCGGACGCGTCGTTCGTCGAGATGATGTGTCAGCCTCCGGGCGGCGGGGCGAACGGCCGCTGCATGGACTCCTTCTGCATCGAGCCGGGCTCTTGGTGGGGAACCGAGTATTGGGACACCCAGTTCCACTACTGGGACTTTGCCGAGCCGCTGCTGCTTGCCCGCCCGCTGAAAGTGGATGGGCAGCAGCAGTGCCAGTCGTACGAAACCCGCGGTTGGGCGTGCGGCTCGAAGACCGAGCGCATGGTCGAGGCGGTCGAGAAACCTTTGCAGAACCGTTTTTACAGCTCGCCGCAGATCGATTATCAGGAGTGCTTCTTCCGCGGCGCCTACCAGACGTGGTCGGTGGCCACGAGCAATGGAACAGGCGGTTTCATTTCTTCTCCCGGGGCATGGCTCGCTTTCGGAGGGCCGGCTGTCACAAACGTGAATACGACGCGGCAGCTTTTCATGGTGCATGAGCCGCGCCTGTTGGTTAGTGTGGACCGCGTGTGCTTCAGCGATGACGGCACGCATCGGCTGAGTGCGCCGCTTCTGATGCTTCCAGAGGAGCCGGAGGCGAAGATTGAAGCGGATGCCGCGCGAAGAGAAATCCGGCTGATCCGGCCGAAGGGCGCGCATTTGACGGTCCGCCAGTTCGGCGTGGACGGGCTGCGTTACGAAACGCTGAAGCCGGTCAAAGGCCATCTGTTTCTCGATGTCCAGTGGCAGGCAAAACGCGAGACGGTCCTCGTGTCGGTGCTGGAGCCCCGGTCTTCGCCGACGGCCGGATCGGCGCTTGCCGGGATGCGCGAGGTGAACGCGGACGGCAAGGTCGGGTTTGAGGCGACGACGCGGGAGGGCAAGACGATCACGTTGAGCGTCCCGCGGCAGCGTGTGCGGACAGCAACGGGTGTCGCTCCTGAGCAGGCCCTGTTGACCGTAGCGGATCAGGATGGCGGACTCAGCGGATTGGCCTTGGGCACGGAAGCGGTCACGGCCGGAAAGCGGGTCTTCAAGACGGGAATGTCCGACTGCGCGTTCAGCCTAGCCGGCGGGTGGCGCGCGAAGCCCCAGCTTAGGCCCGTCTGGCGGCCGATCGATCCGCCCAGCTTCCTGCCGGCCACGGAGGTTTTTATCGACACGCAGACGGTTTCCATCGTCTCGGGAACGGCGGACGTGGAGATCCGCTACACCACCGACGGGAGCGAGCCGGTCCTCACGTCGCCGCTATACACGGCACCCTTCGATATCGGGTCGAGCTGCATGATTCAGGCGCGCGCCTTCCGAAAAGGGTTTGTGAAAGTGCCCTTTGCCACGGAGGGCACGCGTGTGAGCGACATCAGTTTCGCGCGGTTCCGCAAGGAGCCGGCGCGTCCGGCTGTGAAGGCGGACGCCACGCGTCCGGGCCTCGCTTACGACTACATGGAGGGTAGCTGGTTCCGGCTCTTCGGCTATGCCGACCGGCAGGCCGCGAAAAGCTCGGGAACCGTGGATCGGCTGATGGACGTGGGCATGCGGCAGACCGAGGGCACCTTCGCGGTGCGTTACAGCGGCTATCTCGACGTTCCGGCCGCGGGCGTCTACACCTTCCACGCGCCCAAGGAGTATGTGGTCAACGGGTGCGAGCCGGGATATGATCTGCGGGTGTTTGTGGATGGCGAGGAGTGGCGGCTCGGGCAGCTGTGGCACGGGCGCGGCGCATGGTCGGTTCCGCTCGCCAAGGGGCTCCACCGTTTCCAGGTCGTGTACGCCGACGCGCGCGACAAGGATGTCGAGCGCCAGCGCATCGACTACTGGTGGGGCTATCCGTCGCCGTGGGTCGTTTGGCGCGGCGTGGCGCCAGTGCTCGAACTCTCGGGCCCCGGGCTGGCGCGCCAGCCGGTGCCGACGTCTTGGCTGAAGCGCTGAGGCGCGTGCGCCCGGGGTGCGGTGTTCTACTGCTACTGTGCGGCTCGGATGCGGAACGCGCCCGGCAGCAGGCAGGCCTCGTTGTAGAGGTTGCCCTCGCAGTTCTGATCCCACATGAAGCGCAGCTGTTTGGGAGCGGCCACCTTGTCGGAGCCGACCACGAGCTGAGCGCCCTTGATCTCGACCTTGGCTTCGACGAAAGTGCCGTCCTCGCCCGCCACTTCGAAGTTCTTGACGGGCTGGTTGCCGGCCGTGTACCAGCTTTCAACGTGGTTGAACGTCAGGACGAACTTTCCGTTCTCGACGGTGCCGGCTTTCAGCGTGGGCGAGTCGGCTTTGACTTTCTTCATGCCGTAGTCGCGGTTGAGCGCGAGCAGCGCCAGGCGCCGTCCCACCGTCTCCTTGTCGCCGGGGTGGATGTCGCGCAGGTCGCCGACGTCGGTGATCACGGCCATGCCCGCGTCCTTCTCTTCGTCCGCGAATTTCTGCTGGGCTTCCCAGATTTCAGGCAGGGCCTTGGGTTCGCCGCCGTACGTGAAAGGCGCGAGCTGAACGAAGTAGAGCTTGAAGTCCGGATTTTCGAACACCTTCTTCCAGCCGTTGAGCAGCGCGTGCATTTTTTCGCGGTAGAGGTCGCCGTCGCTCCGGTTGCTGCAGCCCTGGTACCAGATCGCGCCGCGGAAGGTGTAGGGGACGAACGGGTAGATCATGCGGTTGTACAGAACGGTCGGCTGCTGATGGAGCCCCTTGGCGCCTTCGGTCTGCGGCTTGAGGTTGGGAAGGCTGTCCACGATGCCCTTGAGCGCGGGGACGGACTCAAACCCGCAGGGCGGCGTCCACGGCTCGATTTTTGTGCCGCCCCAGTGCGAGGTCACGAGGCCGATCGGGATATCCAGGGCGCGGTACAGTTCGACGCCGTAGTAGAACGCCGTGGCCGAGAGCGGCGCCACGTTGTCGGGCGTGATGGCCTGCCACTGCATCGGGTAATCGGTCCGCGGCGTGAGGGAGAAGCCGTAGCTGGCCATCCGGGTGAAGCGGATCAGCGGATAGTTGGAAAGCGAGGCGATCATGGCCCCTTTGCGGTCCCGGAACTTCGGGCTTCCGCCCCACAGCGGCTGCTCCATGTTGGACTGGCCGCTGCACAGCCACACCTCTCCGACCAGCACGTTGGCCACCGTCGCGGTGTTCGTTTTTCCCGCCGCCGTCAGCGTGCGGTTCTCTTTGCACGCGGGCAGCGGTGTCAGGCGAAGCTTCCATTCGCCCTTGGCATCCGCTTGGGCCTTGACGGTCTGTCCGGCGAAGGACACCGTGACCTCCTCGTTCGGGTCCGCAACGCCCCACACGGCGGCGGGCAGCTCGCGTTGCAGCACCATGTTGTCGCTGAAAACCGGCGCCATGGCGACCTTCGCCTGAACGGACAGAACGCCGGCGGCCATCGCCGCCAGCGCAGAAAACAGAACCTGCTTCATCGGATACTCCCCACTACGTTATTGAAAGATTAGGTGACAAGCGTTCACTTACGGAGGCCCGCCTGCGTGTAATCCCACGCCTTGAACCCGAGCGCGAACGCGGGGGATTCGGGCTTGAGACGGAAGTCGCACGCGTCGGCGTTCTCGAAGAGCGGATCGGCGTACTTGCCGCCGACTTCCTTGCCGCACGTCTGCCACGCGTCCCACGCGAGGCCGTCGAGTTCCGGCTTGCCCGTGTAATCGAACCACAGGTTGCCGGCCCAGATGCCGCCCACGCCGCGCGGGCCGCGCCCGACGAGAGGCCCCTCGCGCACCACGACAAGGTTGTTCACAAAGTGCAGCGTGCACGGGATGTCCTGCACCACCTGGCGCGCCGTGCGCACCGCGCCGAGTTTCCTGTTCCACGCGAACACGTTGTTGCGGATGATGCAGCCTGCGCCGTAGTGCTGGTGGAAACCGCCGTCCGTCGTGTTCCAGCACAGGTTGCGTTCCATCACGATGCCCTCGGACCCCTCGTCCGTGTACAGCGCCCAACCGCCGTAGGAATAGGCCCACACGTCATGGATCACGTTGTCGTGCACCGTCGTGCCGTAGCTCGTGCCGAGCGTGTAGACGCCGCCCATGTCGCTCATGATGCCCTTGCCGAGGTCGTAGA
>Ga0209066_10006970_pt1 | contig 11360 bp, 11 predicted proteins | sample All_14_2_FD_187198 | JGI IMG/M metagenome (GOLD analysis project Ga0209066, IMG submission 187198) | Freshwater microbial communities in response to fracking from Pennsylvania, USA - Allegheny Zone_MetaG_DW_15 (SPAdes) (version 2) ...
TCCGCCTGACATACCTTCCCGCTGTTCGAATTTTTTTGAACTAAAAAACCTTGCGTCATGCTCAACTGGCGGGAATTCCCCTTCGTTCGCCTGCTCTTGCCCTTCGCAACAGGCATCATCTTGGCCATTCAATTCGACCTGCAAATCCCCGGCTTGCCTTTGGCTTTTTTGTCCCTCGTCGGCTTGCAGTTGCTCTCGCAAAAATTGCGTGGCCTCTACCGCTACCGCTGGATGCCTGGTCTGTTGCTCAACCTGACCTTGCTCGTGCTCGGCTACGGCGTCACCTGGCAGCACGACGAACTACACCATGACTTTCATTTTAGCAAAATACATGCGCCGGAACAGGGAACAGTGCTCGTCGGCGAGGTGGCCGATGTGCCCGTCAACAAGGAAAATTGGGTGAAAATCGAGCTGGCAATTAACGCCACAGGCCCCAACGCCGATAGCCTGGAATCCGCATCCGGCAGCCTCCTGCTCTACCTCCAACGGGACAGCGCCGCCGAATCACTGGCCTACGGGGACCAGCTAGTGCTGAGTGGAAAAGCCACCACCGTGGAGCCGCCTGCAAACCCGAATGCCTTTGATTACGGGCGTTATCTACATTTTCAAAATATTCATTATCAGGCTTTTGTGAAAAATGGAAACTGGAAAATGGTAAAACGGAACGACCATTTTTCACTGTACGGCACGGCCATTTTCTTTCAAAAACAGTTCACCGAAACATTGCGCAAGCACCTGAAAACCGAAAACGAGTTCGCCGTGGGCGCAGCGCTCATCTTCGGCTACCGTAGCGAGGTGCCGGAGGAAGTAATGACCGCCTACTCGCAGACTGGGGCCGTTCACATCCTCGCCGTTTCGGGCATGCACGTCGGCATTCTCTTCGTGATTTTGAACTTCTTTTTCAAAAGGATAAAAACCCGTAACCGCTACTGGCAGTGGGGAAAAGCCATTCTGATTTTGGTTGCCATTTGGTCGTTTGCACTGGTGACGGGTGCTTCGCCGTCCGTGCTGCGCTCGGCCACGATGTTCAGTTTTGTGGTGCTGGCCGATGCACTTGGGCGAAACAAGAATTTTTATAACACCCTGACAGCCAGCGCTTTCTGCCTGTTGCTCTACGACCCGTACTGGCTCCTGAGCGTGAGTTTTCAACTCTCGTACCTCGCTATTTTGGGCATCGTTTACTTCCAGCCGAAGATTGCGGCGCTCTGGGTCATCGAGAACAAAATCGGGAATTACCTCTGGGAATTGAACGCCGTCTCGCTGGCTGCGCAACTGATGACGCTGCCGTTCACACTGCTGTATTTCCACCAATTTCCGACCTATTTTTGGTTGTCGAGCCTCGTACTAGTTCCGCTTTCGGGCTTGGAGTTGGGGGCGGGGCTGCTGCTTTTGATTGTTGACCCGATTTGGGCTTTTGGGGCAAAAGTCCTTGGCTGGCTGCTGTGGGCCATGCTCTGGCTCGGCAACGAAACCGTGATGGTAATCCAGCACCTGCCCGCTGCGCTGGTGAACGGCATTTGGATTGGCGGCATCGTGACACTGCTGCTTTTCCTCAGCATCGGCAGCACGATGGCGGCCATCAGCTTCCGCAAATTCCGATGGGTGCTGGCAACGTTGGCGTTGCTGGTGGTGGTCGGGGTGAGTTTTGCCTTTTCGGGATTTAAGCATCACCAAAACCGCCAAGTCACGGTTTACAGCGTGTACAAGCACACAGCCATTGATTTTTTTGATGGTGAAAAAGCTTGGTCGTTGACCGACAGGGCACTGGAGGCCAAGCCGCTGAAGTATGCCGCCGAGGGCAATCGCTTCGCCAACGGCATCAACGAAGTGGAAATGCAGCATTTGGAGGACACGGCTGCCTTGGTTGGCGACCATTTTTTCTTTCAAAATGGGCTGGCGCAATTTTATGACAAACGGCTGTTCGTGGTGAGCGGTCCTGTGATATTCAGTGGTGAGATGCCGCTAAAAGTGGATTATCTATTGCTGCGCAATACGCCAAAAGTAGAAATCGAGGACTTGCTGCAAACCTTTGATTTTCAACAAATTATCTTCGATGCCAGCAACAAGAAGTGGCGGCTGGAGGACTGGAAAAACCAGTGCGATTCGTTGGGCGTGAATTATTTTGATGTGAACGAAGAGGGGGCGTTCGTGCTGGATTTTGCCGACTAAAGCAATTTCCGAATCTCCTCGAACAGCTTGTCCTCGTCGCCGGGAATGTACTTGCGGGTGTGGTAGGCGATATTCCCGTTTTTATCCAAAACGAAGACCTGCGGCAGGCCATTCAGCTCGCCAGGCATGACCATGCGGAACTCCCGATTCATATCGTAGTAGGCGGGAAATGTCCAGCCAGATTCGTTTACACGGCTGACAAACTGCGGGAAGTTCTTCGGAAAATCGGTACTGATGGCGTAGAAATTGAAATCGGCCTGCTGCTTCCAGCCGTCGAATTTGTCCTTGATGGCGTTCAGTTCCATGCGGCAGGGGCCGCAGGTGGTGAGCCAGAACATGAGCACGGTGGGCTTGCCGTTTTTCTGGAAAACCTTGGCGGAGTTAAGGGTGTCGCCCTGTGCATTGCGAAGCGAAATATCGTATGGGAAGGTGGACTGAACCTGGTCGGACGGACGTGCTGTGTCCACGTAGTAAGTGCTACGAGGAGCAGCAGGCGTTGGCTGTGGCTGTTGCACTGGCTGCGCAGGTGCAACTGGGGTTGGGCTGTTTTGGCCGCAGGCCGAAAAAAGTAGGCCGACAAAAAGGTTTGCGATGAAAAACTTGCGCATGGGCGATTGAATTTTAGGGCAAAGTTGCGACCAAATCGGCAAAAGGGCAAGCCGCCTGTTACTCGCCTTTTTTCTCACGGGAACGCTTGTACAATTTTGCGCCAGCAAACATCAAAAAACCAAAACCTACGATGCCAAGCAGTGTGTACCAGATATTGAAGGCATTGCGGTAAACGGCCAGCAGCACGATGGCCACGAGCAGCAGCGTGGGCACTTCGTTCATCAAGCGGAACTGGAAGGAAGTGTAGGGCCGCTCGCCCCGCTCCAACTTGCGGATGATGCCCTTGCAACTGTGGTGGTAGCCCGTGAGCAGCAGCAGCAGCACGAGTTTGATGTGCATCCACCAGTTCATTTTCAGCCACTCGGCGCCGTGCAAAACGAGCATGGCGACGCCGCAAACCCAGGTCAGCACCACCGCCGGGCCGAGGATGATGCGGTACACCCGCCACTCCATCAGATTGTACTGCCGGGCGAGGATGTCCCGCTCTGGCTGTGGCCTGTCAAATGCCTCCACGTGATAGACGAACATTCGCACGAGGTAGAACAGTCCGGCGAACCAAGCGACGAAGCCAACGAAATGCAATGATTTGAAAAAAAACAGCGTCATGTTCGGATGCGTTGATTTTTATATTTTTGCGCCCCTTATTGAAAGGGTCATTCAGCCATTGGTCATTAAAGTCAATTTTATTACCCAATGATTAACGGCAAAATGATAAATGACGACTACAATTACCTTAGCATGAGACTCAAAGATTTAGTAGTAGTGACGGGCTTCCCCGGCGTTCAGAAGATGCTGGTCAACCGCAACAACGGCATGGTAGTGGAAGACCTCGATTCCGGCAAGACACGCTTTGCGCCCATCCGCAAGCACCAGTTTTCTCCGTTGGAAACTATCTCCGTTTATGTGGACGGTGACGACGATTCCGTGGAAATCCGCACTGTTTTCCAAAGCATGTACGACAAGTTGGCTGACACGCCGCCACCCAGCTTGGATGCGAAAAGTGACGAACTTCGGGCCTATTTCGCCACTGTGCTGCCTGAGCACGACCGTGACCGGGTTCACATCAGCGACATCAAGAAAATCATCCGTTGGTTCCATTTCCTCCACGACCGTGGCTACATGAGCATGGAAGAGGTGGCGGATGATGAAGAGGAATAATTGTTTGATGGGTTTGAATAGTTCGAATTGTTTTCCAGCAATTCAAACTATTCAAACAACTTCAAACGCATCGAACCACAATTAAGCCATCACCCTCGCCATGTACTGCTCGGCAGCCTCCTTGTAGGCACCTGCGTCGAGCTTGGCTTTCACGGCTTTGAAAGCCGCAATCGTCTCGTCAATATCTGCCTGGGTATGGACGGAAGTAGGAATGAGGCGAAGAATATTCATGCCCTTCGGCACTACCGGATAAACAACGATGGAACAGAACACGCCATAGGTTTCCCGCATGTCGTGGATGAGGGCAAGCGCTTCTCCCACTTCGCCGGGCATATAGACGGGCGTCACACAGGAATTGGTGTCACCAATGTCGAATCCAGCTTCTTTGAGGCCGCTTTGCAGTGCCCGCACGTTCCGCCAAAGGTTTTCCCGCAGTTCTGGTCGGGTGCGGATGAGTTCCAACCGCTTCAACGCACCGATGACGATGGGCATCGGAACGGATTTTGCGAAAATCTGCGAGCGCATCGTGAAGCGCAGGTGCTCCATCACGAATTTTTCGCCAGCGAAGAATGCGCCGATGCTCGCCATGCTTTTTGCGAAGGTGGAAAAATAAATGTCCACGTCGGCCATCACACCCTGCTCCTCGCAGGCACCAGCGCCCGTCGGGCCCATCATGCCGAAGCCGTGTGCGTCGTCCACGAGGAGGCGGAACTGGTACTTGTCTTTGAGGGCGCAGATTTCCCGCAGCTTGCCTTGGTCACCCCGCATCCCGAACACGCCCTCGGTAATGACGAGGATGCCGCCGCCTGTTTCAGCGACCAGTTTGGTAGCACGCTCCAGGTTCTTGTCGAGGCTGGCCACGTTATTGTGCTCGAAAGCGAAGCGCTTGCCTTGATGCAGGCGCACGCCGTCCACGATGCAGGCGTGGGATTCGGAGTCGTAAACAATCACATCGTGACGATTGACGAGGGCATCAATGGCGGATAGGATGCCTTGATAGCCATAGTTGACCAGCAGCGCTTTTTCTTTTCCGATGAAATCGGCTAGGTTCACTTCCAACTGGTCGTGGTACTTCGTTGCACCGCTCATCATGCGGGCACCCATCGGGTAGGCCATGCCCCAATCCTTGGCGGCTTGGGCATCGGCTTCCCGCACTTCCGGGTGGTTGGCGAGGCCGAAATAGTTGTTGATGCTCCAGCAGATGACCTCCCGGCCATTGAACCGCATGCGGTTGCCGAGTTCGCCTTCCAGCTTTGGAAACATGAAATAGCCGTCGCCGATTTCCTGGTATTTGCCCAGTGGGCCACGGTGCCTGAATTTTTCGAATAAATCCATTGGTGTAGTTGCTTTTTATGAAAAAAAGCCATGCCGAACGGTCGGAGAACTTGTGGGCAAGTTCGCTGGCCTGTTAGCATAGCTTTCTTGGCGGATGAATGCGGGGCGAAATTAAGAATTCTTTGGAAATCATTCATTTCTCACATCCGCCCATGTCATCAGCAACCCGATTTGAAAACGCAGGTCATCGGCGCAGTCCTCCATCATCTGCCAATCGGCGGGGAAGGAAACGTATTCTGAAGTCCGACAGCCCGAAGTTTGACTGACCCTCGAATCGCCCGAGTAGGTTTTGAAAGTTTCGCAAAAACTGCTGGTCGACCAAATCGGACGGCTAAAGAGCACGTGGCCGGTATTGAAATCAAAAACCTGAAAGTCCGTGTTCAATTCCGCCCGTTTGGTGGCGGTGATATTGCAGATGGTGGCAGTGGCCGTTTCATAAATGGGCTTGTAGGTTACTTTGCCACTGGTGTCGGTTACGGTTTCCGTCCGCACCAAAATCTCTTCGCTCACCGTGGAGCAGTTGCGGTCAATGTTCTCCCCGTACACCCAAGCTGAGCGCATAGTTGTTTTCACCAAAAAATCGTATTGTGTATGCGGCTGCTTGTTGCGGTGAACGACCTGCCAGAAACTGCCGGACTGCACAGGCCAGTTGTATAAATATTGCAAGGCGGTATTGCCATCAAAGCCAGCCCAATTATCCATTTCCAGTAAGATGTAAACAGTGCCTAAGGGCAGCGCCTCCTCGGCCAGTTCGCCACCGATGGGGTCATTCCAAGCATAATTTTTTTGCAAATAGGCGATTCGATTGTAGGCCGCACGGGCGCTCAATTTTTTGCCCAAACGTGCCGCCACCATGTTGTTTTCAATCTCTTTGAAATACCGTCCGATAACTTCTTGGCGGCTTGATTCCACCATCTCCTCCACAGGCAGCAGACGGATGTCGGGGCGGTAGCCATCATCGCCGACGAGTGGCAGGAGCGGCTCCACCCGCTCCTGTCTGTGCTGGATTCTTTGATGAATGGCATGTATCAGCTCCCATCCGTAAGGCGTGTCGTAGTTTTTTAGGCTGTCAATGCTATGCAGGTCAATTTTATTTGCTTGCGCAAATGCCATTTCCAGCGATTTTACGTGCTTGGTTTTGTGGCGCTTGCCATCCAGGCGGTTACTGGCGAAGCGGACGGTTTGGTCGTACTCGTTCTTCTGAAGCTTGATAGTGGCTGATGTGCATCCCAAAAGCAGGGTGGCAAAAACTGCCAACAGGAGAAGTTGGAAATGAAAGTAGCGTAGCATGGCCTGATAGTTTTAAGTGTGAACGGATATGGTGGCCAGGAATGATTTTTATAATCGTAAAAATAGCTCGACAAGCAGGATTTGGCAAGTCACCGCTCGTTAGCGATTCGTTAAATATTTACCCTTGCATTATTCACTATCCGTCACCAAACTATGCCTATCCACTTTTTTCAAAAAAACGGAATCACCATTAAACTGATAAGTCTCATAATATACGGAGTCGGCGCCCACCAATCTCATACCATATATGTCCATCGAAACAGAGTCTGGCTCTGGATTCGGTATTTCATTAAAACCATGAATTTTGTGTAAACGCCTTGCCTTTGCATCAAACACAAATAGCTGAAAAAACTCGTTTCCACCTCTTGCGCCAGTACCCAACGACACAAGCACATCAGGGATATTATCGCTATTAAAATCAATAAAATCGGCTTCTGAAAGTCCATTTAGAGTGGGGAATATAGAGTCAAATGTTTGCCTTAAATCCCACCCTGTCGAATCCTCATAAGTTAATAACCGGAGCCGAATATGTGAATCTGCCGAGTCATTCATGGAAGTCAGCAATATGGCTATATTTGAATCTATGCTGGTTGAATCAACGAACTCAAAAGGTTGATAATCAGCAATCATTGTGGCATTGCGTTTTCGTTCAACGCCACAACTTATGCAATATAATGCGAACAGTAAATTACAATAAAATAACGCCTTTTTAAAAGCCATGAAAGCGCATTTAAAACATACTATTTATGCCTTGGTCAGCACATCAATCACTGTTTTCAGCGCCACGAACATCGGCTCACGGCCCTCAGTCGTCATCGTGAAGGTCTCGCCATCCTCGCTCACGGCATCCGTATCCCCTGAGACGGCATCTTCGACGAAGGCCATGAGTTCTTCTTCGGGTGATTTTTCGTAGAAAATATCTAGGCGCTCCCGAAAATCGCTGGATTTGTTGGCCTCCATCAAGTTCCAGTTGGCCTCCTCTGCATCGTTGATTTCCTTTTCCTCAACGATTGGCAATTCTTTCCGCTCGTGCTCCACCGATTTGTAGACCACGAGTGCGAGGTACAGCAAGAAATCCTCCTCATCTTGGGAAAAAACACCTTCATTGTCGCCGATGAGGAAGGAAAAGAGTGCAGGTTGTTCGTCGGCAAACTCCTTCACAGTTTGCTCGTAATCAAGCACTTGCGTGTCAAATTTCTCCAAAATTGTATCTATGGTGGCTTCTGAAATCATAAGTTTATCTAAGTTTTGTGCAAAGGTAGTAAGCCGCCACTTCATACTTTTGTATTTTCTTCTTGGGTTTAGAAGGTTTAGGTGCTTAATTTTTCAATTCCTAACCCGCCTAAACCTATTAAACCTCCACATGAAGTTTTACCGCCACGACGTCCGCAACTTCCTCGGCAAGCTCACACTGCGCCGAGTGTGGAACGTGGCCAAAATCTATGCTTCCTACCAGCTTACCAAAATCCTGGAAAAGCCCGTGCAGTGGGGCTTGCCAATGACCATCTCGTTGGAACCGACCACCGCCTGCAACCTGCGCTGCCCCGAATGCCCCAGCGGGCTGCGGGCTTTCACACGCCCTACGGGCAATTTGAAGGAGGATTTTTTCCGAAAAACCATTGACGAGCTGCACCGGGAACTGCTCTACCTGATTTTTTACTTTCAGGGCGAGCCGTACATCAACCCCAAATTCCTCGACATGGTGGGCCACGCACGGGAGCGGGGCATCTACACCATCACCAGTACCAACGGTCATTTCCTGAACGACGAAAACGCCCGCCGCACCATCGAATCGGGGCTGGACCGCCTCATCATCTCTGTGGACGGCACGACGCAGGACACCTACGAGAGCTACCGCAAGGAGGGCAAACTGGAGGTGGTTTTGCAAGGCGCCCGCAATGTGGTGAAGTGGAAGCGGCAATTGAAATCGAAGACGCCGCACCTTATTTTCCAGTTCCTCGTGGTGCGGCCCAACGAGCACCAAATCCCCGAAATCTACCGCCTGGCCGAGGAAATCGGCATTGACGAAGTCAAACTGAAAACTGCACAAGTCTATGACTACGAGCACGGCAACGACCTCATCCCCACGCTGAAAAAATACGCCCGTTACGAAGAAAAAACGGATGGCACCTGGCGGGTGAAAAACGAACTGCTCAACCACTGCTGGAAGCTCTGGCACGCCTGCGTCATCACCTGGGATGGCCTCGTGGTGCCCTGCTGCTTCGACAAGGACGCCCTACACCGCCTCGGCGATTTGAAAAAAATGCCCTTCCGGGAAATATGGCAAGGGGAAACCTACCAGCGTTTCCGCCGCTCGCTGCTGGCGGGGCGTGACCAAATTGACATCTGCACGAACTGCACGGAGGGCTGCAAGGTGTGGGCGGAGTAAGAGGGCGAGAGGGTGAGAGCGTGAGTGGATGAGCGGAGTGAGAGGGCTTTGCTATTTTTGAACTGATTTGACCTAACTTTCTCAAGCTTGGGCTTGTTTTAAGAACAAATTTTTCAAAAAATGAAAACCTACGATACCCTCACCGAAGCACTCTCCGACCTCCAAGAAAGGGGCTACACCGAAGATTTTAACCTGACAGAGCAATGCCTTTTCTGCAAGGGGCATGAACTCGAAATCCACCCAGAAGACTTTGAAGTGGACGAATTTTACCGCTTCGAGGGGGAGACCGACCCCGGCGACAGCATGGTGCTTTATGCCATTTCGGCCCACACCTCCAAGCTTAAGGGCACGCTCTTGGATGCCTACGGCGCCTATGCCGACAATCTGACCCCGGCGATGGTCGAAAAACTGCATATCAAAGGCCGTTGAATCAAGGCTTGTCGCTGCCCTTTTCAAAATCCTTCAACAGCAGCCGCAACGCACCCGACGACACCCAGATTTCTGCTAGGCTGAATCCCAGAGAGATAATCATCAACACAAGGCTGAGCAAAAAGAACCAAGTGGCCGCCACCTGCCTTTCCCAGAACAGCAGGAACATGCACACGAAGCACATCAGGAAGCTGCCGATGGCGAACGACTGCATGAGCCGTATCATGTTCAGCCGCTTGCGTAGGTGCACGATTTGCTCTCGCAACACGGGCTGGTTTTCCTGCTCATAGCTCTCGTGAAGCTTGCGGATGAGGTTGGCGATAGCCAGGAACTTGTTCGTGTACGCCAGCAGCAGCAGCGAAATGGCTGGGAAAATGACGGCTGGCGTGGTGAAGGTGATTTCCATCGGATGGGAAAACATGGCGGTGGATTTTTTTTGTAATATTAGTTACTAAAAACTGAACTGAATCTCTCCTAATCCACCCCCAACCGTATCCCCTTCTCCACCGCAGGCACACCCCGCTGCATCCACTGCGGCGCAGGTTTACCCATGAGATAATGGTCGAAAAACTGGCTCATGCGCAGTTGGAAATCCTTGCGGTTTTGGAGCTTGACGGGCCAGTGCGGCTCGTCGTTGTAGTTCAGCAACCAGGCGGGTTTGCCGAGGCGGCGTAGTGCCGTGAAGTATTCGATGCCTTGGTACCAGGGCACGTGGCCATCGTTGTCATTGGCCATGATGAGCAGCGGCGTGTTCACCTTATCCAGCGAAAATAACGGTGAATTCTCGATGTACCGCAGCGGGTACTCCCAAATCGTGCCGCCAATCCGGCTCTGCGTGTGCTCGTACTGGAACATCCGGCTGAGGCCCGTCTGCCAACGGATGCCGCCGTAGGCCGAAAACATGTTCACAACTGGCGCACCGCTCTCGGCGCAGCGGAACAGGTCGGTTTTTGTTGTCAAATAGGCCACTTGGTAGCCGCCCCAGCTATGCCCTTGGAGGCCGATGCGGGCCTTGTCCACAAAGCCTTTTTCAATCAGCGAGGTCACGCCCGGCACCACGGCATTGAAGCAGCTCTCGCCGGGGTAGCCGGTGCGATAGGTGATGTCCGGGTTGAAAATCAGGTAGCCACGGCTGGCGTAGTAGGCGTAGTTAATGCTAGAGCGGTGCGGATAGGGCGCACGGTGCTCGTTCAGGCCGTCGCTGCTGCGTTCGTAGAAATTCACGAGCATCGGGTACTGTTTCTTCGGGTCAAAATCGGCGGGTTTCACCAAAAGCCCCTGCAAACGCTGGCCATCCAGCGCTGTCCACTCGTAAAGTTCGATGCTGCCCCATTGATAGTCGGCCTGCTGCGGGTTGGCGTTGCTCAGTTTTTTTATTTTTTGGAAACTAAAATTCGTGAAAAGCAAATCGGGGAAGGTCTGGAAATTTTCCTTCGTAAAAAGCAGCATATCGGCCTCTTTCGCCTTCGTTGGATTGGAAAAAGCGAAATTCTCCTTCACCAACTGAATCGGCTGTCCCGCTCCCAGCACCAGTGAGCCATAGCCCTCTGCCTTGGTTTTTTCATCGAAAATATGGAGGAACAAACGCTGCCCCGGCACCACGTACCGCTCCTCTGGGTCAAGGCGGACGAAGCGGTACTGCGTAAGGCTATCCCGCCCGTTGGTGAGTTTTGTGGCTGGGGTCTGTCCGGTCGGGTCAAGCTGCCAGATGTCGTAGCGGTCGTACACGAGCAGACTGGTGCTGGCCCCCATCGAGTCGGCCACCCACGTGGCGAAACCGTAGGCGGATGGGTAGTCGGGCACGTCGTTCCGCTCGTCGGCGAAGGAGGCGCTGCGGTTGTCGGTGAGGCGGTGCGTTTCGCCCATTTTCACCGAGTAAGCGTACCAAGCCGTGTCAATTTCATTGTACCAAAAAGCGTAACTGCCATCTGGCGAAAGGCGTGGGTTTCCTCGCAGTCCCTTCGTGATTTCCTTGCGGCTG
>Ga0209066_10006971_pt1 | contig 11360 bp, 7 predicted proteins | sample All_14_2_FD_187198 | JGI IMG/M metagenome (GOLD analysis project Ga0209066, IMG submission 187198) | Freshwater microbial communities in response to fracking from Pennsylvania, USA - Allegheny Zone_MetaG_DW_15 (SPAdes) (version 2) ...
TATACGTATTCGTTTAATCATACGGATTTAGGAGATGAATATGGCAAGAACGATTGGATATTTAAGAGTTTCTACCCTTGAGCAGGATGTTGAGAAAAACAAGGCTGACATCCTCTTTCTTGCGAATGATAAGAGATTGCCACCCGTCGAATGGGTTGAGGAAAAGGTCAGTGGCGTTAAGGACTGGAAAAAAAGAAGATTTGGAGAAGTGTTTGACTCTTTGAAAAATGGAGACACAATTATTGTCTCTGAACTGTCAAGGCTTGGCCGATCCACCCTTCAAATATTGGAGATAATGCAACTGGCCAAGGAAAGAGGAATTGCTGTCCATGCAGTCAAAGGGAATTGGAGTCTCAATGGAGGAATGGAGAGTAAGATTGTCTTGACCATGCTGGCCATGATATCTGAGATCGAACGAGATTTGATTTCTGAGAGAACAAAGGAAGGTTTGAGGGCAAGGAAAGCTGCGGGTGTTGTTCTTGGAAGACCTAAAGGACCAGGAAAAAGTAAATTGGACCAGTATAAAGAGGAAATTATAGCTTTGCTGAACAACGGCAGTACCAAGACATTTGTTGCTAAAAGATATGGAACTTCTCTCCCCAACCTGTTTAATTGGTGGAAAAAGAATGGAATCAATAAGGAAAGCTGACTTAACCCGGGTTGGTTGACAAGGATTTAGGGGGGCGAAATCTTAAACGGAGAGCATTTATAAATACCAAAATACCAAGAAGGAGAAATAAACAGAATTTAGAGCTGATATCTAGATTGAAACTTATAACTGCTCTATCTGAAATTGGCTGGTTTAGAGGACATACAGATATATTCTTGAAATAAGAAGATTGTCTGAGATATTATTTTTTGACTACATGGTGACAATGACCGATACCTTTTCAAAACAGAAGAGAAGTCAGATTATGAAGTGTATCCTTGGGAAGGATACAGCCCCTGAGTTGAAAGTTCGGTCATTTTTACACCGACACGGGATAAGATTTCGACTTCATGCAGTAAAATTGCCAGGCAAGCCGGACATTGTTATTAAAAAATTCAATACGGTCATCTTTGTCCACGGATGCTTTTGGCATCAACATAAAGATACTCGGTGCAAACGTGCTTCAGTTCCGAAAAGCAACCTGGAATATTGGTTACCAAAATTTGATAGAACGATTATAAGAGATGCAGCCAATCAAGACGCCTTAATACAAAAAGGCTGGAAGGTTAGGGTTATCTGGGAATGCCAAGTAACCGAGAAAGGATTATCTGAACTATTGCGAGATATTAAGCAATAATCAAATTTATCCCTTAACTGCGTATCCCGGCTAAACGCGGTCGCCAATCTTGAATAAAAAGCGCAGAGTAACTTCCAACCTCTACTCTGTCATTCTTGATTCAACTCTGTTATGCGTCTAGACATTTTGCTTATTCCGACAATATCTATTTGAATTTCTAATGACAAAAGCAAACATAGAATATGAAGTGGCCCGAAAAAATGGAATGGCTGGCCACTCAAAATCCAAGATAACCTCCAATTCCTTTTTCGCGGGAATCGGTGGTTTCGATCTTGGATTTCAGCGTGCGGGAATACGACCAGCATTTCATTGTGAAATCCATCGTTACTGCAACAGCGTACTCCGTAGACATTGGCCACAGGTTCCAAGAATAACCGATATCCTGGAGGTAACACCAGACAGTATCCCCCCTGCGGATGTTTGGTGTGGAGGTTTTCCCTGTCAGGATGTTTCGGTCGCCCGAGGCTGGCTTGGCAGGGATGGACTAAAAGGAAAGAATACTGGCCTATTTTACCCGTTTGCCGAACTCGTAAAGGCAAAGTTGCCACCGGTTGTTTTAATGGAAAATGTGACTGGCCTTCTTAATTCACATGATGGGCGAGACTTTGCGGTGATTCTCCAAACATTCCAACAATTGGGCTATGGAGTCTCCTGGCGAGTGTTGAACACCCGATATTTCGGAGTGCCACAATCTCGGCCGCGTGTTTATATTTGCGCCTGGAAAAATTCAGCATCTAAAGCATTCGATGCATTGTTTGAAGCCGGGGCTACCTTTCATCCCGAAAACCCGAGACTAGGATTTTTACGGCCAACGAATTGCGAAAAAACAGGTGCCCATGTCCCGGAAGTTGCGTTTTGCCTTGCAGCTACATCAGGGCGGCATACAGGAACTGACTGGAGTCGTTCTTATATTTCTTATCATAACGAAGTCCGTCGACTCACGCCAACGGAATGCGAGCGCCTGCAAGGATTCCCGGAAGGGTGGACACTACCGGACGAGGATTTTCACCTCAGTGATGACGAGATAGATACTTTACGATACCATGCGATTGGAAACGCGGTTTCAGTGCCCGTTGTTGAGTGGGTCGCAAAGAGGATAAGTGCTGAGCTTCGCAAGCCATTTGTGCAGGCGAATGATACCCTGAATCTTTTGGAAGGTTTTGAACACGTAGTAAATCGAGTGAACGACTTCACCTTGAAGAAGGCTGCGCAGGTTCAGATTTCGACTTTTGTTGGCCGCGATAATGCTCCAAAGATCAAGTGGAGCAGTGGGGGCATTATGGCTGCAGGTTGCTGCTTAATGGCCCCAGTTTCATCGGCACCAAACAAACCAGTCTATTCTCGATTAGTAGATACTCTCGACAGCGTGAAACCAGCTTCCCGTTACTTCCTTAGCCCCAATGCTGCAACTGGGATCCTTAGAAGGGTCGCAAGTCAAGGTCGTGTGCTCTTCGCTCCGCTGGATGCAGCATTGCAGCGATTATCAAAGAAAGATATCCGTGAAAACTTAGAGCTAAAGATAGAGAGCAACAATGGGGAGAGTGTAATTCTATGAGCAACTTCGCGATAATCCGACTGGGCAAAGATAGCATAGCCGACATTAAGGTGATTGATGCTTTGCACGAATCCCCGTCTGTACCAATAACATTTACCGTCCACTGCAAACAAGTACCTAACGAACTTGCAGCCGGTGACTATGTGTTCTTCTGCTTTGGATCAGACAACAGTCAAGGCGCACCCACAGAGTGGGTTCGAGGAGTCCGAGCTCTTGGCACTATTGTAAGCAAGACGGGTGGCCCTGGATATAACGACCCTTGGCAGGTGTCTGTTGAAATTAAGGTTGTTCTCCCTCAGTCAATTGTTCGCAAAGATTTGTTAGCACATGCCCCAACAGCATACTACTGGTGCTCAGGTATTCCGACTATTGGCATAGAGGCCAACAGCCAACAAACAATACAGATGATTAAAGTCGAGGAGCCTAACCAAAATATTGCAGCTCTTGCATATGGAATTGCCGCCCACTCGCCCGTTTTCAAAATAGATACAATCAAGGCATACCCTGACCTTGAAAACCTCTTCAATTACCAGCCCCCATCACCTGTAGGTCCGCCAGTCGCGACCATCTTAGCAGGAGCGCAACAGAAACCGGAAACGATTCCTGAGCTACTAAAAAAACTTATCGCAGACTCTATCAATGCAGGGCTCAGGTTTGAACCACGATTGTTTCATAGTGTTATAGCTTCTTTACTTGCAAAAAAAATTCTGATTCTCACTGGCCTTGCTGGCTCTGGAAAAACTAAGCTCGCCCAGGCGATTGCGCGTTGGATTACCCCTGTTCGACTTACGCTGGACGCCTTTTCACCTGGGGCTATAATTCCTTCCGAACGCACCACCTATTTCGTCAGCAAATCGGATCTTATTTCTGTTGAATTTTGGAACTCCAATAATGAAGCAGAATCCACAAAGGTGACTCTGTCTCGTGAAATGATAGCCGAGTGGGCAGATTATATTCAGAAGAACTCAATTCCAGAAACCACAACAGCAAGGGAAATACGGGAGGCAGTTAAAAAAACAAGCAAGTTCAGCGACCAACTGCATAGTTTTGAGACCCACCTGAAAGCTGCCGCATTTGCTTTGCTCAAATGCAAGACTGAAACTGCTCAAGGAAAATGCTACGAAGTCGTGCCGGTCGGTGCGGACTGGACTGGAAACGAGAATGTCCTTGGTTACCCTAACGGATTGGACGAGAACAGCTATGTCGCCAAACCTGCATTGGAACTAATACTCCACGCAATGAATCATCCGGGTTGCCCACATTTTCTCATACTTGACGAGATGAACATGTCACATGTGGAGCGGTATTTCGCGGACATCCTTTCAATCATCGAATCGGGTGAAGAGTTAGAGCTATATGCCGGTGACATGGACAAGCCAGATACATGGCGGCAAACGGCAGCAACAGGGCGTATTCCGCCGAAGCTCAAACGGCTTCCAGAAAATCTTTTTATCATCGGGACGGTGAACGTGGACGAAACGACTTACATGTTCTCGCCGAAAGTGCTTGACCGAGCGAATGTCATTGAATTCCGGATGGAAACTGGGGAGTTGGAAGAATTTCTTTACAACCCGGCTAAGCCTGAGCTGTCGAATCTTGACGGTAAGGGCGAAATGTTTATTGGAGCGTTTGTGGACGCGGCGAAGAAACAAGTTGCCGTTCATTCCGATGTGAAGGTGAGTTATGATTCCGAGACGCTACTCTTCTTCAAGACGCTGCAAGCGCACGGCGCTGAGTTCGGTTATCGCACAGTCTACGAGACAGCGCGATTCATTCACTTTTACAAACTGCTCGGTAATCATCCGGATGGCAATACCTCATGGTTTTCCGAAGCATTCGACTGTGTCGTTTTTCAGAAATTCCTGCCCAAACTTCATGGTTCTCGAGCCAAAATTGGGCCAGTCCTCAAGAAGCTTTGGTTCCTTTGCGTGAACAATGCTGCTGGTCGTGGCACGGACCCATTCAGGGCCACGGAAGACGCGGCGCGTGCCACCGACAAAAAAGCCGAGCCTTCTACCGTTATCCCATCAGGCGCACCATATCCGTTGAGTGCTGATAAGATTGGTCGGATGTGGCGATTGTTGAATGATAACGGGTTCGCCTCTTTTGCAGAAGCATGATGCGTGTTCTTCGCGACAGCAATATCCTATTTCGCTCACCTTCAGGCGAAATGGTGGCCCATGTCGTCTTAATTCCCATGAAGGACGCAGAGAACGCATCCACGGCACCGCTGGTGGAGACTGATGAGGAAGATGCCCATGAACATGGGGAAACGATTGTTCAATTGCGTGAGTCAGAGCGATATGAATACAAGGTGATTCCGGTCAATGGCGCAGACTTACGTCTGCGACTCGGCCAGAACCTTTCCAATCGCTGGCGAAGTCTTGGTAAGGATGGAAAGCCCGACGCGGGCCAGATAGAGACCAAGTCTTTTTGCGGTACCTTGTTGCTGGAATTGGTTGAGGGAGAGGTGGACTGCGCGAAATCCGCGGTGGCTTCGGCGCTGCTGGACGTGCGCTCCCTCAAGCTCGATTACCGGACCGAGTATCGTGGCATGTTGCGACGGCTGTCTGATGAAATTGCGAGTCTAGTGGCAGATGTACGTTCATCTGTGAAAGGGGGGTTCCGTTCGACATTTGAGGAACGAACGGATGAGGGTTGGCTACAAATCCAACTTGAGTTGCTGAGGGAGACCCTGGACAGCGCGGATTTCTCTGCTGCGCTTAAACGCATTCTAAGCTTTCCCCATGAACGACTAGTCACGGTTAGCGAATCTGTTTCTACCGATAAACCTATCCGCTGGACGCCATCAGCAGTGCGTCAATTGGTGACGCGCAATCCCCGTCGTGAGGTTCCTGCCACGCATCTACTGCGGACGAATTTGGGTTTGGAGTCCGTCGCCGAGCGGGTGTTGGTGTCTCGCAGATCTCGTGACCTAGATACGCCTGAGAACCGGTTTGTGAAATTCGCTCTTGCAGAGTTTCGAACATTTCTCGCACATGCCCAAGGTGTATTTGAGTCGAGTGAGGGTTGGGGTGCATCAGCAGCGCTGTCGCGTCGACTGGCGGCAACGGTGGATGGTTGGCTAGGGCGTAGTCTATTTCGCGAGGTAGGCGGGATGCAATTTGTGCCGCTAGGTAGCCCTGTGTTGCAACGCAAGGCGGGCTATCGAGAGGTGCTTCGCTGGTGGTTACGTTTTCGCACGGCGGCGGAGCTATCCTGGGAGGGCGGTGAGGAATTGTTTCACGTCGGTCAGCGCGATGTTGCGAGTCTCTATGAGTATTGGCTGTTCTTTGAGTTGCTTCGTTGGTTCTGCCAAAAATGTCGAGGGGGAAACCGGCCTGCTGTGGAAGAACTGGTGGAGGGCCTCGATGACGGTTCGCCGAATCTGAGGCTTCGGAAGCGGATGGAGCTAGGGCCTTTTTCTGGCACGTTTGCGGGGCAGGGTCGCAAGTTGAATTCGAGATTTGCTTACAACCGGCGCTTTGAGGTAACAAAGGAGCGCCACGAAGGAGGGAGTTGGACACGGCGATTGCACCCTGACTACACTCTTACTTTTTGGCCGGAAGATTTGAGCGAGGGGGATGCAGAGCGCCAGGAACTGTTGGTGCATGTGCATTTCGATGCGAAGTATCGCGTGGAAAACATAGAGGGATTGTTCGGTGTTGAAGGGGGCGATGACGCAGACGATGAAGTTGAGGGAAACTACAAGCGCCAAGACCTACTAAAAATGCACGCCTACCGAGATGCTATCAAGCGCTCTCAAGGCGCTTATGTGCTTTATCCTGGACGAACAAACGTACCGGTGAAGTTCATGGGCTTTCACGAAATTCTGCCGGGACTAGGTGCGTTCGGAGTCACTCCTGACGAGAGCGGGGCTGCGCAGGGCATAGAGTCTCTAGAGAAATTTCTAAACGATGTGTTGGCCCATCTCGGCAACCGCACTACGGCTCAGGAACGTTTGAGTTACCATATTGCCGAGTCGTATATACCAAAAGAAGACCCGGTCGAATACGGAACCCTCCAATTGCAAGAGCTAGATATCTACGGATCAAAATTCCGGGCATTGCCCCCCGCAGAACACTTGGTGCTTTTCGCGTGTGTTGAAAGTGAAGCCCTGCTTAATCTGGCACAGGCAGAAGATGGCTTAACTTTTATTCGTTTGAGGCAGGGCAGCGAAGCAATTTATGTTCACCCCAATCTTGCGAGGGTGCGTCATGTGCTCTTGCAGACGCACGGTTCCGCCGTGGCCTCCGGCTTGCTCGTGCTTCGTGAACCAGGATTTCGTGTGTATACTCGCAATCAACTTCGAGCTAAATTGGAGACCCATTTTAAAGAAATAGGTACTGTCGAGTGGCAAGCTTTGGCAGACAACGGAGACAATGAGTATCTCTATGCGCTTTTTCAGACGAGATTCGATAAGACGTATGAGGCACAAGTATGGGATGTAGGGATGGTGATGCAGTTAGCTGAAGCATTTGAGATAGATTTTCTAAACAAGCTTGTGGGTAGTGGCGACGGGACTTCGTCCTATCCTCAAATCGTTCCACTGCGAGACCTTCTCAAAGCTCGCTTGTCTTCATGATGATTATAGTCTGCTGAAAATTTTAAATGTTGAATCTGCAATCCTTTACGAATTTACACACAAACTAATACGGCCTCTAATATTCAAAAAACCTCACATATTCAAACTGAAGTTGGAAGAAAATTGTGAATTATCCCAATACACTTAATTTCGACAGAGCTAGCTGCAAGAGACCGGCGCACCCTCCTGCGATTTTTGCACCCTCTTAAAGGTCATCCTTTTTGGCTATGTGAGAGGGATTACCTCAAGCAGTGAAATCGCAAAATGCTGTGAGGAGGACATTGTCTTCATGTCCTTAACGGCAAGTACTTGATTTTTCAGACACGCCCGGAGTGATTGACCTTTCGACACCCAGATTCAAAGTATCTCTGAATCATCCATAGAATAAATTCCATCCCAAATTGGCCGCATAAACGACTATGTAGCGATTCTACTTCATAGAAACTGTATAGAAACAAATCGCAAGAAAGCAAAAAAGCACTTACCGAATTAACGATAAGTGCTTGATTTTACTGGTGGGCCGTCCCGGAGTCGAACCGGGGACCTGCTGATTAAGAGTCAGATGCTCTACCAATTGAGCTAACGGCCCTCACCTGTGGCATTGGTGCCATGTATGTATCACAGGCCGGTGGTGTCGTCAAGACCGAATGCGCCGGCCGATCGGGAAAAATCAACGCTGCTTCCCGCCTGTCCGTGCTTGCCGTTGCTACCGGTAATACAGGCTCGGACTGCCCATCGTCAGCAGGGCCTTGTGGAGATTGCGACGGAACTCCCGTCGGTCCCAGATGCCCTGGATATGCCCGCGTTTCAAGGCGTTGCGGGCGGAGTGGTAATCCGGCGGGATATCGACCCCGGTCGTCTCGCGGATGACCCGCGGCCCGGCGAAACCGACCCGGCTGGAGCGGATGGCGAACTGGTACGGCGAGCAGCCGAGGAAGGAGGCGACCGGTCCGGCGTAGGAATTGTTGTCGTAGACGACGATATAGAGACCGCCGGCATCGATGTACTCCCGGACCGCCATCGTGCATTTCGGCATCTGGACCACGCCCAGCGTTCCCTCCTGGATGCGGATGCCGCCGGTGGTATGGATGTAGGCGAGGAACGGGCGCTTCTTCCGCTTCGCCAGCTGGCAGGCCTGGACAAATTTCTCGCCCTCGGCCGAGCCGACGGTGCCGTTGCGGAAATCGGAGTAGAGCATGGCGACGATGATGTGGATGCCGTTGACCTGGGCATGGAAGGTCATGTTGCCGGAATTCCTGCCGGTTTTTTTCTTCGAGACCGCCAGCCGCTCGGTAAAGCCGGTGTAATCCAGGGGATTGCCGCAGGTGATCTCGTTGTTGAAGAATTTGATCGAACGGGGGTCGAAGATGTTCTTCAGGTACCACTGGTGTTCGAGTGGAAAGTGGTGGCCGCAGGTCTCGCAGACCCCGGCGAATTCGCCGTAGAGATCGGGGATCCACAAGTCCTTGCAGCCGTAGCGGGCGGCGTTCGGGCAGGTGACGGTCCGGTCCTCGTTGGCCAGCGGGCTGGTGTAGGTGTCGGTCAGTTCGAGGGGATCGATTATCCGACCGTTCTCCTGGCCGGCATTCGGCGGGACGACAAGACGCGGCGCCGGCTTCCTGCCCTTCTTCTTGTCGGACCAGAAATTGATCACGGCGTGGAACGGTTCGGTGATCCGTTTGAGCATCACCGAGCCCTCGCCCGACACGTCCTTGATGACCCTGTGCACCTGCCGTTTGTGGTTCTTGAAGATGTCGTAGCGCAGGGTGTAATACACCTTTTCAATCCCGGCCCAGGTCTGGTGGGCGAGGTTGGCGCCGGGGCCGGGGAAGCCGGTGAATCCGTGCCGGGCCAGGCTCAGATATTTTTTCGACCGCTGGGCCAGCAGCCGCCTGATTTCGTCGCGATTGAGATCCCACGGGACCTCGACCTGCAGTTCCTGGGCTTCGGTGGTGTTCTTTTTGCGCCCGATCTCCCAGGCCCGGAAGGCGCGGAAGCTTTTGGTCGACAGGACGACCTGGTCGGTCGCCCGGAGCATCTCCGAGCGCAGGGTGGCGAAAAAGTTGAAGTCGTCGCGACGGGCGCCGAGCGGCGGTTCGTGGATGATCCGGTCGATCGTGCCGTTCTTCAGGTTGTCGAATGCGGTGAGGCGCAGCCGGTCGGCGCAGACCTCGATCAGCTCCTTCGGCACCTTCGAACCTTCCCTGATCTGGCCCTCGATGGCGGCCGCACCCTCCGGCGAGATGACCGAGTAGTAGCCGTGGGTGACCATCAGGCGGTAGTCGGACAGGCCGATGGCCTCGGCCCCGCCGGAACCGCCCTCCGAGATCAACGAGATCATCGGCACCCGCAGCTTCGTCATGGCGTAGATGTTGCGGGCGATCTGCTGGGCAGCGCCGGGATATTCCTCGACCGGGTACGATCCAGGGGTAAAGACGTAGAAATGGATCGGGATACCCTCGGTCTCGGCGACCTTCATGAAGCGTTTGGCCTTGGCGTTGCCTTCGGGCCTGCAGGAGCCGCCGTTGCGGAACTCCTCGCCGTGGCCGGTCTCCTGGCCGATGACCATGACCGAGGCGGTGTAGGGCTTGTTCTTGATGCGGCGGACGATCGTGGCCTTGGCGCAGATCATCGCCGGGTCGATATTGGCGTCGCCCTCGCCGCCGAGCTCGGTGTAGTCTTCGTAGACGTTTTCGAGGATGTCCTTGAGGCTGAACCGTTGGGCGCTGCGGACGATCCGCACCCGTTCCATCGGCGTCAGTTGTTCCTCGACCCGTTCCTCGAGAAAACTGATCGACTCATGAAGTTTGCGGATCTCGCCGGAAAGTTCCTCGACGGTATGGTCGTAGACGGTCTGCTTGAGGCGGTCGCAGGTGGATTTGAAGCCGTCCAGGTTGCCCCAGTTGCTGAAATCCTTGATCTGCAGCAGGTAGTTGATCCGCTCTTCGATTTTATGCAGCTGTTTTAACTGTTCGTTCATAGGGCCGTGTTTCGTCCGGTGCTGGTCTCAGAAGGCAAGCAGGCGATCCAGATTGTTTTTGAGGTATGCCAGGTTGGTGACGATCGGGTTGTCGCCCGAATCCTTGCCGCGGATCACGACCTCGTCGATGAAGCTTGCGGCCCGGGCCTTGGCCTCGTCCATAGAGTCGCCCCAGACCAGGGCCAGAGCGAGATTGGGGTCGAAATCACTGGGGATGGGATAGGGCCGGTCGAAGGGGACATGGGTGTACACCGCCGACCACTCGTGCTGCGGGAAGGTGAAGTCGGTGATGGTGCCGATCCACGGCGCGAACCCCCGTCGGGTGTCCTCGGCGACGATACGCAGCTCGATGGCGGCGCCGCGCAGGTCGACATCGGCCTGGCGGTAGCCGATCTTGTCGCCGAGACCGAGGCGGATCTGCTCGCGCAGCAGATTCGGCTGCCGGCCGTTGATGTAGCTGATGCGGGCCGAGATGTCGTTTTCGACCTGGATCCGGGTGTTGACCTCGAGCAGGTAGGGCTGGCCGCTGCGGGAGACGATCCACTCCCAGGTGCCGACGTTGTCGTAGTTGACGTGGGCGGCGAGTTTCAGCGAGTACTCGACGATCTGGTGTAGGACCTTCTGGTCGTCGAAATCGTAGGCGAAACAGGAGTTGTGGAAGCCGGGGGCGGCCTCGACCCGCTTCTGCCGGCCGGTCGACTGGATCGTGCAGTTGCGGGTACCGAAGTGGATCCGTTCGCCGTGCTTGGAGCAGACCAGCTGGACCTCGATGTGGTTGTAATCGCGCAGGCACTGCTCGATCAGGACCCCGCCGTCGCCGAACTGGCGCTTGGCATAGTTCTGCAGCTGGCGGTAGATGCGGCGGAAGTGCTCGATCTCGGTGACCTCCTCGATCCCCATGCCGCCGCCGCCGGCCGCCGCCTTGACGAGGATCGACGGGTTGTCGATGCCGTC
>Ga0209066_10006974_pt1 | contig 11357 bp, 14 predicted proteins | sample All_14_2_FD_187198 | JGI IMG/M metagenome (GOLD analysis project Ga0209066, IMG submission 187198) | Freshwater microbial communities in response to fracking from Pennsylvania, USA - Allegheny Zone_MetaG_DW_15 (SPAdes) (version 2) ...
TGCAGCGCCCGAGCCCGCCGCGACGTTCAAGCCGCTTGAATGTCACGCGGCGGGCTATAGTTTGGCGAGCAGTTGAAACAATTGTTCGAGCGCGGACCGATATGTCCGCCGACAGGGAGCCCTGATGAGCACGCGATTTGAAGGCACCGACAATTATGTCGCTACAGAGGACCTGAAAGTCGCGGTCAACGCCGCGATCGCCCTGGAGCGGCCCCTTCTCATCAAGGGCGAACCGGGCACCGGCAAGACGGTCCTGGCCTACGAGGTCGCCAACGCCCTCGGCGCGGAACTGATCACCTGGCACATCAAGTCGACCACCAAGGCCCACCAGGGCCTCTATGAGTACGACGCGGTGACGCGCCTGCGCGACAGCCAGCTCGGCGACGAGCGGGTCAAGGACGTGCGCAACTACATCAAGAAGGGCAAGCTCTGGGAGGCCTTCACCTCCGACAAGCGCCCCGTGCTCCTGATCGACGAGATCGACAAGGCGGACATCGAGTTCCCGAACGACCTCCTGCAGGAGCTCGATCGGATGGAGTTCTACGTCTACGAGACGAACGAAACCATCAAGGCCGAGGTCCGGCCGGTGGTGATCATCACCTCGAACAACGAGAAGGAGCTGCCGGACGCCTTCCTGCGCCGCTGCTTCTTCCACTACATCCGCTTCCCCGAGGCCGAGACGATGAACGAGATCGTCGAGGTCCACTACCCGGGCATCAAGCAGAAGCTGGTCGCCGAGGCGCTGCGCATCTTCTACGACATGCGCAAGGTGCCGGGCCTGAAGAAGAAGCCGTCGACGTCCGAGCTCCTCGACTGGCTGAAGCTCCTGATGGTCGAAGACATCGACGGCGACGCGCTGAAGGAAAAGGATCCCACCAAGCTGATCCCGCCGCTTCACGGCGCGCTTCTGAAGAACGAGCAGGACGTGCACCTCTTCGAGCGCCTGGCGTTCCTCGCCCGACGCGAAGGCGCGGGCTCGCGGCCCGGCCAATAGCCCGGGCTTACCGCGAATTCACTCGACCTGATCCTGAGCTCCGGTCACCGTCCAGGCCCTGGACGGGACCGGAGACCATTCTATGAAACTGCTGACGGCGACCGCGACGGCGGCCCTGGCGTTGACCGCCTCGGCTTGCAGCGCCGGCGGATCCTACAAGCCTGTGGCGCGGCTCGACTGCCCCGAGACCGAGGACGGCCTGAAGCGCGTCAGCCAGGCCGCCGACGGCAAGACCTGCGCCTACGTCTCCACCGACGGCGCGCAGATCACCCTGAAACTGATCCCCGTCAGCGGCGGCGTCGACGCGACGCTGCAATCCGTCGAGCACGCCCTGCGCGCCGACCTCGCCAAGGGCGCGTCGGCGGCGGCGCCAGCCGCTGGCGCCGATGGGGAGGCCGCCGCGGCCGCCGGCGGGACCGGCTCCTCGGCGACCGACGCCGCCGCGACGATCGCCCAGGCCGAAGCCGACGTCCGCGCCGTTCCGGCCAGGGAAGCGGCCGCCGAGCAGCCCGCCGAGGGCGCCTGGGAAGACGACTGGGACAGCCAGGGGCGCGGCGGCGAACATACCGAAGTCGATCTGCCGGGGGTGCACATCACCGCCAAGGACGAAAGCGCCAAGGTGCGCATCGGGCCGCTGCACATCGACGCCAACGACGCCGGCGCCGAGATCAGCATGCAGCGCGACGTGCGCCTGAAGGGCGAGGCCCTGTCCCGCCAGAAGCGCGGCGTGCGCGCGACCTTCGTCCTGGCCGGCGACGACCTCCCCGGCGGCTACAAGTTCGCCGGCTACGAGGCCGGAGGCCCGCGTACGGGCCCCCTCGCTGTCGCCGTCGTGAAAGGACAGTCCGGCGATCACGACGAAATCTATGACGCCGTGAAGAAGCTGGTGCGGCGCAACGGCGGGGTCTGAACGCCGGTTCAGCCCGCCGGACGCACCTCGACCACCTTGTAGGTCAGGGGCCGGCCATCCTCGTCCGTGACGGTGACGTACTCGCCCACGGCGAAGCGGTGGTCGCCCAGCCTATGGACCGGCTCGTCGTCTTCGCTGGCGCCCGCCTCGTAGTCGAAGAACCAGCGTGTTCCGCGCCGCGCCAGGCGACCGTCGGCCGGGTCCTCGTCAGGCGCGAAGCGACGCACAGAGCACTCGCCTCGCGCCTTGGCGTAGGCCGCCTCGTCGAGGTGGCCGTCGGCTGTGAGAGGGGCCACGAGCGTGTAGCCGCGATGATCATCGCCGCCGGCGAACTCCGTGCCGGGATTGCGGGCAAGCCGCATCACGATGCGCGAAAGGGACATAGATGGACCTCGTCCGGGAATCTGTCAGTGAGAGAGGAAGAGCGAAGGCTCGTCGGCGTTCAAGAGCGAACGCGTCGTGCCGCCAAAGATGAACTCCTGAAGGCGCGGGTGCCCGAAGGCGCCGGCCACCAGCAGGTCGGCCTGGGCCTTCTTGGCGGCATAGAGGAGCACGGGCGCTGCGTCGCCGGAATCCGGCAAGGTGTCCACCTCGGCCTTCACCCCGCGCGCGGCGTAGTAGGCCTGAAGCCGCGCGGGGTCGAAGCTGCGCGAGGTCGCCTTGGGCGCCGAAAGGATCACCACACGCGAAGCCTTCTCCAGCAGCGGCACGGCCAGGCGCGCCGCGCGCGAAGCCTCCTTGCCGCCGTCCCAGGCGACGGCCACCGAGCCGCCGACCTTGAGGCCCGGCCGGGCCACCAGGATGGGGCGCTGTTCGTCGGCGAGCATCTGCTGGAAGGCCTCCGCGAGCGGGCCCCTGCCCCGCGCCGGGTCGTCGCCGAACACCACGACGTCGGACAGGCGGCTCTCCGCCGAGAGCCCGGCCCAGACCGGGGTCTGCAGCGAAATGAACGTCTTCTTCGCGTAGGCGCAGCCGTCCATCGCCTTCCTGGCGCTGGCTTCACCCGCCAGGGCGGCCTCCTTCAGCGACTCCAGGGCCGTGGCCTGAACGCCGCCGAGAAATCCTTCGCCCATCCAGGGCATGACGTCGGCGACGTCGGCCGGCGTGTAGACGCCCGCCAGTTCCGCGCCGAACGGCTCGGCAAGCACGGCGGCTGCCGCGACCGCCGCCGCGTCGCCGGCGCCGCCGGAAAGCGGCGTCATGATTCGAGCCCAGCTCATGATCGGTTCCCTCTTTTCGTTGCCGACAGTGCGTCGCAGAAGCTTGAGTTGCGTTGATCTTTCGCAAGCCATCCGCCAGTTGACGGGTTCAGCCGGTTCACGACCTTGACTGTGAAAGGAACGCGCCCGTGAGGAAAGGGCTCCGTCCAGGAAAAACGCCCCCGCGCGCCTGGCAACGCATGCTGTCCGGCCGGCGCCTGGATCTCCTGGATCCCACGCCGATGGACATCGAGATCGAGGACATCGCCCATGGCCTGGCGCGGGTCGCCCGCTGGAACGGCCAGACGACGGGGGAGCACGCCTTTTCCGTCGCCCAGCACTCGGTCGTCGTGGAGGAGATCGTGGCGCACGTTCAGCCGGACATCGAACCGCGCTGGCGGCTCGCGGCCCTGCTGCACGACGCCTCGGAATATGTGATCGGCGACATGATATCGCCGTTCAAGGCGGCCCTCGGGCTCGACTACCGGATCTTCGAGGAGCGGCTCGAGACCGCCATCCACGTGCGTTTCGGCCTGCCGGCCAAGACCCCGCAGGCGATCAAGGCCCTCATCAAGCAGGCCGACCGGGCGTGCGCCTTCTTCGAAGCCACGCAATTGGCCGGCTTCACCCACGCCGAGGCGCTCAACCTCTTCGGCGCGCCGCCGGCCGGCTACGAGCTGCACATCGAGCCGCAGTCCGCGAGCCACGCCCAGGAACGCTACATTCAGCGCTACAGTGTGCTCTCCGAGGCGGCGGGATTCGCGCCCACCCCGGCGGCGTTCGATACGGAGTAGACGGCGGATGACGATCATCGTCTGCGGCTTGGGAGATGTTGCGGCGACGCTGGCGGCGCGGCGGCCCTCGCACATGATCACCCTTCTGGACCCGGCCAGCATGATCCCCACGCCGAGCGAGCTGGCGGGCGGCCGCCACCTCAAGCTGGCCGTCAACGACATCGCCGCGCCGGCCGAGGGCCTGGTCCTGCCGCAGGAGGGCGTGGTCTTCCAGCTTCTGGCCTTCGCGCGGGACTGGGACGAGACCGCGCCGATGCTGATTCACTGCTGGGCCGGGATCAGCCGGTCCACCGCCAGCGCCTTCGTGTTGGCCTGCGAGCGAAGCCCGGAGGCGGACGAGCGCGCGATCGCCGCGGCGATGCGCGCGGCCGCGCCCCACGCCTCGCCGAACCGGCGCATCGTCGCCCTGGCCGACGACATCCTGGGCCGCGGCGGCCGGATGGTCGACGCCGTCGAGGCCATGGGGGACTACGACTATCAGGCCGCCGCCCCGTTCGACTTCGCGGTCCGCCACTGATGGGGACCGGCTGAGCCCATGGCCAATTCCGTCGTCATCGGGCTGTCGGCCGTGATCGTGGCGATCCGCGACGGCGAGGCCGTGGTGCTGACGGTCCGCCCGCGCGACGTGCGCACCGGGCGAGCCTCCGACCTGGCGGGCCTGCCGTTCGGCCCGTTCGACCCCGACGCCCACCGCACCTTCGAACTGGCCCTGCGCGCCTTCGTCACCCAGCAGACGCGGTTCGACCTGGGCTATGTGGAACAGCTGTACACCTTCGGCGACCGGGGCCGCGACGCGCCGGTGGCCAACATGGGGCCCGGCGCGGCGCCGGCGCGCGTGGTCTCGGTCGGCTATCTGGCCCTGACGCCCCAGGCCGTCGACACCTTCGCCCCCGACACCGAGTGGTCTTCCTGGTCGCGGTTCTTCCCCTACGAGGACTGGCGCGGAGGACGACCGCGGGCCCTGGGCGTGCTGGAGACGGCGCTGCGGCGCTGGGCCGAGGCCGGTCGCGGCGCGGAGGCCGCCAACCGGCTGGCCCGCGCGCGGCTGGCCTTCGCGCTCGACGAGGCGCCCTGGAACGAGGAACGGGTCCTTGAGCGCTACGAGCTGCTCTACGAGGCGGGCCTGGCCCCCGAGGCCGCCCGCGACCGGGGCGAGGCCTGCGGCGCCATGTCCGAGGACCTCGCCGCCGCCGTCGGCGAGCCGATGATCTCCGACCACCGCCGCATCCTGGCGACCGCCCTGTCTCGCCTGCGCGGCAAGCTGAAGTACCGCCCGGTGGTCTTCGAGCTGATGCCCGAGGCCTTCACCCTCTCGGCCCTGCAGCGGGCCGTGGAGGCCATCGCCGGCGTGCCCCTGCACAAGCAGAACTTCCGCCGCGCCCTGGAGCGCGCCGAGATGGTCGAGGGCCTGGGCCGCCTGGACGCCGACACCGGCGGGCGCCCCGCCGAGCTCTTCCGCTTCAGGCGCGAGATGCTGAGCGCGCGTCCGGTGTCGGGGTTGAGCCTGCCGCTGCTTCGGGATTAGCCGCCGCCCACTGCGCCCGCAGCATGTCCGAGGTCTCGCGTGAGCCGTCCGGGCTCCAGCCCGGCGGGCCGAACAGGTAGCCTGCCGCCTCGCGCGGGGAACGCGCCTTCAAGAGATCGCGGCCGATGCCCGCCCACTCGTGAAAAGCCACGCGCAAGGGATTGAAAGACGTCAGGTTCTTGACGATCCCATAGCGGCACGCCTCCTCGTCCAGCTCCGGCTGGAAGGTGCCGAACAGGCGGTCCCAGACGATCAGGATGCCCGCGTAGTTGCGGTCCAGGTAGCGGGGGTTGCGCGCGTGGTGCACGCGGTGATGCGAGGGCGTGTTGAACACCGCCTCGAACCAGCGGGGCATGCGCCCGATCGCTTCGGTGTGGATCCAGAACTGATAGACGAGGCTGATCCCCTTCTGGATGGCCACCATCGCCGGCGGGAACCCCAGGAAGCTGAGCGGCAGCCAGAGCAGCCACGTGCCCGCTACGCCCCCGGTCCAGGTCTGCCGCAGCGCCGTGGAGAGGTTGTAGTGCTGCGAGGAATGGTGGTTCACGTGCGCCGCCCACCAGAACCGCCGCTCGTGGCTGATCCGGTGGAACCAGTAGTAGGTCAGGTCCTCCAGCAGGAAGACCGCCGCCCAGGCCCAGACCGCGGTCATGGGGATGTCGAACAGCCGATGCTGATAGACCCACAGGCTCGCCGCCACGACCGCCCCGCCGGTCAGGAGGCCGGCGACGGTGCTGCCGAGCCCCATGGTGAGCGAGGTCAGGGTGTCGCGCGTCTCGTAGTTCGCCTTGGCCCTGCCCAGACGGCCGAGCGCGATCTCGAGGATGATGGCCAGGATGAAGAAGGGCGTGGCCAGGGTGACGGGATCGAAGTCCATGCTCACGCCGCCAGGTTCTTGGGCGGCCAGGCCTCGAGCGTGAGAACCGCGCGCGGCGCGGCCACCTCCCCCAGGTCGACACGCAGGCGACCGTCCCGGAAGCTGGAGCTCAGGGCCTGGGCCCAGGGCACGCTGCGCGCAGCGTAGCCGTCGCCGACCCGGCAGATGACAAGCGCGGCCGCGCCGGATCGCGCCACGGCGCCCGCGCCGTCGGTCGCCACCCACACGCCCTCCAGCGCCCGGCCGGGAAACTCCTCGGCGATCAACGCACGCGCGCGCGCCTCGTCGAGCGGCGGCGTCGGCCGGGCGATGCGCGCCCAGGCGACGAGCAGAACCAGGCCGCCCACGGCCAGGACCGAGGCGGCGAACTGAATCAGGAAGGCTGTGTTCAAGGCGTTTCTCCCGCCCCGAACGTCCGCGCATCGCCGCCTGCGGTCAAGAAGAAGCCCTCCCTGCCGACAGGGAGGGCTTCCGCGACCCGGCCCCTGGGCTCAACGAGTGGGGCGGGCCACACACGCAGCGGGGCGTGATACGCATCCCCGCCGCGCTTCACACGCAGGCCGCTCTTCGGGGGAGCGGCCGGCGCGCTAGGCGAATGGCCTAGAACTTGTGGACGTAGGCGACCGAGGCGACGTCGGCCTTGTCGTCGCCGTGCAGGAATTCATGGCGCGTGTAGTCGGCGCGCACGCCGTTCTTGCCGTCGAAGAAGTACTGCCCGCCGACGCCGTAGTTCCACGACTGGGCGCTGTCGCTGTCGGGGATGCCGGCGACCTTGGTCTTGACCTTGGTGTCGCCGTAGCCGACGCGGGCGTAGAGGTCGGCGTTCGGGCTGACCGGCAGGTAGCCCACGCCGTAGACGCCGGCCTGGTGCTTCACCGAATTGTCGGCCTTCAGCGCGCCGACGTAGGTGTCGTCGTCCTTCACGCCCAGGCCGAGCTCGCCCTCGACGCCCAAGTATTGCCCAAATCTCGCGCCGAGGCGGCCTTGAATCGTGCCCATGTCGGCGCCGCCGTCGTAGTCGCCTTGTGAATAGCCGAGCGAAGCGCTGCCTTGAACGGGCATATCCTGGGCGGCGGCGGCGATCGGAAACGCGGCGACTACAGCAGCAGTTGCAACCGTGGCGATGAGAGTTTTCATTTTTTCTGTACTCCTACTTACACACTCTTGCGCCCCCAGGCCCAATACGTGTGATCCCCAAACGGGGCGGGAAGGAGTCGGTTCGCAGGCGATCGACAGGCGACGCGGTCCTGTGGCTCTGCGGCCACATGTCCGGTGACGCCGCCGACGGGCGTGCTATCTCTCCGCGCTTCGCCCCGAAACGCCGGGCGCCATCGAGAGGAAACGGTCCTTGTCCACCGCCGTCATCGCCGCCACGGGGCTCTACACCCCGCCGGAAACGCTTTCGAACGCCGAACTGGTCGAGACCTTCAACACCTACGTCGAGCGCTTCAACGCGCGCAACGCCGAGGCCATCGCCGCCGGCGAGGTCCAGGCGCTGACCCCCTCCTCCGCCGAGTTCATCGAGAAGGCCTCGGGCATCAAGTCGCGCCACGTTATGGACAAGTCCGGCCTGGTCGATCCGGAGATCATGCGCCCGGTCATTCCGGAGCGGCCGGATTCGGAGATTTCGATCCTCGCCGAAATCGCGGTGATCGCCGCCCGCCAGGCGTTCGAGGCCTGGGGCAAGCCCGCCTCCGAGATCGACGCGGTGATCTGCGCGGCCTCGAACATGCAGCGCGCCTACCCGGCCATGGCGATCGAGGTGCAGCAGGCGCTGGGGATCGAGGGCTTCGCCTTCGACATGAACGTGGCCTGCTCCTCGGCCACCTTCGGCGTCAAGACCGCCGCCGACTACATCGCCGCGGGCGCCAGGGCCGTGCTGATGGTCAACCCGGAGATCACCTCCGGCCACCTGAACTTCCGCGACCGCGACAGCCACTTCATCTTCGGCGACGTGGCCACCGCCGTGATCGTCGAGGCCTCCGACCGGGCCGCGCCCGGCCAGGGCTGGGACATCCTGGGGACGCGCCTGAAGACGGTGTTCTCCAACAATATCCGCAACAACTTCGGCTTCCTGAACCGCGCCGCGCCCGAGGGCGTGGGCAAGGCGGACAAGCTCTTCGTCCAGGAGGGCCGCAAGGTGTTCCGCGAGGTCGTTCCGATGGTCTCGGAGATGATCCTGGCCCACGCGGGCGACCTGGGCCTGGAGCCCACGACCCTGAAGCGGCTCTGGCTGCACCAGGCCAACATCAACATGAACGACATGATCGGGAAGCGCGTGCTCGGCCGCGAGCCGACGCCGGAGGAGAACGTCATCATCCTCGACGAGTACGCCAACACCTCCTCTGCCGGCTCGATCATCGCCTTCCACAGCGCCAGCGACGACTTCGCGCCCGGCGAGACCGGCCTCATCTGCTCGTTCGGCGCGGGCTACTCGGCCGGAACGGTGTTCGTCAGGAAGCGCTAGCTCCGGACGCCGGCCAGCACCCGCTCCACGAACGCGCTCTTGCCTTCGGTATAGGCCCCGCGGTCGGCCGCGTGGCGCGCCGCCAGTTCGACCTTGAGCGCCTCATAGCCGCGCGCCACGTCGCGATCGGCCCGCAGCGCGTCGCGGAAGGCCAGGCACCGGCGCCAGGCCGCTCCTTCGAACTCCACCATGTGGGCGATGTGGGTGCGCGCCTCGCCCAGGCCGAAGATGTGGTGGCCCGGCACGACGTCGGTCCCCGCGTCCTCGTAGCCGAGCGCCAGCATCGCCGGCGCGCAGCCGGCGGCGGCTTCCAGGCGCTCCAGACCGACGAGCAGGTCGATCACCGGCTTGGCCTTGATGCCGGGGATCGCGGTGCTGCCGTAGTGCTCCAGTCCCAGCACCCGCTCGCCAAGCGCCGACTGCAGGCGAGCAGCTTCCGCGGCGAACAGGGCGGGCCAGTCCGCATGCGGCTCGGCGAGCACGACCCTGCCTTCGGCTAGACCGGGCAGCGCCGCGCTCATCCTGGGAAGTCGATGATCTGACGAACTTCGTTGGAGCCGGTGAGGAACCGGCCTCGGCGCGCCCACTCGATGGCCTCCTCCAGGCTTTCCGCCTCGACAATGTAGTAGCCGCCGGCCTGCTCGGGCCCGGGCCGCCATGGCCCGTCGAGCGCTTCGACGCGGCCGTCGGCCTGCTTGCGCACGGTCACCGCCTGGTCGGCCGGAGCGAAGAAGACCAGTTCCGAACCCTTGGCCTTCAGTGCGCCGATCAGCGCGCCGAGCTGGGCGGCGTGCCGGTTGCGCTCCTCCTCGGAAAGGCCCTCCCACACGCCTTCCTGGTGATTGAAGGTGATCATGAACTTCATGGCGTATCGGCCTTCGGATGGGTCGCCCTCCAGTCCATGGCCCGCCGTACGCGGCGGCCCACGGCCGGATGGGTGTAGAATAGCACTTCTTCGAGGCGCGACGGCGTGGCCGCGCGGTACTCGACGGTCTTGACCAGCGCCTTCGACAGGCCGTCCGGCTCGTTCACCCGCTCCAGGGAGAAGCGGTCGGCGTCGGCCTCGGCGATGCGGGTGATGGAGCTCGTGATCGGCGTGGCCAGGAGCGCCAGCACGGTGATGATGATCGATATCACCGGGAAACCGGCGGGGTCGGCCAGCCCTGCGACGCCCTTGGCGCCCGTCAGGCGCAGCACCGGCAGGAACAGGCGGTCCACCAGGAAGAATGCTGCCAGCGCCAAGAGGCCGTAGGCCAGCGCGTACCAGAACGAATGATGGTGGGCGTAGTGCCCCATCTCGTGGCCCACCACGCCCCGCACCTCGGCGAGGTCCGCGCCCTTCTGGAACATGACGTCGCTCATGGCGATGCGCGCCGTGTGTCCGAGGCCCGCGACGTTGGCCGTGTAGCGGTTCGACTGCCGCGAACCGTCATAGATCAGGATCTTGTCGGACGGCACGCCGTTGGCCTCGGCGATCTGCACCACCGCATCGCGCACAGGCCCGGGGGGCGCGGGCTTGTAGGTGTTCAACAGCGGCATCACCAGCACCGGCGCGAGCACGAAGATGAAGATCAGGAACACCGCGCTGACGGCGCCGCTCCAGATCCACCAGGTGCGCGGGACCCGCCGCATCAGGGCGTAGATCAGCGTCAGCATCACCACGGTCACGAGGGTCGAGATCGCCGCGAGCAGCGCCCATTCCGAGAACCAGCCCATGAGCGCCTGGCTGGTCAGCCCGTAGCTGCGCTCGCGCCACCAGTCGGCGTAGACCGTCCACGGCAGGCCGAGCGCCGCCTCCAGCACCCCGTCGACCAGGAGGACCACGAACACCGCGAGCCAGGGGCGCGGCTTGGTCCGTTCGATCGACCCGCGCAGGCCGACCAGCACGCCGGAGCGCAACACCAGCCAGGCCACGAGGACCGCCACGACCGCGCTCCACAACGAGACCCAATGACCGCCCTGGGTGTAGGCCGTGGCCTTGGCGTGCACCTCCGGCGGCAGTTGCGCCAGATAGGCGGCCGTGGCCGCGGCTGGATCGAATTGCGCCATGCTGGCCCTCCCTGCTCAGGATCGAAGAGGCCAGACTTCGCGCGCCCTGTCAGGTGAAAAGCCGGCAAGGCGGGCGCCGGTCGCGCGCGGGCCGCCCGTGGCGCCTGGGGACCTGACAAGCCGCGCCCGCCCGGTATTGTCGAGCGACCCGCCGCCCATACCCGAGGACCCACCATGAAGACGCCGACCGCCCTGGCCCTCGCGCTCAGCCTCGTATTCGCCCTGGGCGCCGCAGCCCCCAGCGCCAACAGCCCGGACCAGGACTTCGACGTCGTCGTCCGCAACGGGACCATTTACGACGGCTCGGGCGCGGAGCCCTTCGTCGGCGACATCGGCATCGTCGGCGACCGCATCGCCTATGTCGGCCCTCAGGCCACGAGCAACGGGCGCACCGAGATCGACGCGTCGGACAAGGCGGTGTCGCCGGGGTTCATCAACATGCTGAGCTGGGCGACGGAAAGCCTGATCGCCGACGGCCGCGGCCTGAGCGACCTGGCCCAGGGCGTGACGCTCGAGGTGATGGGCGAAGGCAACTCCATGGG
>Ga0209066_10006975_pt1 | contig 11356 bp, 9 predicted proteins | sample All_14_2_FD_187198 | JGI IMG/M metagenome (GOLD analysis project Ga0209066, IMG submission 187198) | Freshwater microbial communities in response to fracking from Pennsylvania, USA - Allegheny Zone_MetaG_DW_15 (SPAdes) (version 2) ...
CCCTCGACGATCCGCGCAAGCACCGCAGCAGCCGCGCCACCGGCGGCGGCTCCCGCTCCCGCACCGCTGCCGACCAGATCGACACCGGCCCCCGGCGCTGCCGCCGCGGCGGCGACCAGCGTCGTCGGCGCGGCCTTCGCATCGGGGGCGTGCGACCCCCCGGTGATCCCGTCCGGTGTGGCTGCAGCTCCCGTCGCGGCGCTGGCCGGAGGTGCCGTCGCGCTGACCGCGAGCCCCAGGCTGAGCAACGGGATCACGCCGAGCGCGCTCGTCAGGGTCGCGTACCGCGCCCAGACCGCCCGGCAGTCCACACAGCCGAGCACGTGCGCGAGTCCGGGCGCGCCCGCGGGATGCTCCACTGGGGAGTCGAGCACCCGGGACGGCAACGTCTCCGCGTTGACCGCGCACTCCTCGCGACCCTCACCGAGCATGACGACCAGCAGCTCACGACGAAGCGCCTCCTTGGCTCGAGTGACCAGGGTCGAGACCGCGCCGGCCGAGCGGCCCATCTCCGCGGCGACCTCGCGGGGCGGGCGACCGTTGACGACGACCTCCTGCAGGGCCCGGCGAGCGTCGGGTGCGAGACGGTCGAACGCCCGCCGCACCAGCCCGAACTCGGCCTGCAGATCGACGACGCGCAGCGAGTCTGCCTCCGAGATCAGCGCCGACTCGGGCATCTCCTCAACCCACAGCTCGCGGGCTCGCGGCGACCGCTGCTCGTCGATGACCCGGTTCCGCATCGCCGCAACGAGGTAGGTCAGAACGTTCTCGGCAGGCCCCTCACCCCGCGCCCAGAGCTCCAGCAGCCTGGCCATCGCCCCACCGAGCAGATCCTCAGCATGGTCGCCAGAGCCCGCCACCCGCCGGGCCATCACCCGCAAGTAGCTGAAGTGCCGTGCGAAGAACGCGCCGGCCGCTACCGAATCACCTGCACGCGCGGCCGCGACCAAGTCCGCGTCCGGGACAGCATCCACAAAAACCCCCAGCCATCCAACCCGGACGCACGTAGGTCAAGGATACCGACACCGATAGCGCCCCGAATGCGCCGCCGGCCTCCTGACTCGATTCGCGACAGCAAGCTCCTCGGATAGACACCGGTCGGAGCCACCACCTAGACCCGCGGCAGCGCAGCAACTCGTGACGAGCGTGCACATCTCGACAGCAACGGTCAGTACGAGAAGACCGTGTATGAGCGCGAGACGGTCACTAACGCTTGCTTACTCAACCTCTTCATAACGCTTGAGGAGTTCTTCGAAAAGCGCCTACGGCGCTACATGACCGGAAGATGAGCATCGCACGGTGGCGACCATCGAAGTATGCGGAGCCAGCTATTGCAGACCACGCCCAACGTATGGCCATCGGCTTCCAACGGTTCATGGATTGGTCGGCGCCTGACCGAGTGATCAAACTCGCCGAACCGTAGTCGCTGAACCGCCGAACAACATTGTCGACGGCTGCTTTCACATCAGGGAATCTACCGCTCCGCTTCCCCAGCACATGCACCACCAGAGGGCCTGACGCGAACTCTTCTAGTAGACGTCAAGGGTCCCAGCGACGATGATGATCAATGAATCTCAACAAGCGTTAACGAGCACCAGTGAGCACTAATTAGTGCTCACTGTCGACTGAAAATCGTGAGGTCACCGGATCGACGCCGGTCGGAGCCACCAGTCGAAGCCCTGCCACTGCGCGGAGGCGATCCGTAACGGCGTAGCGTCGCCCTCATGAGCATTCCCACCCTCACCCTCAACACCGGACTCCGCATGCCCGCCCTCGGTTACGGCGTCTTCCAGACCCCGCCCGACGAGACCCAGAAGGTGGTCGAGGAGGCGCTGCGGGTGGGCTACACCCATATCGACACCGCCGCCGCGTACGGGAACGAGCGCGGGGTCGGCGACGCCATCCGCGCCTCGGGATTCTCGCGCGACGGTCTCATCATCGAGACCAAGGTCTGGGTGAGCGACTACGGCTACCAGGAGACCCTCCATGCCTTCGACAAGGCGACCCGCAAGCTCGGCACCGACACCATCGACATCCTGATCCTGCACCAGCCGGCCCCCGATCGCTTCGACAAGACCGTCGACGCATACCGAGCTCTCGAGAAGCTCCTCGACGATGGAGCCGTGCGGGCGATCGGCGTGAGCAACTTCATGCGTCATCACCTGGACGAGCTGCTGGGCCGCACCGAGATCGTGCCGGCGCTGAACCAGCTCGAGATCCATCCGTACTTCACCCAGCCCGACGTGCGGGCCGCCGACCGGGAGCACGGCATCCTCGACCAGGCGTGGTCGCCGATCGGCGGCATCACCTTCTACCCCGGCTGGGGCGACGACAAGGTGAGCGTCATGGACGACGCGACGATCCACTCGATAGCGGATGCGCACGGCAGGTCCCCGGCCCAGATCATGCTGCGCTGGCACCTCCAGGAGGGGCGGTCGGCCATTCCCAAGTCGGTCGACCCGAAGCGCATCGCCGAGAACTTCGCGGTCGACGACTTCCGGCTCACCGCGGACGAGCTGGCGCAGATCGACGCCCTCGACACCGGCAAGCGCAGCGGCCCCGATCCGGACGGTGCGGACACGAGCCGCTTCGAGCGGGTGATTCCCGAGGAGTGACAGCGAACGCCCCGGTTCACGTTCATTTCGTCATGGCATGCTGTGCAGCATGACTACGGAGTTCGACGCAGAAGAGGTCGTTCGTCAGGTGACCGAGAAGCTGGCGGCCAAGTTCCCGGATCTCTCGCAGAAGGAGATCGAGAAGGTGGTGGCCGAGGAGGTCGCAGTGCTCGAGGATCGGCCGGTGCACGACTACGTCTCGGTGCTCAGCGAGCGCGCAGCGAAGAAGCGCCTCAAGAAGGACTAGCAGCGCCCGCTCACGCTGGCACGCGGATGTCAACCGCTTGAGGCGCAGAGCCCTCCGCCTAGATTCACCGGCATGGTGAACATAGAGAACGTGACCACCCCTTCCCGTGGCCGGTTGCTCATCGTGCTCGGGGGCGTGCTGCTCGTGCTCGGCCTGGTCGGGATCGGCATCTACACCTTCGGCGGCATCGGCGCGCCGTTCGACGCCCCCGCCGAGGCGGACGGGCTGTGGCAGGGCCTGCTCATCATCGTCTCGGCGCTGCTGACCGGAGTCGGCGCCGTGCTGCTGGTGGTCGCGCTGATCAAGCGCTCCCGCCGCGGGCGCGGCCGGGAGTCGATCCCCGGCCCTCCCGGGCGGCTCTAGCTGTATTGACCTCGACCGTTGTTGATTCGGTCGATGGGGGTTTTGCCTCCGATGCCGAGGTGGTGTCTGTCTAGGTTGTAGTGGTCGAGCCAGGTCGTCAACCCGGCGGCTCGGGCGTCGTTGGAGGTCCAGGGTCTTGCGTAGGCCCACTCGGTGGCGAGGGTCCGGTTCAGGCGCTCGACTTTTCCGTTGGTCCAGGGGCAGTGGGGCTTGATGAACTTGTGCGTGATGCCGTGCGCGTCGATCACTGTGCGGAACGCGGCGGAGTGGCGGTAGGCGAACGCGTTGTCGCTGATGACACGTTCGACCTTCACACCCAGACGCGCGTAGAACGCGATCGCGCGTTCGAGGACGCTGGCGGCGGTGGTGCCTTTCTCGTCGTCGTGGATCTCCGCGTAAGCGAGACGGGAGTGGTCGTCGATGACCGTGTGGACGTAGTCGTAGCCCAGGCCTCGTTTGCGGGCGGGGCGCTCACCGCGACCGTGCAGACGCCACCCGCCGCCATCGGGGATGCGGCCGAGTTTCTTCACGTCGACGTGGATCAGCGACCCGGGATGGTCGTGCTCGTAACGTCGCGCCGTTCGGCGGGTCGCGCGGATCACTCTCCCGGTCACCGGATCCAGCTCACGCAGCAGCGGGACCTGGTGCCGGCGCAGCACACGCCCGACGGTTGAGGCCTGCAGGCCGAGCTTGTCCGCGATGAACACCGGACCGCGGCGGGTGAGATGACGCATGATCCGCACCCGCGTCTCCACGCACACCGCCGTCTGGTGAGGGTGGGAATGAGCGACGCTGGAACGGTCCACGAGCCCCGCAACCCCGTGCTCGCGGAACCGACGCCACCACCGCCACGCCGTCGTGCGCGAGATCCCCATCTCCGCCGCGACATGCGCGACAGCACGCCCTGCCTGGATGCGCTGGACCATGATCAACCGGCCGGCCGGAGTCAGCCGGGCATTACCGTGAGACACGAGAGACCTCCGTGTGAACGAATTGAGGAACTAGACAGCCCCAACTCGACCCCGGAGGTCTCTCCTACGTCAACAACGATCCAGGTCAGTACATCTAGCCCTCAGCGCAGCGCCGAGGTCTCCGCCGGGGCGATCTCCTGCGCATCGCGGAACGCCTGCTTCGGCACCACGAGCAGCGCGATCGCCGCGAGCAGGGCGGAGCCGGCGCACACCGACCAGACGATGATGTAGCCGCTGAGCGAGCCAGCGGTGGCCTCGTCACCGGTCGGCGCACCGCTGAACAGGGCGAGTCCGAAGATGCACGAGGCGATGGCGCCGCCCAGGGTCTTGGTCGTGTTGGTCAGGCCGGTCGCGACGCCGGTCTGACCGAAGGGGGCGACGGATGCCGCGGCCGACGGCAGCGCGGCCACCAGCGCCCCCGATCCGATCCCCGCCACGATGAGACTGGTCAGCACCTCGATCATGGAACCGTGCAACGGGATGAGCAGCCCATAGCCCACCGCGACCAGCAGGCTCGCGCCGATCAGGGTGCGCCGCGGGTTGATCAGCCTCGCCACCAGCGGGAAGAGCAGCGCGCCGACCGCCAGCGAGAGCACATAGGCGCCGATGAGGATCGAGGCGAGCCCGCTGCCCGCGCTCAGGCCGTAGCCGTAGGTCTCCCTGTCGGTCCTGGCGAAGGTCGACAGCGGTCCCTGTGCCCCGAGCACGCTCATGCCGAACAGCCCCGCGGTGAGCTGCACCGGCCACATCTCCGGCTTCGCCAGCATGCGGATGTCGATCAGCGGGTCGGCCATCCGCAGCTCGACGAGCACGAAGGGCACGAGCAGAACCGCCCCGAGTGCGATCAGGCCCCAGGCGAGGGGGTCGCCCACGCCGTTCAGGCGCAGGAAGCTCAGGCCGCCGGTGACGGCGACCAGGGAGAGTGAGAGGATCACAAGGCCCCGGCTGTCGAGCCTTCCGCCGGTCTGCACCGGCCCCTCCTTCACCCCGAACAGGATCACGAAGAAGCAGATGACCACGACGATCGCCGGCACCAGCAGCACGAGCCACAGCGGCAGCGACTCGCCGAGCGCCCCGCCGGCGAGCGCGCCGGCGATGGCACCGAGCTCGAGCGCGGCGACCAGGAGGGCGGCGGCCCGGCGCGTCAGCGATGCGGCATTGGGCAGGCCGCGCGTGTAACTGAAGATCAGCGCGATCTCGAGCGGGAGCCAGACGACGTAGAAGCCCTGGAAGGCCCAGGCGATGAGGAAGGTCAGGAAGGTCGGGGCGACAGCGACCGCGAGCCCGGCGACCGCCGTCACCGCGGTGGAGATGAGCAGCATGCGCCGGTGCCCGACCATGTCGCCGAGCTTGGCGAACGCCGGGATGATGAGCGCGCTCACCATGAGCTGTGCACCCTCGAACCAGTTGACGTCGGCGTCGTGGATCTCGAGATGCCTGGCGATGTCGGTGAGCAGCGGCGTGTAGTAGCCCTGGAGCACGCCGCTGGTGAACTCGATCACCGCGAGGAGCCCGACGACTCCCATCACCGAGACCTTGACCGTGCGATCGCTCATGCTGCTCCCAACTGACAGGTGGGCAGAGCCTAGCCGTCTACTGTTTCGGAGATGTCACCGGCGATGAGCCGGCGATAGAAGAGCTCGCCGCGCTCCAGGCTCTCCACCTCCACGAACTCGTCGATGCCGTGGATGCTCGCGCGCTGCGCACTCGTCATCCTCAGGGGAGCGAAGCGGTAGACGGCATCCGCTGTCCCGATGAAGTGCCGGGAGTCGGTGGCCTGCATCATCAGATAGGGCACGGGGACGACGCCGGGCCAGCTGGCGGCGAGCGCGGCGGCGATCTCGGCGAAGGCCGCGCCGTCGGCTGGCGAGACGGGCGTCGGGCCTCCGCCGTCGATCACCTCGACCAGCACGCGCTCGTCGCGGATGACGCGGTGCAGGCGCTCGACCGCGGCCTCCACGCTGTCGCCAGGCACCAGCCGCAGGTTCAGCGTCGCCTCGGCGGCTGAGGGCAGCACGTTCGCCGCTGTGCCGCCGGCGAGCATCGTCGGCGCGACCGTCGTCTGGACGAAGGCCGCGTTCTCCGCCCCCATGCGGGCGAGCACGCGGGCCACCAGCGGACCGAACAGCCCGAGGTTTCCGAAGACGACGCGCAGGGCACCCCGGCTGTGCGGCGCGATGGCCTCGAGCATCTGCCGCACAGGTGCGGAGAGGGTGAGCTTCGCGCGCGCGGTGCGCACGCGACGCAGCGCGCGGGAGAGCCTGTCGATCGCCGTCCACTCCGGGGGCGTCGAGGCGTGACCGCCCTCGCCGACGACCCTGAGCCGCACTCCCAGCACGCCCTTCTCGGCCGTGCCGATCACGGCGAGCCGGGCATCCACTCCCCTGAACGGCGAATCGATGATCGCGCCGCCCTCGTCGAGCACGAACGCCGCCCGCACCCCGCGCTCGGCGAGCAGGGAAGCGGATGCCGCGGCCCCCGAGCCGTAGGACTCCTCGTTGCCGCCCAGGGCGAGGTAGACGTCGCGGGCCGGGGTGAACCCGGCGGCGAGCAGGTTCTCGACCGCGTCGAGCAGCACCACGAGCTCGCCCTTGTCGTCGAGCGCTCCGCGCCCCCAGACCACGCCGTCGCGCACCGGCTCGCCGAACGGCGGTCTCGACCAGTCGGCCTCGACCACGGGCACCACGTCGTAGTGCGCCATGAGCACGATCGGCGGTGCGCCAGGGTCGCTGCCGGCCCAGCGCAGCAGCAGGGAGCGATCGCTCGGCCGCTCGGCCGGCAGCCGCTCGAACAGCAGCGGATACTCCTCACGCAACCGCGCATCGAAGTCGTCGAAGACCTCATCCGCAGCGCCGGAGACCGTCGGGATCGCGATGAGCCGCGCGAGCCGCTCCCCGATGCCCGGTCTCACCTGGGGCGACGCGGACATGCTCTCAGCCTAGGCAGCGTCGGCCTCGCGGGCCGGGCGGAGGGCATTGGCCCACCAGAGCAGCTCGTGGATCGTGAGATTGAACTTGGGGACGTGGCCGGTCAGCACCGCCGCGGACTCGTCGCCACCCTTGCGCACCGCCGGCATCTGGGTGCCGAGGATGTTGACCGTCGGCTTGATCGAGACCATGTCCAGCTCGGCAGACACCTGCCTGAGCTGCTCGATCGCCCGGCTGCCGCCGACATTGCCGTAGCCGAGGAAGGCGATGGGCTTGCGGCGGAACTCGACCAGGTAGTGGTCGAGGCTGTTCTTGAGCGCGGCGGGGTAACCGTGGTTGAACTCGCTGGTGATGACGAAGAAGCCGTCAGCCGCGTCGAAGCGCGCGCCGAGCGCACGATGCTCCTCGCTGGCATAGTGGCGCGGGGCGATGGCCGGCGGGTTCGCCAGGTCGTAGAAGGGAAGCGGATGCTCCCGCAGATCGATCACGTCGACGTTCAGGTCGTCGCGCTCCGCCAGCCGCGATCGCGTCCAGGCCAGCGGATGATCCGCGAAGCGGCGGGTCCTGGTGCTGGCGACGATGACGGCGATGGTGGGCGGCGTGGAGTGTGACATCGGATCCCGTGACGAGGCGAAAGGGTGACGCATCAACGCTACTCCTGCGCAGCCGCGCGCTCGGACCTGCGCCGAGACGCTGCTTCGACCGGCCGGCTACAGCTGCGCGGTGCTCGGCGAGAAGGTGTCGCAGGCGCCCGCCCCGCCCTGATAGCCGGCCATGAACCACTTCTGCCGCTGCTCGCTCGAGCCGTGCGTCCATGACTCCGGGTTCACCCCGCCCGACTGCGCCTGAATGCGGTCGTCGCCGACGGCAGCGGCGGCGCTCAACGCATCATCGAGCTCGGCCTGGGTCGGGGTCACGAGGAAGGTGACGCCGTTCTCGTCCTCGGTATTGGCCGCGTCGCCCACCCAGGCGCCGGCGAAGCAGTCGGCCTGGAGCTCCACCCGGATGGTCGCCGAGCCCGGACCGGTATCGCCGTCGTTGGTGCCTTCGAGCACCCCGGCGATGTTCTGGATGTGGTGACCCCACTCGTGCGCGACGACGTACATCTGGGCGAGCGGTCCGCCGGAGGATCCGTAGCTGTCGCGGAGCTCGGCGAAGAAGGAGGTGTCCACGTAGAGGATCTGGTCGGCCGGGCAGTAGAACGGGCCGGTCGCGCTGGAGGCCTGGCCGCATCCGGTGCTCACCGCGTCGGTGAACAGCACGAAGTCGGCCGGGGCGCTGTAGTTCACACCGATAGCGGGCGCCTCGCCCGCCCAGTAGTCGTCGAGTGAGGCGGACGCGCCCTTCATGCGGCAGTCGAGGTCGCTGTTGGCGTCGGCGCCGGTGTCGCACTGCTCGAGGGTGTCGGACGGTCCGCTGTCCGTTCCTCCTCCGGCCAGGCCGGTCAGATCGACGCCCAGCACCTGGGAGAGGATGACGAGCCCGACGATCAGCAGACCGCCGCCGCCGGCCCCGCCGATGATCGCCCCGTTGCGACCACGCCTGCTGACCTTGCCCGAACTGATGTCGGCGTTGTCGTTGAACGTCATGCGACGACGCTAGCAGCCGGCCCGCGCGCGCTGCAGTCGGCTGCGCGCTGTGCGGCCGGAGAGGGCTCAGGCGCGGGCGCGCTTCTCATCGACCGGCGCCGTGCCCGACGCACGGAGCTCCCGGTAGTACTCGCGGGCCTCCTCCTGGCGCTCGCGCTCCGCACCGCTCGCGATCGGCGCCCGCACGTGCTCCGGCTTCAGGCCGAAGGCGGCGACGAGGTCCACGGCGTGCGGGCGCAGACGCGGCAGCAGGCGGTCGTCGATGTAGCTCGTGATGGCCTCGGCGCGCTGCCCGGAGAGGCGCCCGTTGATCAGATACCAGGCGAGGTTCTTCTCGATCAGGCCGAGCCCGAACAGGTCGCGGAGCCAGGTGAGCACCTGCTTGGTGCCCGGGTCGTGGACGCCGTCGAGCGCCTCGGTGAAGGCCTCCCACTGGAGGAGCTCGCCATGCGCCCGTGCGGCCTCGATCAGCTCGTTCTGGTTCTGGTTGAACAGGTCGGCGGCCTCCAGCGCGCTCAGCTTGCTCGCGGCGCGGAGCCGGCCGCCGAGCGTGGCCACCATGCTGTGCACCCGGTCGGTGAGCAGCTGGCGCTGCGAGTCGGTGTCGCGCACGTAGCCGACGGACCGCGCAGTCGAGCCGAAGTCCCGCACGTTCTGCGCGAACTGGCGCAGCCCGGTGCGGTTCACGGCGGCCTCGTTCACCTGGTTGGCGACGAAACCGGCGAGGGCACCCGCATCCGCTCCCGCGAACCTTCGCGAATAGTCGGTGAGCAGGCGCTTGGCGACGAGCTGGAGCAGCACGTTGTTGTCGCCCTCGAAGGTCGCATAGACGTCGAGGTCGGCGCGCAGCTGGGTGAGCCGGTTCTCGGCGAGGAAGCCGTTGCCGCCGCAGGCCTCGCGCGCCTCCTGGATGATGTCGAGCGCGTTCCAGGTGCTCAGCGGCTTGAGCGCTGCAGCGAGGGTCTCGAGGTCCTGGCGGTCGGCGTCGCTCGCGCGGGCGCCGGAGAAGACGCCGTCGAAGGCGGTGAGCAGCTTCTCGTGCGCGAAGCTCATCGCGTAGGTCGTGGCCAGGCGGGGCAGCAGCCGGCGCTGGTGGCGCTGGTAGTCGAGGATGACCTCCTCGTCGGTGGGGCTGCCCGCCACGAACTGGCGGCGCTGGCTGCCGTAGGTGATGGCGATGTGCATGGCGAGCTTCGAAGCGAGAGTGGATGCCCCGTCCAGCGATACCCGGCCCTGCACGAGGGTGCCGATCATGGTGAAGAAGCGGCGACCTGGGCTGGCGATCGGGGAGCTGTAGACCCCGTTCTCGTCGACGTCGCCGTAGCGGTTGAGCAGGTTCTCGCGGGGCACGCGCACGCCGCTGAAGTGCAGCCTGCCGTTGTCGATGCCGTTGAGGCCGCCCTTGAGCCCGTCGTCCTCGCCGCCGATGCCCGGCAGGAAGCCCTTGTCGTCGCGGATCGGAACGTACAGGGCGTGCACGCCGTGGTTGACACCGTCGACGATGAGCTGTGCGAAGACCACCGCCGCCTTGCCGTGGATGCCGGCGTTGCCGAGGTAGTCCTTCCAGGCGGCGCGGAATGGCGTGTTCAGAATGAACTCGCCTGCGGCCTTGTCGTAGGTCGCCGTGGTGCCGATTGCCGCGACATCCGATCCGTGGCCGGTCTCGGTCATCGCGAAGGCGCCTGGCACCTCGAGGCTCATGATGGCGGGGAGGAGCTTCTGATGGTGGCGCTCAGTTCCGAGGTGCAGAACAGCAGCCCCAAAGAGGCCCCACTGCACACCCGACTTGATCTGGAGCGACGGATCGGCCAGCACGAGCTGTTCGAAGGAGGCGATATTGCCGCCGTGATCGTCGAGGCCGCCGACGCTGACTGGGAACGCCCGATGCACCATGCCGTCCTTGACCAGCCCGCCCAGTTGCCCGAGGACGCGTTGGCGCTGCTCGGCGAGAGTCAGATCGTCCTGGCGCTGGAACTCCGGCTTGCCAGCGAGCGCCATCGCCGCGCGACGGGCGTCGGCCCAGGTACCGAGCAGGTACTCGCCCAGCCAGTCCACGTCGATGCGGCTGGTCGAAGCGGCGACTGCGGCGGGCGCAGTGGTGGGACGGTCGTCGAGCTTGGTCATGGCCTCACGGTACGAGCCCTGCCCGCGAGACCCAAACATGTCGTCGCAGAGGAACGAAAGGGAGTCGAACTTGACCTGCCGACGTTGTCGGATTCCTCAACAACCGGGGCCGTGTGTTGGCGGATACGACTAGCGTCGTTCGCGTCTGAAGAAGCGGCGCACCCGCTCGGTGACGTTGGCTGGAGGCGGCTCGTTGTAAACCCCGGCGAGTTCCTGGCCGCTCATCGCATGGATTGCCGCCATGATCTCGTCGGTCGCCTCGCGCCTGGCCTTGCCCGACTCGGCTGAGCCGTGCCGACTGAGGTCGAGGGCCCGCCCGAACTCCACGGTCACCTTGGCCACGTGTGGTCGGCTCGACCCGACTGGCTGAATGTTCTGGGTTCCGGTGAGGGCCACCGGAACCACGGGCGCGCCAGAGGTGAGCGCGAGCCAGGCAACTCCGGTGCGGCCCTTGTACAGCTTGCCGTCGAGGGACCGCGTGCCCTCGGGGTAGATCGAGAAGGCGTCACCCCGTTCGAGC
>Ga0209066_10006977_pt1 | contig 11354 bp, 8 predicted proteins | sample All_14_2_FD_187198 | JGI IMG/M metagenome (GOLD analysis project Ga0209066, IMG submission 187198) | Freshwater microbial communities in response to fracking from Pennsylvania, USA - Allegheny Zone_MetaG_DW_15 (SPAdes) (version 2) ...
GGGTGAAGATGTCGGCCAGGTATTCCTGCACCGGGTCGGTCGAGGAGCCAATCGGGCGCGCCACCGTGGGCGAGACCGGGCCGGCGATCACGTCGCAGACCTGGAAGGCCGCCTGGAAGTCGTCGGCGATCATGCGGCGCAGTTTTTGCGCCTGCAGGTAGTAGGCGTCGTAATAGCCGTGCGACAGCACATAGGTGCCGATCATGATCCGGCGCTTGACCTCGGGGCCGAAGCCTTCGGCGCGGGTCTTGCGGTACATGTCGTTCAGATCGCTGTACTTGGCAGCACGATGGCCGAACTTGACGCCATCAAAGCGGCTCAGGTTGGACGAAGCCTCGGCCGGCGCGATGATGTAGTACACGGGGATCGACAACTCGGTGCGCGGCAGGCTGATGTCCACCAGCGTGGCGCCCAGGCTCTCCAGCTGAGCCAGGGCGGCCCGGTTGGCGGCCAGCACATCGGCGCTCACGCCGTCACCGAAGAACTCCTGGGGCACGCCCACGCGCAGGCCTTGCAGGGGCCGGTCGGCGGAGGCGCCAGCACGCGGCGTGGTCAACGCGGCCACGAAGTCGGGCACAGGCTGTTGGGCGCTGGTGGCGTCGCGTTCGTCAAAACCGCTCATGGCCTGCAACAGCAGGGCGCAGTCCTCGGCGGTGCGGGCCATCGGGCCGGCCTGGTCCAGCGACGAGGCAAACGCGATCATGCCAAAGCGCGAGCAGCGGCCATAGGTGGGCTTGATGCCGGTGATGCCGGTGAGGGCAGCCGGTTGGCGGATCGAGCCGCCGGTGTCGGAGCCGGTGGCGCCGCTGACCAGTCGGCCCGAGATGGCCACGGCCGAGCCGCCCGAGGAGCCGCCCGCGATCTGCGCGCGCATCCAGGGGTTGTGGGCCACACCATAGGCCGAGTTCTCGGTGGCGCCGCCCATGGCGAACTCGTCGCAGTTGAGCTTGCCCACCGACACGGTGCCGGCGGCTTTGAGCTTGGCCACCACGGTGGCGTCGAAGGGGCTCTGGTAGCCCTTGAGCATCTTCGAGGCGGCCGTGGTCGGTTGGTCCTGCGTGACGAAGATGTCCTTGTGGGCCACGGGCACGCCATCGAGCGGTCCCAGTGCCTGGCCGGCCGCACGGCGGGCGTCCGAGGCGGCGGCCGCGGCCAGCGCGCCGGCAGCGTCCACATGCAGGAAAGCGCCCAGGTCGGCGTGGGCCGCAATGCGGTCCAGCGCATGCTGGGTCAGGGCGACGGAGGTCGTCTGGCCGGCGGCCAGGGCCTGGCTCTGCTGGGCCAGGGTCAGATCATGCAGCGCGCTCATTCGATCACCTTGGGCACCAGGAACAGGCCGCCATCCTGGGCGGGGGCGTTGGCCATGTTGGCCTCACGGTTGTTGGGCTCGGTGACGGCGTCTGCGCGCAGGCGCAGGGTCACGTCCTCGATGGCCGACAGCGGGGTGTAGAGGGGCTCGACACCCGAAGTGTCGACCGCGCGCATTTTCTCGACGATGTCGAAAAACTCGTTGAGCTGGGTCAGCATCGCAGCCTGTTCGTCGTCGCGCAGTTCAAGGCGGGCGAGTTGGGCAATGCGGCTGACGTCTTGAGAGGTCAGGGCCATGGTTTTTCCAGGGGTAACAGACGGTTGCACTGCCCGTGAAAGGGCAGGCCATGGGGTATTATCTTAGGTTATCCACAAACCACATTTGTCCACGGTTGGTCAAGGTGGTTTGAAGGGATGTTTGCCAGATTTTCGGACAGGCGATCGGGTGTGTCGCGAACCTTGCAGAGGTCGCCACCGGGTCGCCCGTCTCATCCATCAGCGGGCCACCGCAAACCGTCTGTGCTGCCTCGTGCGTGAGTCATCCGCATGAGGGTCGGGCTGTGCGCGTGGGGCCCTACCGGAGTTCACCGCATGTACGGTATGTTTCGCAAGTATTTTTCCACCGACCTGGCCATTGACCTGGGTACCGCCAACACGCTGATTTTCGTGCGTGACAAGGGCATCGTCCTCGACGAGCCGTCGGTCGTCTCCATCCGCCACGAAGGCGGCCCCAACGGCAAGAAGACCATCCAGGCCGTCGGCGCCGAGGCCAAGGCCATGCTGGGCAAGGTGCCGGGCAACATCGAGGCCATCCGCCCGATGAAGGATGGCGTGATCGCCGACTTCACCGTCACCGAGCAGATGCTCAAGCAGTTCATCAAGATGGTGCACCCACGCTCGGTCCTCAAGCCGTCGCCCCGCATCATCATCTGCGTGCCCTGCGGCTCCACCCAGGTCGAGCGCCGCGCCATCCGTGAGTCCGCGCTGGGCGCCGGTGCCTCCGAGGTCTACCTGATCGAAGAACCCATGGCCGCAGCCATCGGTGCCGGCCTGCCGGTGTCCGAAGCGTCGGGCTCCATGGTTGTCGACATCGGCGGCGGCACCACCGAGGTGGGCGTCATTTCGCTGGGCGGCATGGTCTACAAGGGCAGCGTGCGCGTCGGCGGTGACCGTTTCGACGAGCACATCATCAGCTACATCCGCCGCAACTACGGCATGCTGATCGGTGAGCCCACCGCCGAAGCCATCAAGAAGCACATCGGCAGCGCCTTCCCTGGCTCCGAAGTCAAGGAAATGGAAGTCAAGGGCCGCAACCTGTCCGAAGGCGTGCCGCGCAGCTTCACGATCTCGTCCAACGAGATCCTCGAAGCCCTGACCGATCCGCTCAACCAGATCGTCTCGGCCGTCAAGAACGCGCTGGAGCAGACCCCGCCCGAGCTGGGCGCCGACATTGCCGAGCGCGGCATGATGCTGACCGGTGGTGGCGCGCTGCTGCGCGACCTCGATCGCCTGCTGGCCGAGGAAACCGGCCTGCCTGTGCACGTGGCCGAAGACCCGCTGACCTGTGTGGTGCGCGGCTGTGGCATGGCCCTGGAGCGCATGGACCGCCTGGGCAGCATCTTCACCTCCGAGTAACCCTTCCACTGTTGTACGGACCTGCGGGTCCGTTTGCCTTCATGCCGCTGGCCACGCTGGATCGCACCCCACCTGCCTTTTTCAAGCAGGGTCCTTCGGCCTTCACACGCCTGATGTTTTTCTCGGCCCTGGCCATCCTCCTGATGGTGGCAGATGCCCGCTGGAAGATGACGCAGCCGCTGCGGGTCGTGGCCGCCACGCTGCTGCAGCCTGTGCAAAGCGTGTTGTTGGCACCAGTGCGGGCCTGGGAAATGGCGGGCCACTACGTGGCGGGGGTCGAAGAGGCGCGTGCGCTGCAGGCGCGCTCCCAGCAGCAACTGGCCGCGCAGGCCGAACGGGTGACGCGCATGGTCCAGCTGGAGCGCGAGAATGAGGCGCTGCGCGAGTTGCTGGCGCTGCGCCCCCGCATCGAGGTGGACACGCTGGCCGCCGAGGTGCTCTACGACGCCCGTGACCCCTACACCCGCAAGGTCGTGATCGACCAGGGCCGCAGCCAGGGTGTGACCCTGGGCTCCCCGGTGATCGATGAGCGCGGCGTGGTGGGCCAGGTCACACGGGTCTATCCGGCCACCGCCGAGGTGACCCTGGTCACCGACAAGGATGCGGCCGTGCCCGTGGTCAATGTGCGCACCCAGCATCGCGGCGTGGCCTACGGCCTCCCTCAAACCACCGGCATGGAGTTGCGCTTCATGGCGGGCAACGCCGACGTGCAAGCCGGCGACGAGTTGCAGACCTCCGGGCTCGATGGCATCTATCCGGCCGGCGTACCGGTGGCCAAGGTGGTGAGCGTGGAGCGGCGGGCCGACTCGGCCTTTGCCCGCATCGTGCTGCAACCGCTGGCCCAACCCGACAGTTCCCGACATGTGTTGCTCCTGCAGCCCATGTCGGCGCGCCTGCCGCCGCGGCCCGAGGCCACCGACGCCGATGCCGCCGCCGAGGCGGTCAGTGTCTCCAGGAGTCAGCCATGATGCCGCGTGGCAGCACCTTGCTGCTTCCGGTCAACCCGGTCTTCATCTGGTTCTCGCTGCTGGTGGCCTTCTTGCTCAACCTCTTGCCCTGGGGGCGCTGGGCGGGCATGCCCGACCTGCTGGCGGTGGCCTTGGTGTTCTGGAACGTGCACCAGCCCCGTCGCGTGGGCGTAGGCGCGGCCTTCGTGTTCGGTTTGTTCATGGACGTGCACCAGGGCGCCTTGCTCGGTCAGCACGCGCTGGCCTACACCCTGCTGAGCTTTTTTGCGATCACGGTGCACCGCCGTTTGCTGTGGTTCACGGTGCCCTCGCAGGCCGCGCAGATCCTGCCGCTGTTTGCGGCCGCGCACGCCGTGTCCCTGCTGGTGCGCCTGATGGCCGGGGCTGCCTTCCCCGGCTGGACCTTGTTCATCGCACCGGTGCTGGAGTCGGCCTTGTGGCCCTTGGCGTCCATCGTGCTGCTGGCCCCCCAGCGCCGCGCGCCCGACCGTGACAAGAACCGTCCGCTGTGACCGGTCTGGCCCGAGCTGAGCGCGCATGACCGAACTCAAGAACATCGATGCCGAGCTGAGTCTGTTCCGCAGTCGTCTGTGGGCGGCGGCGGCGTTCGTGCTGTGTTGTTTCGGGCTGCTGGTGTTCCGCCTCACGGTGCTGCAGATCGATCGCCACGACGACCTGGCCAGCCGCGCCGAGAGCAACCGCATCGCGGTGGTGCCGGTGGTGCCCAACCGGGGCTTGATCGTCGACCGCAACGGGGTGGTGCTGGCCAACAACTACTCGGCCTACACGCTCGAAATCACGCCCTCGCAGGTGGACGACGTCGAGGCCACCATCGATGCCCTGGCCGAGATCGTCGAGATCCAGCCGCGCGATCGGCGCCGCTTCAAGCGCCTGCGTGAGGAGTCCAAGCGCTTCGAGTCCATCCCGATCCGCACCCGCCTGAGCGACGAGGAGGTCGCCCGTTTTACCGCCCAGCGTTTCCGCTTCCCCGGGGTCGACATCCAGGCGCGCCTGTTCCGCCACTACCCTTATGGCGAGCTGGCCAGCCATGCGCTGGGCTACATCGGGCGCATCAACCAGCGCGAAGCCGAGGCCATGCTCGACTGGCCCGACGAAGAGCAGGCCAACTACCGTGGCACCGAGCGCATCGGCAAGCTGGGCATCGAGCAAAGTTACGAACGTGAGCTGCACGGCATCACCGGCTTTGAAGAGGTGGAAACCAGTGCCGGTGGCCGGGCCGTGCGGCTGCTGCGCTCGCATCCGGCCACGCCGGGCAACACCGTGCACCTGGCCATCGACATCAAGCTGCAAGGCCTGATCGAGCGCCTGTTCGGCACCCGCCGTGGCGCCCTGGTGGCGATCGATCCGCGCAATGGCGAGGTGCTCGCGTTCGTCTCCAAGCCCACGTTCGACCCCAATCTGTTCGTTGACGGCATCGATGTCGAGAGCTGGAAGGCGCTCAACGAGTCGCCCGACAAGCCGCTGCTGAACCGGGCCTTGCGCGGCACCTACCCGCCGGGATCGACCTACAAGCCTTTCATGGCGCTGGCGGCGCTGCACACCGGCAAGCGCGCGGCCAGCACGGTGATCATGGACAACGGCGTGTTCGTGTTCGGCGGCAACCGCTTCCGCAGTCCGGCCGGCGAGAAGGGCGGGCCGATGAACATGCGCCGCGCCATCGTCGAATCCAGCAACGTCTATTTCTATTCGCTGGCCAACGAAATGGGCGTCGACCTGATCCACCAGGAGATGTCGGCCCTGGGTTTTGGCCGGCACACCGGGATCGACCTGCAGGGGGAGGTCTCCGGCATCCTGCCCTCGACCGAATGGAAGCGCAAAGCCTACCGGCGCCCGGAGCAAAAGCGTTGGTACGCCGGCGAGACCATCTCCCTGGGCATTGGTCAGGGCTACAACACCTTCACCATGCTGCAGGTGGCGTCGGCCCTCGCCACCGTGGTGAGCGACGGGCAGCGCTTCGAGCCGCGCCTGGCGCGCCAGATCGAGAACGTGGTGACCCGCGAGCGCCGTGTGCCCGAGCGGGTGCCGCAGACGTCCCTGGACTTTCAGCCTGAGCACACGGCCTTGATCCGTGAGGCCATGTACGGGGTGACCCAGGAGGGCACGTCGACCCGGGTGTTCGCGGGCGCGGGCTACACCAGCGGGGGCAAGACGGGGACGGCGCAGGCGGTGGGTTTGCGCCAGAACGAAAAGTACGTGGCCTCGCGGGTGGAAGAGTACCGCCGCGATCACTCGCTCTACGAAGCCTTCGCACCCGTGGAGAACCCGCGCGTGGCGCTGGCCATCATCGTGGAGAACGCCGGCTTTGGTTCGGCAGCGGCGGCGCCCATTGCCCGCCGGGTGCTCGACTACCTGCTGCAAGGCATCTACCCGAGTGAGGAGGACATCCTCGCGGTGCAGCAAGGGCGTGCTGCCGCGCCGATCGGGGTGCCACGTCTGGCCGCCGAAGTGCCTTTGCCGCCGCGACGCAATGCCTTTGACGTCGAGGACGAGGTCGCCCTGCCGACGGCGGCCGCCTCGACGGTGGGGGCCGCGGCGGTGCCTGTGCGCGCGTCGGCGCCGCTGGCCCCCCCTTTGGCGCCTTCTCAACCTGAGCCCCCGCCCTCGGCGCCCGCGCCTTCGGGCGCAGCGCTGGTGGCGCCTGCTGCTTCACGGGAGCAACCATGAACGTCGCCTTCGCCAGACCCTCGTGGTGGCAGCGCCTGGCGCCCATCTTCCAGGGCTTCGATCTGCCCTTCGTGGGCATCATCGTGTTCATGTGCCTGCTGGGCCTGGTCAACATGTATTCGGTGGGCTTTGACCACGGCACCCGCTTCATCGAGCACGGACGCAACATGATGCTGGGCGCCATGATCCTGTTCGTGGTCGCGCAGGTGCCGCCCCAGCGCCTGATGGCCCTGGCCGTGCCGCTCTACACCGTGGGCGTGGTGCTGCTGGTGGCCACCGCGCTGTTTGGCATCACCAAGAAAGGCGCCACACGCTGGCTCAACATCGGCATCGTCATCCAGCCCTCGGAGCTGATCAAGATCGCCACCCCGCTGATGCTGGCCTGGTGGTTCCAGCGCCGTGAAGGGCAGTTGCGCGGACTCGATTACGCGGCGGCGGGTGGGCTGTTGCTGCTCCCGGTGGGCCTGGTGCTCAAGCAGCCCGATCTGGGCACCTCCTTGCTGGTGCTCTCGGGCGGGCTGTATGTCATCTTCTTTGCGGGGCTGAGCTGGCGCCTGATCCTGCCGGTGCTGATCGCCGGCGTGGTGGGCATCAGCCTGATCGTGGGCTTTCAGGACACGCTGTGCGAGGGCGACAAGGACTGGGTGGTGCTGCACGGCTATCAGAAGCAGCGGGTGTGTACCCTGCTGAACCCGACCGCCGACCCGCTGGGCAAGGGCTTTCACATCATCCAGGGCATGATCGCCATTGGCTCGGGCGGCATCACCGGCAAGGGCTTCATGCAGGGCACGCAGACCCACCTGGAGTTCATCCCCGAGCGCACCACCGACTTCGCCTTTGCTGGCTATGCCGAAGAGCATGGCCTGATCGGCGCCCTGGTGCTGATGGGGGGCTTCCTGGCCTTGATCTTCCGCGGGCTCTACATCGCCTCGCAGGCGCCCACCCTGTTCTCGCGCCTGCTGGCCGGCAGCCTGGCGCTGAGCTTTTTCACCTACGCCTTCGTCAACCTGGGCATGGTCAGCGGCATCTTGCCGGTGGTGGGCGTGCCCTTGCCCTTCATCAGCTATGGCGGCACGGCCATGGTCACGCTGGGGCTGGCGCTGGGCCTGCTGTTGTCCATCTCGCGCAGCCGCGGCCTGATGCAACGCTGAGTCAGGGCGGACGCACCGCTGATGCATCGCAAGCGGCAGCCGGGCGCGCGGCGTTAACATCACGGCCATGAACACGCCCACGTCTGCTTCGCCCATCCGCCACGACGGCCTAGACCGTCTGATCATGTCGTTCGACACGGCCTTGCGCACGGTGTTTGCCGAGCATCAGGCGGCGCGCCCCTGTCCGCAGGCGACGCAGCCCGATGGCGAGTTGAGCGCCGAAGACAAGCGCCTGTCGGCCGCCCTGATGCGCGTGAACCATGTGGGCGAGGTCTGCGCGCAGGCCCTTTACGCCTCGCAGGCCTGGGGCACCAACGACCCGGTGCTCAAAGCCCAGTTCGACGAAGCCGCCCGCGAAGAGACCGACCACCTGGCCTGGACCGAGCAGCGCCTGAAGCAGTTGGGCAGCCGCACCAGCTTGCTCAACCCGCTGTGGTACGCCGGCGCGTTTGGCATCGGCCTGCTGGCCGCCAAGGCCGGCGACAAGATCAGCCTGGGCTTCGTGGTCGAAACCGAGCGCCAGGTGGAGCACCACCTCAACAGCCACATGGACCGCCTGCCCGCAGGCGACCAGTCCTCACGCGCCATCGTGGCGCAGATGCGCGACGACGAGGTGCAGCACGCCGATGCGGCCGAACGCGCTGGCGGTGTGCCGCTGCCCAAGCCGGTTCAGGGCCTGATGCGCCTGGCAGCCAAGGTCATGACCACGGTGTCGCACCGGATCTGACCTCGGACGGGGCCCGCCGGCTCAGGCCGCGACGATCTCGAAACTGGTCGTGATCTCGGCGGTCTTGCCGATCATGATCGAGGCCGAGCAGTACTTTTCGTGTGACATCTGGATGGCGCGGGCCACGGCGGTGTCCGTCAGGTTCACGCCCGTCACCACAAAGTGCATGTTGATCTTCGTGAACACCTTGGGATCGGTGTCGGCGCGGTCGGCGGTGAGCTTGACCTGGCAGCCGCGCACATCGTGGCGGCCACGCTTGAGGATCAGCACCACGTCATAGGCCGTGCAGCCGCCCGTGCCGGCCAGCACGGTTTCCATCGGGCGCGGCGCCAGATTGCGGCCACCGCCGTCGGGGGCGCCGTCCATGTTGATGATGTGGCCGCTGCCGGTTTCCGCCATGAAGGCCATGCCGGAGGCCGGTTGCCAGTTGATCGTGCATTCCATTGAAAACAGTCCTTTGCGATGCAGCTCCGGGGACACCGTGCTGCGTTCTGACACGCTATTGCGTGACTATGTCACACCAGATACAATCAGTCACAGCAGCGTGGAACTTTTCGAAACGAGAGGCCTCACACCACTGCTAGTTTCTTTTGTCTCTCCACTTTACCGTTCAAACGGATTCCGAACCCGAGATTGCGATCTCGGGTTTTTTTTCGCCGGGTCTTTTCAGTCACAGCCACTCGGATTTGGTGTCAGTGAGTGCTCACTGTTGATCTGCGGCCCTGGCAGCGGCCTGTGAGGCCTTGGCCTTGGCCGCCATTTCCTCGCGCAGCCGCTTGAGTTTCTCGCGCGGGTCTTCCTTCGGGCCGCCGCCTTCGTCCAGTTTCATCTCGGCAATGAAGCGGCTGGGCGTGGCCTGCACGTACTCGCGTCCCTTCTTGCGGCGTTTGAGCACGCTCACGCCCAGGGTCAGGCGCGCGCGGGTGATGCCCACATACATCAGTCGGCGCTCTTCCTCCACCTGCTGCGGCGTGATGTCGCCTTCCTCGCGCGAGAAGGGCAGGGAGCCCTCGTTGACCCCGGCCAGCACCACATGCGGCCACTCCAGCCCCTTCGAGGCGTGCAGGGTCGACAGCGTCACCACATTCTGGTCGGCGTTGCGCTCGGCCAGGCTGGTGATCAGCGAGATCAGCTGGGCGATCTCCAGCACGCTCTTTTTCTCCGACTCGACCGACATCCCGCCGTCGTTCTCGATCTGCCCGCCGCAGCGCTTGGCCACCCAGTCGATGAAGTCGAGCACATTGGTCCAGCGCGCGGCAGCCACCTTCTCGTTTTCTTCGTTGTCGTAGAGGTGCTGCTCGTAGCCGATGTCCTTGAGCCACTCCAGCAGCAGCACCTTGGCCTCTTCGCCACCGTAGGCGTGGCGGGCGCGGTACTCCAGATCGTTCACGTAGCGGCCAAACTCGTGCAGGCCGTCGAGCGCGCGCTTGTTGAGCGCCGCGTGCAGCGAGTCCGAGAACAGGGCTTCGAACAGGCTGACCTTCCACTTGCCAGCGAACTCGCCCAAGGCGCCCAGCGTCTGGTGGCCGATGCCGCGTTTGGGGGTCGTCACCGCACGCAGAAACGCCGGATCGTCGTCGTTGTTGAGCAGCAGGCGCAGCCAGGCGCACAGGTCCTTGATCTCGGACTTGTCGAAAAAGCTCTGGCCGCCCGAGACCTTGTAGGGGATGTTGGCCTTGCGCAGCGCCTGCTCAAAGGGGCGGGACTGGTGGTTGGCCCGGTACAGGATGGCGAAATTCGACCAGTCGGTCTTGCTCGGGTCACCCGGGTGACGCTCCAGCAGGCCACTGCGCAGCAACTGGAAGTGCGCCACGGCGCGCTCGGCCTCGTGCTCCTCGTTGTCGCACACCATCAGCTTGACGGGCTCGCCCTCGCCCAGGTCCGACCACAGCGTCTTTTGAAACAGCTTGGGGTTGGTGGCGATGACGTGGTTGGCCGCGCGCAAGATGGCCGAGGTGGAGCGGTAGTTCTGCTCCAGCGGGATGACCTTGAGGTTGGGGTAGTCCTGCGGCAGGCGCTTGAGGTTGTCCAGCGTCGCGCCGCGCCAGCCGTAGATGGACTGGTCGTCGTCGCCCACGGCGGTGAAGATGCCTTCAGGACCCAGCAGCAGCTTGAGCAACTCGTACTGCGTGGCGTTGGTGTCCTGGTACTCGTCGATCAGCACATGGCGCAGCTGGCGCTGCCACTTGGCGCGCACATGTTCATGTTCGGCCAGCAGCTTCATCGGCAGGCCGATCAGGTCGTCGAAATCCACCGCCTGATAGGCCAGCAGGCGCTCTTCATACAGCTTCATGACCCGGGCGGCGATCTGCTCCTCGTCGTCCTGGGCCTGGGCCAGCGCCTGCGCGCTGTTGAGGCCCATGTTCTTCCACAGGCTGATCGTCCACTGCCAGCTGCGCGCCAGCTTGGCGTCGGTGGTGCCCCCGGCATCGCGCAGGATGCTGGTCACATCGTCGCTGTCCATGATCGAGAACGCCGGCTTGAGGCCCAGGGCCTCACCATCTTCGCGCAGCAGTTTGACCCCCAGCGAGTGGAAGGTGCACACCAGCAGCTTGCCCGCCGCCCGAGGCCCGATCAGGCTCTTGACCCGCTCGCGCATCTCGGCGGCGGCCTTGTTGGTGAAGGTGATGGCGCCGATCTCGGCGGGCCTCAGGTCGGCACCTGGCCCCGGTTGCAGCAGCCGCGCAATCTTGTGCGTGATCACGCGCGTCTTGCCCGAGCCCGCGCCCGCCAGCACCAGACAGGGGCTGTCCAGGTGCTGAACGGCGGCCATCTGGGCCGGATTCATGGTGGGGGCGGCGGAATCAGCGGGGGAGGACATCGGGTGGGGTGAGGCGGGCGGACGGGTGGCCAGGGGTGCAAGGATAGTGCACCGCGCGC
>Ga0209066_10006978_pt1 | contig 11351 bp, 9 predicted proteins | sample All_14_2_FD_187198 | JGI IMG/M metagenome (GOLD analysis project Ga0209066, IMG submission 187198) | Freshwater microbial communities in response to fracking from Pennsylvania, USA - Allegheny Zone_MetaG_DW_15 (SPAdes) (version 2) ...
AAACTGCACTGGAATGAAGGGGCCTGAAAGGCCGGTCACAATACGGGTGACACTCCAAAACCCGACCCTGGATTCCGACGATCATGAGCCTCAGACGCATTGTTTTGCGCGACTTCGTCATCGTGCAATCACTGGACTTGGAATTGGGCAGTGGTTTCTCGGTACTGACCGGCGAAACCGGCGCTGGCAAGTCGATTCTGATCGATGCTCTGCAACTGGCTCTGGGCGCCCGAACCGACAGCGGTGTGGTGCGCGAAGGCGCTGCCCGCTGCGAAATTGCCGCCGAATTCAACGCATCACCCTCGCTCACACTTTGGCTTGAAGAACATGGTTTCCCAGTCGAAGATGCCTTGCTACTGCGTCGCACGGTCGATACCGAAGGTCGGAGCCGCGCCTGGATCAATGGCAGTGCGGCCACCATGGCCCAGCTCAAAGCCTTGGCCAATAATTTGGTAGACATTCACGGTCAGCACGCTTGGCAAAGCCTGACGCGCGCCGACGCAGTGCGCGAACTGCTGGATGCCTACGCTGGCTTGGACACGGCGGTGGCCCAGCAAAGCTGGGCCGTGTGGCGCAGCAAACGCAAAGCTTTGGAGACAGCCACCGAACGCCAGAATGCCCTGCAGCAAGAAAGCGAGCGTCTGGCTTGGCAAATTGCTGAACTCGACAAGCTCATGCCCCTGCCCGATGAGTGGGTCGAACTCAATACCCAGCATAGCCGCCTATCCCATGCGCAAACGCTGTTGGACGCAGCCCAGGTGGCGGTGTCGGCACTGGACGACGAAGAGCCCAGCGCAGGCGGTCTGATTCACCGCGCTCTCGCCGCCCTGCAGGCACAGGCGCATATCGAACCCCAGTTTGCCGACGCGATTGAAGCGCTGGAAGCCGCTCTGGCCGGGGTGCAGGACACGGTGCACAGCCTGCACCAGTACGCCAGGCGCACCGAACAAGATCCCGCCAGCCTGGAAGCGCTGGACGAGCGCCTGTCCCAATGGGTGTCGATGGCACGGCGATACCGCCGTGCGCCCGAAGAGCTGGCCGAGTTGCACGCCCAGTGGAAAAACGACCTGGCACAGATCGACCAGGCGCTGGATCTGGCCAAGCTGCAACAGGCCGAGCGCCAAGCCTGGCAAAAATTTTCGGCCACCCTGCAGACCTTGACGAAGAAACGGCAGCAAGCGGCACCTCAGCTCTCCAAAGCGGTCACGGAAACCATGCAAACCCTGGGCATGCAGGGCGGCCGTTTTGAGGTAAGCCTGCAGCGGCTGGAAGAACCTCAGGCCGAAGGTTGGGAACAAGTGGAATTTCTGGTGGCAGGCCACAGCGGCGTCACACCGCGCCCGGTGGGCAAAGTGGCTTCGGGTGGTGAACTTTCGCGTATTGCCTTGGCCATCTCTGTCGTCACCAGCCGCCTAGGGCAAGCACCTACATTGATTTTTGACGAAGTGGACTCGGGCATTGGTGGCGCTGTGGCCCACACCGTAGGGCAATTGCTGCGCCAGTTGGGGGCCGACCGCCAGGTACTTGCCGTGACCCACCTGCCGCAAGTCGCGGCCTGCGCCGACCACCACCTGCTGGTGAGCAAGCAGCAGACGGGCCCGCACACGATCAGCACCGTCAAGGCCATCACAACCCAGGGCCGTGTGAGCGAGCTCGCCCGCATGTTGGGCGGCAGCGAAACCTCGGAAGTCTCCCTTGCTCACGCCCGCGAACTGCTCGCCAACTGAATCATGGTACCTGTGACCCCCACCCCATCGCCCACCATTGAACTGGTGCTGATCACTGGTATGTCGGGTTCTGGCAAGTCGATCGCTCTCAATGCGCTGGAGGATGTGGGCTTTTATTGCGTGGACAACCTGCCACCCGAATTGCTGGAACCGTTCCTGGCCCTGGAGCAAAGCCATCGGGCCAACAAGGTGGCGATCGCCATGGATGTTCGCAGTGCATCGTCGCTGCCAAGTCTTCCGCAACGACTGGCTCTTCTGCAGAACAGCCCTACCCGAAAAGTACAACTGACCATTCTCTTTCTGGACGCCAGCACCGACACGCTGGTGCGGCGTTTCTCGGAAACCCGGCGTTTGCACCCACTTTCGCTCAAAACCAGCCACGACCAGCGTCGGGCGCTGACCGAGGCCATTGAGCATGAACGTGAACTGCTGAAAGAACTGCACGAACTCGCACTGGTCATGGACACCAGTCTCATACGCGCCTCGCAGTTGCGCAGCCAAATCAAGGAGATGCTCGGGTCCTCACAATCGCCGTTGACGTTGATATTCGAGTCCTTCGCATTCAAGCGTGGCATACCGATGAACGCAGACTTCATGTTTGATGTGCGGATGCTGCCCAACCCACACTACGAGCCCGAACTCAAGCCACTCACGGGACGCGACGAACCCGTCGCCACGTTCCTGGCCGCGCAGCCCGAGGTGGTGCAAATGCGGGAGCAAATCCAGGGCTTTCTGCAGTACTGGCTGCCCCATATGCTGCGAGACCACCGAAGCTATGTGACGGTGGCCATTGGATGTACCGGTGGGCAACACCGCTCGGTCTATCTTGTTGAGCAGTTGGCCCACGTCTTCGCGGCCAAATGGAGCACCCGTGTCCGGCACCGCGAGGCCAATGAATGGCCACAACCATCCGTCACAGTAGACAGCACAAAAGACTGAAAGGCGGAGCGCATTTTGCTCACGGTGGGAGGCTTTTTAACCAAGACCCCAACAGCACACGCACTGGCGCGGGTAGGCCGTGGCTGTGCAAAGCTTCAGCATCAACCCAGGCGCCATCCAGGCCAACGGGCCCTGGCCCTGCGGTATCCAGCACCAGCAAACGGGGGTGCAAACGCAGCTCGCGGTGCGTCAGGCTGTGCGCCACCGGTTCCAGTTCGCGCAGACCTTCTCGCCAAGGTGTCGGGAGTGCGTCGATGAGCGCCGCTTCACTGTCAAACACCGGTGGACAATACAAGCTGGCCCAAATACCCGTTGAAGGCCGCCGCACCAGCCAGATGCGTTCGCCACCCGCAGCAGCGGCCCCACGCAACAACAACAGCCACCAACTCTCGTGTCGGCGCTTGACGGCTCGGGTCTTGACTGGATAGTTCGACACCGTGCTGGATGCGTGCGCACGGCAAATGGGCTGCACCGGACAGCGCTCACACTGCGGACGGCTGCGCAGACACAGGGTGGCACCCAAATCCATCAGGCCCTGGGTGTAGGCGGTCATGTCGTCGGGCAACGGTTCAGCGGGCAGCAGCGCCTGAGCCAGGTCCCACAGCTTGCGCTGGGCGGCGGTTTGGGCAAGATCGCCGTCAAAAGCCAACAACCGCGACAACACCCGGCGCACGTTACCGTCCACGATCGACACCCGCTCGCCATGACAAAACGCCGCGATAGCCGCCGCCGTGGAAGCACCGATGCCTGGCAGCGTTTGCAGCGCCGATGCGTTGCTGGGGAAAACACCACCATGCTCGGCCACAACAGCCTGGGCACAGCGGTGCAGATTGCGCGCACGGCTGTAATAACCCAGCCCGGCCCACAGAGCCATGACCTCGTCGGCGCTGGCCTCAGCCAACACCTCTACCGTCGGAAACCGCTCAAGGAAACGGTGGAAGTAAGACAGCACCGTGCTCACCTGGGTCTGCTGCAGCATGACCTCGGAGAGCCACACACGGTACGGGTCACGGGTGTTTTGCCAAGGCAGACCGCTGCGGCCATGCAGGCGCTGCCAGTCGATCAACAGGCGGGCAAACTCCAGCGGCAGACCGCCGCCCGACGTCACCGCCGCACTCATGCCGACGCAACGCTCGCAGGCTCTTCTTCGGGTGCCACCAGCAGATGATCGGTCAACTCAGACAGCTTGACCTCCACCGAATGAAGATCGGCCTGCAGCGACTGTAGTTCACGGATTCGCTCGTCGAGGCCACCCGCAGCCTGCTGGATACGGGAAACTGCTTCGATACGACGAGAAAAGTTGCGGCGGCGTTCACGCAACTGGGCGTCCAACTGAGACGCTGCCGACTTGTTCCAAAGCTCCACTTCGTTGACAGCGGTGTCGTACACACCCCGCAAACGGCTCATGAGCGCGCGAGCCAAACGCTCGGCAAAATCAGGCTGCGCCAACCGCAAGGTGTTGCCCAGGCTGAGGTATTGCAAGTGGCTTTTTTCAATCAAGTCCAATTCGCGGACGTAGTGCGTCAGCTGCGGTGGTGTGGGCGCCTGCAGCGAAAAACCGTATTCGGCATTCAGCCCTTTGAAACTGCCTTCCAACATCAACTGAATATCGCCCGCCAGCTTGTGGCTGCGTTCCAGGTCGGCGCGCAGGCGCTCAAACGTCTGGCCATACGCGCGCCTCACGCCCAGCTTGATGCCGGGCTGCTTGAGCGCACGGGCCAACTCGGACACCTCAGCTTTCAAGTGTGTGGAGCTGAGCAGGGCAAACAGGTCTTTGAGCAGACGCAGATGCACCGAGCGCACGGCCTGGATTTTGGCACCGCTGGCATCGAAGTCGGCCTGTTCCTGCTCAATGCGCAACCGCATCTGTTTGATCACACCCGCATTTTTGCCACGCAGCCCCTCCAACTCTTGAACCTGCTCCACCAAGTCGCGCAACCGGGTGTGTACCAGGCGACCCGTTTCATGGCGCAGCGACTGAATACCCGAGGCCACCACCGACCTCAAAATTCTGCGGCGCTGACCCAGCAGCCCTTCGCCCAAGGCCGCCTCCAACGCCATCAAATTGCTCGCGTCGAGAAGCGTGTCGTCGCCGTTGACCTTTGCCAGCAAGCCTTTCTGCGCCGATACCGCGAGCACCTGATGTGTCGAAAGACCCAAGATATCGGCCGAGTCGGAACGCTGCGACGCAATTTGCAACTGCACTTGCTCAGGCGTGCTCAGGTCGTCCCACATGGTGTCGATTTTGTTGAGCACCACCAGTCTTGACCCATTGTGCTCACCCAACACCGCCAAGTGCTGACGCCAGATCGCAAGGTCAGATTTGGTCACACCCGTGTCTGCGGCCAAAATGAACACCACCGCGTGCGCCTGCGGCAGCAGGCTGACCGTCAACTCGGGTTCGGCGCCAATGGCGTTGAGCCCAGGCGTATCCAGAATCACCAAACCCTGCTTGAGCAGGGGGTGCGCCATATTGATCAAGGCATGGCGCCATTTCGGCACTTCGATCAAGCCATCTGAGCCCACCAAGGGATTGTCTTCAGGCACATTTTCGTGCCAAAAGCCCAGTGCGGTGGCTTCCGACTTGCTCACCCGACGTACCTCAGCCACTTTTTGAATGGCCTTGGCCAGTTGTTTGGGGTCGTTCACATCCAGATCGACACGCTCCCACTTGTCGGGCGCATTGCGCCAGTCCAACAGCGATTGCGGTTGCAGACGCGTTTCAATCGGCAGCAAACGCAGGCAAGGCGGCACCTCGGCATCAAAACCCAACTCGGTCGGGCACATGGTGGTACGACCCGCGCTGGCCGGCATGATGCGGCGTCCATATCCAGCAAAAAAAACCGCGTTGATCAGTTCGGACTTGCCGCGCGAGAACTCGGCTACAAAAGCGACCATGATCTTGTCGTTTTTGACCTGCGCCTGCAACTGTTCGAGCCGGTCGCGCACGCCAGGGTCCATCAGATCGTGGTCTGCCAGCCATTCGGAAAGCAGCCTGAGGCGCAACGCAAACTGTTTGCGCCACGCGCCGTGCTGATCGAAATCCTGATTGAAACTCATGGGCCGTATTTTGTGGTTGTCATTCAATATAGCACCGGGCTACCTTGGTGCAGACCCCAACAGCCAGAAAACCCGACCCCAGGGACAAGCGGCTCACGGCTTCTGGCATTGTGGACAAAAGAAGGTGGAGCGCTGGCCCTGGCGTATGCCCCTGATCGGCGTTTCACACACCCGACAAGGCAGGCCTTCGCGGCCGTAGACCCGGGCATCCAACTGGAAATAACCGCTTTGCCCTTCTGCGCTGGAGAAATCGCGCAAGGTACTGCCGCCCAGTGCTACCGCGCGCTGCAACACCTCAACAATGGCCGCGTGCAGCCGTGCCGCCCGCAGCTTGCTCAGGCGGTCGGCCCGCGTGGTCGGTCGAATACCCGCCATAAACAGTGCTTCAGACGCGTAAATATTCCCCACACCCACCACCGTGTTGCCGGCCAGCAGCACCTGTTTGATACTGCTACGGCGCAACCGCAGTGCACGGTAAAACAACAGCGGATCAAACCCCGCCTCCAGCGGCTCAACACCCAGGCGCTCCAGCAGCTTGAGCGCGCGCGGATCGTCCAATGAATCGGCAAACACCACAGCCCCAAAACGGCGTGGATCGTGCAGGCGCAAACAACCCCGGCTGGTGCCCAGCTCAAAATGGTCGTGGCCCCCACGTGGCGGCAGTACAGGCGCAAACTGCAGACTGCCTGACATACCCAGATGCAACAGCAACACCCCGGCGTCCAGATGCACCAGCAGGTATTTTCCGCGCCGCGTCACACACAACACCGTACGCCCCACCAACGCTGAAGCGTCGCAACCCAACGCCCAACGCAGGGGCTTACCCAGTTGCACACTCACGATCCGAGCACCAGCAATGCGGTCGGCAAAACTGCGGCGCGTGACCTCTACTTCTGGAAGTTCGGGCATGGCTGAGAAGATTCTTAAAGGGTGATCAGGAACACCAACACGGTCTTTGCATCAGACCATCAAGCACCCCGAAAGCCTTCCATTATCATCAGTCAATGAACACCTTGCACCGCGACTTCCATCCGGCTTTGGGCCGTGCAAACGTAGCAAAGCGCCGCCGCCACCGAGCTGCCCGACGGATCGCTCTGCTGGTGGCTTTGCTGCTGGGCGGTTCGATGACTGCCCAGGCCCAGACTTCGCCGTCCACGCCTCCGGCGAGCGAAGCAACCTCCCCAGTCGTCAACTCGGCGCTGAACGCCCCCTTGTTCTACCAACTGTTGCTGGGCGAACTGAATGTACAAGCGGGTGAACCGGGTACCGGCTACTCACTGATTCTGGATGCGGCGCGCAAACAGCGTGACGCCTTGCTGTACAGGCGCGCGGTGGACGTGGCACTACAAGCCCGTTCAGGAGAGGCCGCACTGACCGCTGCACGCGCCTGGGCGCAAGACCTTCCTCAAAGCCCTGAAGCCCACCGATTTGTGTTGCAAATTTTGCTGGCCCTCAACCGCACAGGGGAAGCCAGCCCGGTGCTGCGCGCCATTTTGGACCGCAGCAGTCCTGCCGAACGCAACGACACCCTCAACGCCATTCCGCAAACCTTTGCGCGCGTGCCCGACAAGGCACAAGCCCTCGCCGTGGTGCGCGAAGCACTGGCCGGTGTACTCAAACAGCGCGATCATGCAGCGGCCGCCTGGACCACATTGGGTCGCATGGAACTGGCGTTGGATCAACTGCCCGCATCGCTGGCGTCGGCTCGCCAAGGACACCAATCCGACCCCACATCCCCTTTCCCAGCCCTGCTGGCGCTGGAACTGCTGGAGCGTGGCCAACCCGAAGCCGAGGCACTGGTACGCAGGCACCTGCTGGTCAGCCCACAAACGCCGTCCGGCATACCCCCTGTGGGGCTGACCTACGCGCGCATTCTGCTTGACCTGCAACGCTACGCCGACGCACGCAGTCAACTCGACAGCATCACCGCCAGCCAGCCAGCCCTGGCCGAACCCTGGTTGCTGCTGGCCACGCTGCAAGTGCAAGACAACGCCCTGCCTGCTGCCACCGCATCGCTGCACAACTACATGGCATTGGCGCGACAGGCAGGGGACGAGCGTTCGGCCCGAGGCCTGACACAGGCCTACCTGCAAATGGCTCAAATTGCGGAAAAAGAAAACGACTTTGCCGCAGCCAATGCCTGGCTGGATCGTATTGAAAATGCCGATGACATCATGGCAGCACAAATGCGGAGGGCCTCTCTGCTCGCACGGCAAGGGCAGTTGGCACAGGCGCGAGCCCTGCTGCGCAACCACCCCGAGCGCCGACCAGAAGACGCGCGCCTGAAGCTCGTGGCAGAAGCGCAATTGCTGCGCGATCTCAAAGCCTGGCAGCAAGCCTATGAGGTGTACACCGACGCGACCCAACGCTTTCCACAAGACACCGAACTGCTGTACGACCAGGCCATGATGGCCGAAAAGGCGGGCCAACCCGAAGCCATGGAACGGATCCTTCGCCAACTCATGGCCGCCAAGCCCGACCACCAGCACGCCTACAATGCATTGGGCTATTCGCTGGCTGAGCGCAATGAGCGCCTGCCCGAAGCAAAGCAACTGATTGAAAAAGCACTGGAACTTGCCCCCACCGATGCCTATATTCAAGACAGTCTAGGCTGGGTTGAGTTCCGGCTGGGCAATTTCCCGCGTGCGCTTGAAATTCTGCAAGCCGCCTACGGCAAACGCCCCGATGCCGAAATTGCCGCCCACCTGGGTGAAGTGCTCTGGACCCTGGGCCGGCGCGAAGAAGCCTTGAAAATCTGGCGTGAAGGCCTGCTGCTGTCCAACGACAACGAAACACTGCAAGAGACCCTGAAACGGCTTCGGGTCGCCCCATGAGGCGGCTGGAAAATTGGGGAGGGACTGGCCGCTGCTGGGCCCAGCTCAGGTGGCGATTGTTGGCGCTGGGGTGCGCGATGCTGGTCTCTGCCTGTGCCACACCACCGCGCACCGCTTTGCCCGATGAGACCACCTGGAACGGCCGCCTCTCGGTGCGGATCGACAGCGATCCTCCCCAATCTTTCTCCGCCGGGTTTGACCTTCGCGGCTCGGCGCACACCGGCGAGCTGCAACTCACATCACCGCTGGGCAACACGCTAGCCACCGTCCTGTGGTCCCCGCAAGGCGCCGAACTGCGCCAGGGGCAACAAGTCACCGCACGAAACAGCCTGGACCAACTGACCACAGAACTCAGCGGCACCAGCCTGCCAGTGGCCGCCATGTTTGGCTGGCTGCAGGGCCAGCCCAGCAAAGACACCCAGGGTTGGCAGGCCGATCTGGCCCGCCAACCCGAAGGGCGTGTCACCGCCCGGCGCACCGCCCCGCTGCCGGCTGCCGAACTGCGCATCGTTTTTCAACCATGACCGACTTCCCCTCGCGAGCGCCGCTGAAGCGGCTTTTTGACGTACCCGCGCCCGCCAAACTCAATCTGTTTTTGCACATCACCGGCCGGCGCGCAGACGGCTACCACCTGCTGCAGTCCGTCTTCATGCTGATCAATTGGTGCGACACCCTGCACTTCGAACTGCGCCACGACGGCGGCGTCAGCCGCGAAGACCTTACGCCCACACACCTGCCCGCCGAAGACTTGGTCGTTCGCGCTGCCCGCCTGCTGCAACAAGCCACCGGCTGTACGTTGGGCGCTCACATTGGGTTGGAAAAACGCCTGCCCGCCGAAGCGGGCATGGGCGGCGGCTCGTCAGATGCGGCCACTTGCCTGCTGGCACTCAACCGCCTGTGGGGCCTGGGCCTAAGCCGTACGCAACTGGCGACGCTTGGTCTGCAGCTGGGCGCTGATGTGCCCTTCTTCATTGGTGGACGCAACGCCTGGGTGGAAGGCATCGGTGAGCAACTGACCCCGCTGTCACTGGAAGAAGCCCGATTTGTGGTGGTCAAACCCCCCGGGGGAGCCTCCACCCCGTCCATTTTCAACTCTCCACTTTTGAAACGCGACACAAAGCCTGCTACAATCTTAGGCTTTGTTGCAAACGTCGAAAACGAACCGTTAAAGCACAACATCCAGAGCATTCTGGGTATTGGGCACAACGACCTCCAGCCCGTCGCACAAACCTTGTGCCCTGATGTGGTGAACTGCATCAACTGGCTCCAGGGCCACGGGTTGCAAGGACGCATGAGCGGGTCGGGCACAGCGGTGTTTGCACAAATACGACAGTCTCTCGATCTGTCAGATGCCCCTGGCAACTGGTTGATCAAAGATTGCAAAAATATGGATGCACATCCATTGCTCGACTGGTGTTCCGGGTAGAATCTCGGTTTACGCACAGCCCAGGCAGTTGATGCGTAACCTGCGAAAATTTCGGGTTTTCTGTACGGCACTTGTGCCAAGCAGGCAACCTGCGTAGGGGAGTCGCCAAGTTGGTAAAGGCACTGGATTTTGATTCCAGCATGCGAGGGTTCGAGTCCTTCCTCCCCTGCCATTTCATTTGATCCACACCACGTAACAAAACGGCCATCCTACGGTGGCCATTTTTTATCGGCGATCCTGTGGGGCCGTCGTAGAAACAGCTGGGAACACCATGCAAGTTCAGCCCCCGGATTTCATGATCTTCACCGGCAATGCCAATCCGGTATTGGCCGCTGAAATTGCCCAACATCTGGGTACGCAGCTTGGTGCCGCCAACGTAGGCCGGTTCTCTGACGGTGAAGTCACCGTAGAAATCACCCAGAACGTGCGCGCCCGCGATATCTTTGTGATCCAGTCGACTTGTGCGCCGACCAATGAGAACCTGATGGAACTCATCATCATGGTCGACGCCCTCAAGCGCGCTTCGGCTTCACGCATTTCGGCCGTCATTCCCTACTTTGGTTACGCCCGCCAGGACCGCCGTCCGCGTTCAAGCCGCGTGCCCATCACCGCCAAAGTGGTGGCCAACATGCTGCAGGCCGTCGGCGTCGACCGCGTGCTGACCATGGACCTGCACGCCGATCAGATCCAGGGCTTCTTTGACATCCCGGTGGACAACATTTACGCATCACCCGTGCTGTTGGGTGATCTTCGCGCCAAAAACTATTCCGACCTGTTGGTGGTTTCGCCCGACGTGGGAGGTGTGGTGCGCGCACGGGCGCTGGCCAAACAGCTCAATTGCGACATGGCCATCATCGACAAACGCCGGCCCAAGGCCAACGTGTCGGAAGTGATGCACGTGATCGGCGATATCGACGGCCGCAACTGCGTGATTATGGACGACATGATCGACACCGCCGGCACCCTGGTGAAAGCTGCAGAAGTGTTGAAAGAGCGCGGTGCCAAGAGCGTTTACGCTTATTGCACGCACGCCATTTTCTCGGGCCCCGCCATTGAGCGCATTGCCAAGGGCAGTGCTCTCGACGAAGTGGTCGTGACCAACACCATTCCTTTGTCGCAGGCTGCCCAAGCCTGCGCCAAGATCCGCCAACTCTCCGTGGCACCGCTGATGGCTGAAACCATTGCGCGCATTGCTTCGGGCGAGTCGGTCATGAGTTTGTTTGCTGACCAGGACAACCTGTTTTAAGACCCTGTCAGTGGCAAGAAGCGGGTTGTTCCCATGGTGGGGACCGCCCTTTTGAAACAGAGGCGTTCTGGTCGCGGAACCCCTCAAATGGAGAATGTTATGCAATTTGTCGCTTTTGA
>Ga0209066_10006979_pt1 | contig 11350 bp, 8 predicted proteins | sample All_14_2_FD_187198 | JGI IMG/M metagenome (GOLD analysis project Ga0209066, IMG submission 187198) | Freshwater microbial communities in response to fracking from Pennsylvania, USA - Allegheny Zone_MetaG_DW_15 (SPAdes) (version 2) ...
GTCTAGGTGGTAGTGCAATGAAGGTTCCATTCAAACAGTTTAGAAGTATTAGATTACATAGATAATGGAGTGTACTCTTACTTGAAAGTAATCACGGAGACAGGCGAGACTCAAGTATGAGACGCAAACGGGATAGGGTGCTCCACATTCACGGTGGGATGACTGTAGAGCTCGTGGAACTTGCTCAGATTGATCCTCGCCTTGCCGTTTACGCCGGTGACCATGCAGGGCGCATGCTGCTTGTCAAACTCAATGTCCTCTATCGTGTAGCTGTGCCTGGCCTGCATCTGGTTAGAGGTGTGCGGGTCCAACCCCTCGACAATGACCAAGATTTCAATCTTTCGAGATGCGATTCGTTCACGAATGTCATCCCTAAGCTTCTCAGGTGATATGCACTTGAATGGCTCGTTTTCTTGAGGTGCCCGGCTACGAGTTATGACCGGGTGACTGATGTCCTTCGGGTTGACCCCGCGATGGCACTCATGCTCTCCTACCCCGCGTTCAGCTTCTTCATCCGACATGAACCTGATATGTCTACGAAGACCGCCCTCGGTGGCGAATGAAACTCCACAGACAAAACAGGTGCTCTGAGCCCGTGAGCCAATCCTCCCATCAACCGATCGCTGGGATGGCTGAGGGAATCGCGTTGGAGCTGCCGAGTCAGGGATCTTGGGAGGATGCGCGATATTAAGGGGAGCCAACGGCGACCAAGGATCAATTTCGTGCATAACGACGGCGGGCACTGACAGCCAGAGTTTCGCTCCAAGCTCATCGTCTGGTCGGGTGATACGCATCGCCCTCGTTTGGAAATACGTCGGAGAGAACTCGCTTGGTTCGTGAAAGACGGCCATAACACGCACAGTCACTCCAATGATCGGCGACGCCGCCTGGAGATCAAATACCTGAAAGGTTAGGTAAAACCGTCCTCGAAGACATATCACGCAGGCCTTATCCGAGAAGACAATCTGCCTGGATCTCCGATTAGCCCGCTGCACTCTCATCATCACCACGCCCAGGACGAACCCGTTCAGCAGCATGGAGAACACACTTTGAAAATAAATCGCTACGATCCAATTCGCGCAGCCTCCGAAGAACATGTCATTTGTGTCACGTACGAGGGTATAGCCAACCTATATGCAACCGATTCGTTCAACCGATAGTCAAGTCAGATTCGTTAGTCCATGTCATCATTAAAAAGTCGAGGATAAGAGCACGAAAACCTACAGTTGTAGCTGTTTGTAGTGCAAAGGCAAACGCTTCGTGCGCTGTTAGAGGAGGATTGCTTTCCTCGCAATCGATGGACATGTAGAATCCGGTCCACACAAACAGTTGGAGCGTGTACGCAATGATCAGGAAGAAGATGACGATTGACGTGCGAAAGGACAGGAGGTAATCGAACCAATCGCGGAAGATGATGTATCTCCTCGCCCACCGCGTCCTTGAGTCGTGCTCCGAGTATCGAACGTTCACAAGAGTCGAACTCTGGAAGAACGGAGCGCGGCGCTCAATAAGCCGTACAGTCTTCTCCTGGTCGCGATTCTTCGAGATCTCGACCCACTCCTCCCTGTTTCGCAAAGGTTGATGGAGCATTCTATCTGATTCATGTTCCCCCGACTAATATCAAAGAACAAACGTTGCTCTGGTCAGCGAAAATATGAACGAGAAGTGATCGAGAATCACATATCAAGAATGGCCATAGCGTCGTCTAATAACGCCTTGCCTTAAATTTGTTGACATACCAATCGAGAGATTCTACTCTCTCCCGCGAGACCCCAGGAGTTCACGTCCCCCACCCAATGCTGACCCACCTAATCACACGATCGACCCCTTGGAAGTCTCTTCAAAACAACGACGAAAGACCTTCGATTTTTGTAGATCCTTTGCACTTCGAATTCTTGTAGTCAAGCTTGACATCAAAGTCGGCGTTTGTTGTATTTAAGGAATATAAACTAGATGGGTATGCACAGCGTGCATGAGAGGCTGTACAGACTGCTTTTGGATATATGGCGGGTAGATTGGTAGATCCAATTCATAGTCTTGTGACAAAGTACCTCTACTATAGTACGAGTAGTTGTGTGACTCGGACTCACTGGAACAAGCAGACGTTCGATCCTCTATGTCTCCTGATCCAACCTACTTTGGGTAAGTAAGTTTCATGTCGAACACACACATCTAGACGTACAGGCGACGAGAGAAAGAGATTATCTACACATAACGTTCTTTGAAACGGCTTCAGGTCTTGCGATAAAGACACTGCAGCGGGAGCGAGGGCGTTGTGTTTCATTCCGAGATTCACGGTTCCGGGGACGATTTCCAAACAAAGATTAATAAGTTCTGAGTGTGTCTTATGTTATAAGAGATCTTTGTAATCCGATCGCGGTCAAGTGTAAAAGGGGCTGGTTGCGAGTGCGCATCTCCCTCGTGATGAGGGCTCTTCATTTCTTGCTTTGACGTTCTTCTTCTAACTAAGGACGACGGAATCCCACTGCTTGTTCTGAGTTCCGAATCTCGCACTTTGAACGTCCCTCGTTTCGCTCTAAGGGCAGCTACTCAGCTGTCGCTTCGGAACCACTCCTTGCTGTGTGTCTCGAGTGGGGTTGGTCATGGCCGAAACTTGCCGATTCTCTCTTTCTTGTACCATCGAATGACACCTGGACGGGTGGGTTGCTTGTTCTGAGACTGGAAGCTGTTGATGAACCAACACTTGTTGTATACCTCCGGTGAACAGAGATAGTAGAGGAGAATGAGCTTTGTCCTCCAAGGCCTCGCCGCGGGCTACCCGTGGAACGCGTTACTGTCGTCCACAGACTACTATCGGAAACAACTGAACGAAACCGCGTCGCTCGCGACTCTTGAGGCGGTTCTGTCCTTGACCTATGTGACCACCAATCTCATCGGTTTTGCCTGGTTGAACAGACCATTCGCAGTGACCGAATCGCTCTCACGGGAGCTGGGGTACATTAGGGTGTTCTACTATCTCAACATCGTGACCTTTTCACTACTCTGCGTCTCTCCCTGGCTTCCTCGTCAGGTGTCGCAGGACCATGGGTTGTTTGCCGTGGTCGTCGTTGCCGGGGGAATCCTTGGGCTCACCTCTGCATTTTTTCAGCACGCGATATTTGCCATCGCAGCGAGAATAGGACCGGCCATGACGAGAGCCTACCTACTGGGATTTGCGTTTGCCGGGACCCTGGCATCGGCCGCGGCGATGATCACGCGGTCTTTCGCGGACAAAAAGGAAACAGCAGCGTACAATTTCGGATTAACCCTAGGCTGTCTCCTGATAGGATACTTGGTCTTCGCTTGTAGACATACGAGCTCGCATGTGCAGGACCAAGATACTCCACCTAGTTCATTGGTTGACGAGATGGACGTTTCGGCAGGGATGGAGACATTGAACCCTGACATCGCTGAAACTAAGATTGACAGCCCTGCAGGCCTCAGGAAGGCCCTGCTCGTAATTGCTCTGGCACTGGCCGGTACGCTCCTTGTTTTCCCCGCTCTAATAGCTTCCTTCAAGCCGGTATCCGACAATCAGGACGTGCACGAGTTTACTTCGATTTTGTTTCTGTTCTTCAACTTGGGTGACCTTGCGGGGAGAGGGCTTGCTGTTGGGCTTTCCCGTTTGTCGGCCAATGCCTTGCTGGTCGTTGTCGTGTTCCGAACATTATCGCTAAGTTTTTTCGCATTTTGTAACCGCGATGAAGAGGCGCCTTCAGACGATGATTTGTATCTCTCTGATACATCCGTGATTGCTCTTGTCTTCTTCCAAGGAGCAATGAGTGGTGCTCTATTCGCGGCTGCAGCGGCGCTGGCACCAACTCACAAGCCTAGCGATCCGGGCAAGGCAGGGAAGATGGTCGCCGCGACGATTGCGGTCGCATTAGCTGCCGGAGCTCTCGGCGGCACCGTGCTAGTGTCAGCGATTGATGTATGAAACATATCTTTACGGTATCTGATGGAGAAACCATGTACAATCCTTCTATCACATTTTTCTGACTCCAAACGACAGGACACGCTTGAACCGACATGCACGGATTATATTGGCGAGTTACATAGATTTATTCATTAACATCAGTCAACACTATTATGGTGCCCGATTGGCTTCGAAAGTTTATCCAAAGCGGCTCCCTGTCTTAGCAACAGCCCCCGTTGTCCGCCGCTGGTGTCGCGCCGCCGGCCAAACCGGGGGCTCCAGGGCGGCCGCCCTGCATGCCTGCTCCAACTTTGACACCATGCGCCTCGTTCGTGATATCGTACACACCTGAAAGGATGTTCTCGTAAATTGCCGCCGCGGTGGCGACAAAGGCCTCTTCGACGTTGTGGGCAGTCTTCGCTGAGGTTTCCAGGAAGATCAATCCGTGCTCCTGGGCAAACTTCTGGCCCTCTTCAAAGCTCACTACACGTCGAGCCTCCAGATCAATCTTGTTTCCAATCAACATCACCACCATATTGGCGTTTGCATTCTGGCGAGCCTCTTCCAGCCACCTCGTCAAGTGATCGAACGTCTCCCGTCGCGTAACGTCGTATACCAGAAGCGCGCCGGCAGCACCCCTGTAGTAGGATCTAGTAATGCTCTGGAACGACTCGCTTCCAGCTGTGTCCCAAATTTGTAGCTTGATTTGCTTTCCCTGAACCGTGACCATTCTCGCTCCGAACTCGACTCCAATTGTTAAATCGTGCACCGGTTGGAACCTCTTATCGGAAAATTGAAGCAGAAGACAGCTCTTTCCCACTCCAGTCTAAACCATGGGGTCCACCGTCATCTGTTAGTTCAATCTCACTCGTTTAGTAGGGTTCTTCCAGACCTGTTCCACTTCGTTGGAAATCGACAGTGGACTATGTTCAACTTACATCTCCGATGATAATGTACTTGAAGAGGTAGCTGTACGCCGCCGAGGTGCTCGCGGGTTGTTGCGCAGCCATTCTCCGGAATGCTTGACTGGACAGACGGCGATTTCAAAGAAAACTGTGGTGTACTAGTAGCTCTCCGAGGTGAGCTTCAAAAAAGAAGCTGGCAAGGCAAGGGCAATAGTACCTACCATGGTAGAGTGGATGGGTAGATATATAGACCCCAATGACTTGTGACTTCTGCTTCCAGCTTCGGTTTCGGGGCCGCTGATCGATCCTGAAGTGATAGTTTAGAGGTGATCTCGCCGTGATTTGGTGCACTTCTGACTTCTTCTGGGCTCTTCTGATGCGATTGATGGTCCGCTGTCTACTGTACATTCAAAGCATTGACGACCGAGAATATTCTCCGGAATGTCTGATCTACTTCCACCCTGCGGATGTCAGCCGGTGATACTTTTCGTTCGTATGGAAAATGGCCCACTCGTGGACGGGCTTTGGTTTGTTGATAGTCGCTGCGACTCTCCACTCCACGGTGCTTGTCTCGAAGGTTGAGCGCATGCGAGCTCGACGTTGGCCAGGATATCAACTGGAGGTTTCGTGTACAATAGGAGAAACGGCGTTTGTATGGATAGCCTTAGTCTCCGGACTTGCAGTCATCGTGTCTCAGACCCGCGACGCACCTCCCGCATGTGGGTTGCCCGAATCCATTCTATCAACGGTATCTCTTCTCTCCTCATCCGTTCTATCGTTTTTCAAGCTATCAAAGCAGGCAGCTAACGAAGCACCGACTCAAGATCGAGTTCATGACGCCCGACGCGATAACACTGGGACTCGCATCATACTTGCGATGATAGCAATTTTCGCGGTGGCTATCCTACTCCCTACGTCATTACCATGGACCAGCAGATTCGGGCTCATATGCTTTTTTCGGGTCGTTTCGACACATGTCACCCTTTTGATTGTTAGCTCCATCGTCGTCTTCAGAGTCGGCCGGTATCTGTCATCTCGCTCCCGCAGCGGACGCATGAAAAATGGAATGCAAAGGCTTGAGGACGATGACGAAGAGTCGTTATTTTCGCCATCTGGCATATCGATTCATGGGTTGCTAGCATTAATCCTTGTCCTTGCTTGTGTTGCGCTGTTATCGGCGTTCGGATTTGCCTCAAGGGAAATGGAAGGCAACTTAGGGTTTTGGGAATGTTGGGTTGTACTCACTGGATCGGTGCACTTGCGTGCGGAATGGGCGCTCGCTCAACACTTCGAGAACGACGGTTGACTGACCAGATTCATGTAATCTTTAACTGTACAATAATTCGAGAATACAACTTTCACTAAGCGATTTTCTTTTGCAAGAAGAACCTGTGCAGGTGCACGGATTGGAATGCTCCGGCGATGATGAGCACTAAGGTCTGTGCGATCGACCACCACACTACACGCTCGTTTATTCGTTCACTCTGATCGCGGAAATGAGTTTCTCTTTCTCGGGCGATCTGGATCTTCTTCAGGAGCATGTCTATGGACTCGGAAACTCTTTGTAGCTCCTCTTGCAGGGACACGACTTGCTTTTGCTTTGCGACCACAGGCTCGCCGACCTCAGCCTCATCATGAACAGAATTGGGTAATACTTGGGTCTGCAAATAAACCTTTGCTTGCCCGACCGCAGGAAAGTTGCTGCCTTCCTCAGCTTGAATACATATCCGATAAGCTCCGGTCTCCTCCGCCGCAAAAGCGACTCTACCAGCTTTTTCGTCCAGTTTGGTCGTTCGAACAAGGATACCTTGGTGCAAGACCTTTGCTTCGAGCGGCTTGGTTTCAAAGTCCTCATGTTTGTAAGTGATGATGAGCGTCGCGGTCTGCAATAACTCATCCATAAAGCACACAGGCTCGGCTCTGGATACAAAGAAAAAGACATTTTCAGACGCGAATGTGTTTGCAATGCAACAAATCAGCGCAGCTATCGCTACGCACCAAACCTTGAAACTCATTCTTGGCCTCTGTTCTAGGTAGAAGAGAGAAAATTTAATGAAATCAATCTCTGCGGTTCTGGAGTGCGAAGGCTTTCTCAACTCAAAGATCATTCATCACGAAATTATTGAGGAAGGTACCAAGGTACAAAAATTATCGCACGTTACCCTGTTCTACCTACCCCGATTTGTTCGAGAACAACCCGAGCCAGCAAGAACTTTGATCACAAATCCAACCAATCGCAAAACCGAGTCCACGTGTAAGTGAACAAGAAGAATGGGTTCCCGATTGTCTGTCGATGTCGCGCTGCAATCGGAGACTTACGAAGCGCCGCGCTGTGCGTGGAAGCCTCATCCTCGCTCTGCAGCGAGCGTCCTGTGCAGATGATTCACTGATTCCGGCTCAAAGTGATCATGCAGGCTATCGCAGGCTGAGAAGGCGATTCCTTCACATGCATTCAAAGGAAGCTGCGCGCTTCAAGAGTAGGCGTGATTGCTCTTCGACGGGCAACTCATTCACGCACCGATCTCGTGTCGCAGCAAGTACACCGTGGATCTCCACAACTCGTTCTAGAACAATCGATTGGGGGTGAGGACACAGCAACTAACGAGCCACAAACTAAACACAATAGGTGATTGAACGATACAACGAAAATGTCTGAGAACTCTGACGCCCAGACCTTCAGCTTCGCCGCTGATATCTCTCAGTTGATGAGCTTGATCATCAACACCTTCTACTCCAACAAGGATGTCTTCCTTCGTGAGCTCATCTCGAACGCTTCCGATGCGCTGGATAAGATTAGATATCTCAGCTTGACCGACCCGTCGGTCCTCGACGCTGAGCCGAACCTGGAGATCCAGATTATCGCGGATAAGGTTAACAACACTCTGACCATTGCGGACACTGGATTGGGCATGACCAAGGCTGACCTCATCAACAACCTCGGTACCATCGCCAAGTCCGGAACCAAGGCTTTCATCGAGGCTCTCCAGGCTGAGGCGGACGTTTCTATGATCGGTCAGTTCGGTGTTGGCTTCTACTCTGCCTACCTCGTCGCTGACCAGGTGGATGTCCACTCCAAGAACAACGAAGACTCGCAGTACGTGTGGTCGTCTTCGGCCGGAGGCTCGTTCACTGTTGCCCCGGACACTACCTACCCGAAGATTGCTCGTGGAACCCACATCGTCCTTCACCTCAAGGAGGACATGACTGAGTTCCTCGAGGAGCGGAGAATCAAGGAGCTGGTTAAGCGCCACTCTGAGTTCATTGGCTTTCCGATCAAGCTCCAGGTGACCAAGGAGACCGAGGCTGAGGTTTCTGACGACGAGGAAGAGGCTGAGAAGCCCAAGGAGGAGGAGGCCGAGTCTGACGAGCCCAAGATCGAGGATGTCACTGAGGACGAGAAGAAGGAGAAGAAGAAGAAGAAGGTCAAGGAAGTCACTCGCGACTGGGAACTCCTCAACAAGCAGAAGCCTCTGTGGATGCGCAAGCCTGACGAGGTTACCCCCGAGGAGTATGCTTCCTTCTACAAGACCCTGAGCAACGATTGGGAGGACCACCTGGCTGTCAAGCACTTCTCCGTTGAGGGTCAGCTCGAATTCCGCGCCGTCCTCTTCATCCCCAAGCGCGCTCCGTTTGACATGTTCGAGGGCACCAAGCGCAAGCTCAACAACATCAAGCTGTACGTTCGCCGTGTCTTCATCATGGACAACTGCGAGGACCTGATCCCCGAGTGGCTGTCCTTCATCCGCGGTGTCGTCGACTCCGAGGATCTTCCCCTCAACATCTCGCGTGAGACCCTCCAGCAGAACAAGATTCTGCGTGTCATCAAGCGCAACCTCGTCAAGAAGTGCATCGAGCTCTTCGAGGAGCTTGCCGAGGACAAGGAGAAGTACTCCAAGTTCTACGAGCAGTTCTCCAAGAACGTCAAGCTTGGCATTCACGAGGACGCCACCAACCGCTCCAAGTTGGCTGACCTCCTTCGCTACGAGTCCACCAAGACTGCGGAGGGCGAGACCACCTCGTTGAAGGAGTACGTCTCTCGCATGAAGGAGGGCCAGAAGGGCATTTACTTCATCACCGGTGAGTCCAAGAAGGCCGTGGCTTCCTCTCCCTTCATCGAGGCCCTGAAGAAGAAGGGCATGGAGTGCCTCTACATGGTTGACCCCATCGACGAGTACGCTGTTCAGCAGCTCAAGGAGTACGACGGAAAGAAGCTTGTCTCGGTTACCAAGGAGGGTCTGTCGCTCGACGAGACCGAGGAGGAGAAGCAGGCCTTCGAGGAGCTCAAGGCCAAGACCGAGCCTCTTTGCAAGCTCATGAAGGAGGTTCTGGACAACCAGGTCGAGAAGGTTGTCGTCAGCCAGCGTATCGTTGCTAGCCCTTGCGTTCTCGTCACGGGCGAGTACGGCTGGACCGCTAACATGGAGCGTATCATGAAGGCTCAGGCTCTTCGCGATTCCTCCCAGGCCGGCTACATGTCTGCGAAGAAGACGCTCGAGATCAACGCCTCGCACCCCATCGTTGTCGCCCTTCGCGATAAGGCGGCGGCGGACTCCAGCGACAAGACTGTCCGTGACCTGATCTTCCTGCTGTTCGACACCGCCCTGCTCGTCTCCGGATTCTCGCTGGACGAGCCTTCCAAGTTCGCCACTCGCATCCACCGCCTCATCAAGCTGGGTCTGTCCATCGAGGACGACGCCGCTGAGGCCGAGAAGACGAACCTTGACGACCTGCCCGTCTTGGAGGAGACCGGCAAGGATGGCCTGGACTCGTCCGCCATGGAGGACGTCGACTAAACAATGACCAATGCTTTGAACCTATACGACTTATGGGAGTTTCAGTAACAATAATAATAAACTCAAACAAATACAAGCAATACCGACATTCTCACGAGGCGACATCAACCACTGAATTGAATCTCAAAAATCAACATAATGTTGACAATCTCGCGCACGATTGACTGTAGAACCCACTCGACTTCATTACCGGGTCCCTCCTGCCCACATCAGCCTCGCTTTGCGTACTCGCCGATTCGGCCGACATCGACGACGACCCTTCGGCCTTTGTTCGTCTTCACTTTATGTTACAAACTACAGAGTTACGAATCACCTCGCTCTACGAGTACCTTGGCTGTATGTGCCATCGTGACCTGACCTAGTTTCTTCTTCTGTTCCTCGCGCTCCTTCTTGCGCGTCTCTAGTCTTTCCAGCTGTTTTGCCCTGTACGTTACCCCCCGCGATGACACTGCTTCATCCTCTATTTGTGGAGCGAGCGCAACCAGTGTTTCCTGAATCAGGTCTTTCCACCGAGCAGTCTCATCGCCCTTGGCTTGGAACAAGATGTTATTCTCGTGATCCAACAGTGTAAGTGTCCCGTCCTTTTCTTTGACTTGCTGAATCCGATGTAGCGCCACCCGCCCCGCGTGCTTTGGCTGATTCTTTTCCAACTCCAGCGAGGTCCATACTAAAGAAGTGCAATTGCTGTCGTCTTGCATCACGTAATTGGTTATCTTCGTGAGGACGCCATCAGCCTTGGGTGCTCCCTGTGCCGGTAGGCTGAGACGGAGTAGCACCGCAACAGGTTTGGATGATCCTGCAGAGGAAGTCGCAACGATTCCGGTGATTTTTGTAAGCGAGGACAGAGCCGAGTTGAGGGCAGCAGCTGCGGCAGTCCCGGCGGCGGTGGCTACGGTGCTTGCTGCCCCGCTCGACTCGCTATGGGGGTCTGGCTGCCATTGGAATACCGCTCCTTTCACTAGCTCTGGCTTGGCGCGTTTCTCGAACCGGTCCAACGCTCGCTCATTTTCCACCTGTTCCTCTGAGGTAAGTTTGGCCTTTAGCCACCACCAGCACTCCTCGCAGAAGACAAAGCTCATCTGTATAAGAAGCAGCCCCGAGACTAGAGTTTCTAAAGTCAAACAATTGTGATAGGATCACTCAGATCGTGCGGTGAGTCGGTCTTGAGTTGAGGGGTCTGTCTACCTGACCCTTGCTCTTGGAACAGAATTTTCTTCAAGAAATGAGAAACAGCAAAGTACACTTGAAAAATCTCCCTATTTGAATACCAGCTTTGTCTAGTACGATGTGGGGTTTGGTGAGCAACAACAAATAGTGATAAATAGGTACTGATATTATAATCGTGGATGCAAAGAGTATGTAAGGCAGCACCTCGAACTATATGAATGAAGATTATCAGAGGCTAGTTTACGAGCGGTTCACAACCTGTTTCAGGAGAGCATATCGTTCACATGTCAAGACGCACTCAGGAGAAGAATGATTTTCTCTTCGTCTTGATAACGACTCGAGAATCAAACCGTATCGGCGTATGAGGGCCACCTGCTAACGAAAAACATCCAGGGTCGGAAAGCGGAGTGAGGACATCTGTCGGAAGTAGAATCCCACCGATCGCTGGCAATGAGCTCGGGGTGTTCGGCATATCTCCCTCCGTATTGGCGTCATCATCATCCTCAACGACGTCTTTCTCGCCCTGGTCAAGAACATCCGTCATTAGCGATGGCGTCAAAGATCTAGAA
>Ga0209066_10006980_pt1 | contig 11347 bp, 10 predicted proteins | sample All_14_2_FD_187198 | JGI IMG/M metagenome (GOLD analysis project Ga0209066, IMG submission 187198) | Freshwater microbial communities in response to fracking from Pennsylvania, USA - Allegheny Zone_MetaG_DW_15 (SPAdes) (version 2) ...
AAGTGTAAACGCTTACATTTTTACGAACTTTCACATAATATTCACGACGAATTGTCCTTGGGAAAGGTGAACGCACGAAAAAGTTTGTTATACTGTACATGGATTTAGGCGCAGAAAGAAAGATCGGTGGACGATCGCAATGCGCAAAATAGATTGATATAATTTTGGATTCATTCCGAAAATCGAATTTCAACGCACCGATAATCATAATTAATTCAATACTTTATATGAATATCGGATTTTAATTGGCGAAATTCGAATTAAAATCGGAAAAATGTAGATTACTTCAAAAATTGTTTGTATACTAACCCTTAGTATTGTTGTCGGTAAACCAGATACGCGATGCGTAAAGAGAGGGAACATGGAAAAATTCGATTACATGGAGAAGTATGGTTATGAGCAGTTGGTCTATATGCATGACCGTAGTTCGGGTTTAAAGGGTTTGATCTGCATTCACAACACCGTCTTAGGACCGGCGTTGGGCGGAACCCGGATTTGGGATTATGCCTGTGAAGAGGATGCGGTCCTGGATGTTCTGCGGTTAGCGCGCGGTATGACCAAGAAAGCGGCTTGCGCCGGCTTGAACCTTGGCGGCGGGAAAGCCGTTTTGATCGGCAATTCAAAGAAACTACGTTCGGATACGGTTCGTCGCGAGGCGTTCTGGCGTGCGTACGGGAAATATGTGGAATCCTTAGGCGGTCGGTATATCACGGCGGAGGATGTCGGAACATCGCCGGAGGACATGGAATACATCCACATGGAAACCGAACATGTCACCGGACTTCGCAATACATCGGGCGATCCTTCGCCGTTGACGGCGTTGGGTGTCTATAAAGGTATCAAAGCATGTGTGAAAGAGTTGACCGGAACATCGAAACTGGAAGGGATGACGGTCGCGGTCCAAGGGTTAGGTCATGTCGGTATGATCCTTTGTAAGCATTTGAGCGATGAAGGGGCGAAACTCTTTGTTTATGACTTGGATGCGGAACGCATCGAAGAAGCCGTGAAACTCTTTGGGGCGACAGCGGTGAGCGGTGATGCGATCATCGGCTTGGATGTCGACATCTTCGCACCTTGCGCGTTAGGGGCCGTCATCAATAGCGAAACCATCCCGACATTGAAATGTAAGATCATCGCCGGGTGCGCCAATAACGTTCTGAAGGATTCGGAAATCGACGGACAGAAGATCCATGAACTGGGAATCCTCTATGCGCCGGATTACGTAATCAATGCGGGCGGTTTGATCAACGTCTATCAGGAAATCATCGGCTACGATTACAATGCGGTATTGCGTCAGGTCGATGTGATTTACGACCGTATCCGCGAAATCATCCGTACCTCCATCGAAACCAACAAGCCGACCTATTTGGTCGCGGATGAAATGGCGGAAAAACGGATTGAAATGATGAGCAAGATCAAATCCATCTATCTCGGAAAATGAAGTCGGCAGTCATCTGTACCGGTCCGACCGGGGTCGGCAAGAGCGAATTCGCGATTCAATATGCGCTGACGCAGGCACCTTGTTATTTGGCGGATCTGGATGTTCTGAACCCGTATTTCCGGCCACGCGAAGTGTACGCATGGCTTCTTGAACGAGGGGTTACCGTGATCGGAAACAATACCGGAAATTCGACCAATGCGGATCTACCGGGACTCAGCGGGGATGTCGGCAGCTATATCGGACGCGGGGATAAGGTTGTGGTCGATTTGGCCGGAAGCATCGCCGGAACGCATCCTTTGACCTTGTTTCAGGATGTGTTGGACCGATGCGAAGTCTGGCTGGTGATCAACTTGATGCGTGACGAAAGCAGTATCGATGAAGCACGAACCTTTATTCTTGATTTGAAACATCAAGGTCTCAATGTGACCGGATTGGTCCACAATACCCATTTGTTGGATCAGACGGAAATCGAACTTTTACGTAAAGCGAATCACGAAGTCGAGGAATTTTCGAAACAAGTGAATATTCCGATAATTTTCACCATGCTTGACGCACGTTTTATGGTAGACTTGATGCATGAAATAAATTCGACAATCCTTGCGGTCGACTCTTGGGTGATGCGCAAGGAATGGATGAAAGGAGACTCCCGTTGAGAGGTATCGTTACGTTCGATGAGAATCGCTGTAAAGGATGCGGATTGTGCGTCAATGCCTGTCCCGTCCATATTTTGGAATTGGATGCTTCGAAAATGAATGCGATCGGGTATCACCCGAGCCATAGTTTCGCCCCGGAGAAGTGCATCGCATGCGGCAGTTGCGCGCTGATGTGTCCCGATACCGTGATCACGGTGGAAAGGGTGGACAAGTAATATGGCAAAACAATTGATGAAAGGCAACGAAGCGATCGCGAAAGCGGCGATCGTCGCCGGATGTCGGGCGTATTTCGGTTATCCGATCACCCCGCAAAACGAGTTGTGCGAATATATGGCGAAATACATGCGCTCCAGCGGCGGGGTTTTCGTCCAAGCCGAAAGCGAAGTCGCGGCGATCAATATGGTTTACGGTGCCGCCGCTTCGGGGGCTTTGGTGATGACTTCATCCTCTTCACCGGGCATCGCACTTAAACAAGAAGGCATCAGTTATTGTGCCGGTGCGGAGTTACCGGCGTTGATCGTCAGTATTTCGCGCGGAGGCCCGGGTTTAGGCGGGATTTTACCTTCGCAGGGCGACTACAATCAAGCGACCCGCGGTGGCGGCAACGGGGATTATCATGTCCCGGTCTATGCGCCGGCGAGTATTCAGGAAGCGGCGAGTCTGGTCCGCAAAGGATTGGAAACCGCGGCGAAATACCGCAATCCGGTCATGGTATTGGCCGACGGTGTCATCGGCCAGATGATGGAGCCGGTCGAACTGAATCCCGATCCCATCAAAGTCGAACCGTTCTTGTGGGCGGCCGACGGGAATTCGGGTGTACGCAAACGTAATTTCGTCAACAGCCTACATTTAAACGTGGATGAACTTGAAGAACACAACAAGCATCTTCAGGCGAAATACCGCGCGATCGAAGAGAACGAAACCTTATGGGAAGAATATAAACTGGAAGATGCGGAGTATATGTTTTTGGCTTACGGTACGCCGTCGCGTATCGCCAAATCGGCGATCGGCGAATTGCGCGAACTAGGTTATAAAGTCGGGATGTTACGTCCGATCACGCTTTGGCCGTTTCCGTACAAGCGTATTTATGAACTAAGCAAGCAAATGAAATTCCTCTTTGTGGCCGAGCTTTCCAGCGGACAAATGTTGATGGATGTCAAGCTGGCGGTCGGTTACGGAACCCCGGTACATTTCTATGGTCGTATGGGTGGAAACATCTTTGAACCTGCCGAACTGGTCCGTGAATTTCAGAAACACGCGGAGGGCAAATAAATGACGACGGTATTTAAGAAAACACGCGGTTTGACCGATGTGCCTTTTACGTATTGTCCGGGATGTACCCATGGTATCATCCATCGTTTGGTTGCGGAAGTGCTCGAAGAGTTGGAACTTTTAGACACAGCGGTCGGGATCGCCTCGGTCGGTTGTTCGGTCATGAGTTATGAGTTCTTCAATTGCGACATGATCCAAGCCGCCCACGGACGGGCTCCGGCGGTTGCGACCGGCGTCAAGCGGACGCATCCGGATAAAACCGTATTCACTTATCAAGGCGACGGGGATTTGGCTTCGATCGGCGCGGCGGAGATCGTCCATGCGGCGCATCGCGGTGAAAACATCACGGTCATCTTCGTCAACAACGCTATCTATGGAATGACGGGCGGGCAGATGGCTCCGACCACCTTAGCGAAACAAGTCACGACGACATCACCGCTTGGCCGCGATGTCACGCAACAGGGCGAACCGATCCGGATCGCGGAGATGTTGGCGACGATTCCCGGCAGTTACTATATCGAACGTGTCACGGTCATCGATCCGGTCAGCGTACGCAAAGCGAAAGCTGCCATCAAGAAAGCATTCTTAGCCCAAAAAGAAGGCAAGGGATTCTCCTTGATCGAAGTGTTGTCCACCTGCAACGTCGGTTGGGGCGTGACGCCGCTGGATGCGTTGAAACAAATCAAAGAACAGATGATCCCGTATTTCCCCTTGGGCGTCTATAAAGATAAGGGGGCCGCACAATGAAACCAATCAAATTAGTGTGCGCTGGATTTGGTGGCCAAGGTGTATTGACGGTCGGGCAAATGGTCGCTTTGCTTGCGATGAAAGCCGGGAAGGAAGTCAGTTGGATGCCTTCCTACGGGCCGGAAATGCGCGGCGGAACCGCCAATTGCCATGTGGTGGTGGACGATCAACCTGTCGCTTCGCCGATTATCGCATCGGGGATCACGCATTTGTTGGCGATGAATGCTCCGAGTTTGGATAAGTTCTTAGCGAAAGTCGCTCCCGGTGGGATCGTCATCGTCAATAAGGCGATGATCGACCCTTCGTTATCGCGGACGGATATCAACGTGATCGCCTGTGATTTTCCCGCATTGGCCGAAGAAGCCGGCGCGATGAAAGCACAAAACATGGTCGCCTTCGGTACGTTGATCAAAGCGATGGGCATCTTTTCGAAAGAGGAAGCCGCGGATGTGATCTTGGAGAAATTCGGTGCGAAAAAACCGGAACTTAACCAAGCCAACCTTGCGGCGTTTGAAAAAGGTTATACGCAAGCTTAACCCCTGGTTCCAGGGGTTTTCTGTAGAGAAGGATTCCGGAATGGATAAGGAGTCATCATGGACAAACAACAAGCTATCGAGCGTTATCTACGTATCATCAATCAACAAAGCGTCAGTGAGACCGAAGGTGAAGCAAAGTTCGGTGCTTTTTTAGTGGAAGAACTCAATAACATCCCGTACTTTAACCAACATCCCGAAAACGTTCTCCTTCAACCGGTTTCACTTGGCGGGGGCATCGGACATAATGTATTCGCTTTATTGGAGGCAAAGAAACCGACATCGAAAACAGTGGTCCTTTTAAGTCATTACGATACCGTCGGGATCGAAGAATATGGAGCGGAAGCATCGTTGGCGTTTGATCCAATCACGTTTACCGAACATCTCAAGAGTCATCCCGATAAACTGAACGAACAGGCAAAGATCGATCTATTGAGCGGCGATTATCTTTTCGGACGTGGGTGCGCAGACATGAAATGGGGACTCAACGCAGGGATCGAAGCGTTGTGTCACTTCGCTGAAAGTCGGAATGAACTGAACGTCAACTTACTGTTATTAAGCACACCGGACGAGGAAGTGGATTCGCGCGGTATGCGCGAAGCCGTCAAACAACTCGGTGCTTACGCGAAACGAGGGTATCAGCTCGTTGCTTGTCTTGTCAGCGAACCGGACATCGCAAGTGATCGAAGTGAAGAAACGATGCGCATTCATACCGGATGTGCGGGAAAACTTTTACCGGCGGTCTTAGTACGCGGGAAAGAAACGCACGTCGGTGAACCGTTCTCGGGCGTCAATCCCAATTCGATCGTTTCGCGCATCGTCAATCGGATAGAACTGAATCCTGACTTCAGTGATCAAATCAAGAGTGCGTTTACACCGGCATCTGTCTGTTTGAAGCAAACCGACTTAAAGACTTCCTACTCCGTACAAAGTCCACTGTATGCCTATGCTTACTTCAATGTCATGACCCTTACCTCATCTCCCTTGGATGTGATGGATAAATTCGTGGAAGTAATAAAGAAAGCGACGTATGAGGTGATGGAAGATCGTCGATTGAAACATCAAGCCATGGAAGCGAAATGCGGTAAGACGATACATTGGTCAAATCCGGAGATCGAAATCCTAACAAAGTTTGAACCGATCGGAGAATCGGAAAATGATTTCTCAGATTTGGAGTTACGCACGAAGTGCGTGATGGATGTGGTGGATCAACTGGATTCGATTCATAGCGATAAGGTATTGATTTCCGCGTTCTTATTGCCACCATATTATCCACATAATGTAAGTAACGCGGATCATCCCTTGATTCGACGCGTTACCGAACGCTTTCTAACCGAAACCGAAACAACATTCCTCATCGATCCCGTTTATCAAGGTTTGACCGATATGTCCTATCTGGGCGTTGAAAAAGGTATGGATATTCAAGAGTTGAAAGCCGTCTTTCCGAGTTACGCGAAACGCTATGAACTTCCGCTTGATGAAATGGCGAAGTTAAACATTCCGTTTTTGAATCTTGGTCCTTTGGGAAAAGACGCCCACCAATATGGCGAAAGGATCGATAGGAATTATTCCTTTAATCATGCCTTATCCTACTTCATCCGGATCATCGACTTGATCGGCGAGGAAACATGAAGAAGCTTAAGACACAATTGATCGCTTTGTCACTGTTGTATCGAAGATCCGATGTTGCGTGGTATAAGAAAATACTACCTGTGCTTGTATTGGCGTACGCGCTATCACCGATTGACTTGATCCCGGATTTCATACCGATCCTTGGTTACTTGGATGATCTGATCCTGTTACCCTTTGGAATCTACCTGATCATTAAAAGCATCCCACGAGATCTGTGGCAGGAATGCATGTTACTGGCTGAAGAGAGCGAACTCAGACCTTCAAAGTTCGGTTGGATTGGATTTATGTTGGTGATTTTGTTTTATGGATTCCTAGTCTATCTCATTTATACTCTTGTCACTTGATTGAATATTCGAAAAAAAAGACCCGCAGGTCTTTTTAATTACATCCAAATAAACCAAATCAAGATATATCCGCTCAGCACCGCCGCGATGGTGAAGGGAATCCCGATTTTCATAAACGTTCCGGTACTTACTTCATGTCCTTCTTTTCGTAAGATTCCAAGTCCCGCGATATTGGCTGAAGCACCGATCGGGGTCATGTTGCCGCCCAATGTCGCTCCGATCAATAGACCGAAGTATAGGATCGTCGGATCGACGGACATTTGCGTCGCGATCGATGCGACAACCGGAAGCATCGTGGCGACATACGGGATGTTATCGATGAAGGCGGAGATGAAAACGGAAGCGAAGACGATCAAAGTATAAATCGCAAATAGGTTATCCCCCGCGAACTGAACGAAGAGTTTCGAGATGCTGTCGATAATCCCAACTTCCTTGATACCGCCAATGACCACAAACAAACTCGCTAACAAGAGTATAGTCTGAACGTCGATTTCCAGAATGGTCGAAACGACGCGGGAAGGATTCTTCTTAAAGAAAGCTTCACGTAATAATCCGATCACCATCAATGTTACGCAGATTAAACCGTTGGTTTCAGGAAGTTTGGAAGCCTCCGGAATAAACGACGCAAGAATCAATAAGAGAACCATACCGCCCAACAAATACGAAGGGAAGTAATCCGTGACGACTGTTTTGTCGGTCAAATGAATCGGCTTGTTATCTTTACGGAAGATGTAGAGAAGAATGAATGCCGAGACGATCGCACCGAATTGAACGACCCAGAAGATTCCGATACGACCTTGATAGAAGAAGAAATCGAGGAAATTCATCTTCGCGGCACCACCCAACAAGATCGAGGTCGTATCACCGACCAAGGTTGCGGCACCTTGCAGGTTAGAGGAAACCGCAATCGCGATGATGGCGTTAACCGGAGAAATCTTCAACTTACGTGCGATATCAAGCGCGACGGGGGCGACCATCAAGACGGTCGCGACATTGTCGATAAAGGCGGATACGATCCCCGCAAACAATGCCAAGGCGACGATCGCCCATTTGACGTTGGGCATCTTATCAAGAATAAAATCCGCCATAAGTGAAGGCATTTTGGATTCGATGAATAACGAAACGATACCCATCGTACCCCCGATCATCAAGATGACGTTCCAGTCGATTGCTTGCAGGACTTTTCCTGTAGGCAAGACGCCGATGACCACAAATACGATCGCCGCGCTTAATGCGATGTACGAACGATATTTCGGGAAGATCAACAAACAGAGATACATGACTGCGAATATGCCCAATGCGATTTGTTCCATGCGTTACCTCAAGGATCGATTTGATCCGATATCCCTTTCTTAACTTGCGTTTCTTTTTAATTCCGTGCAATTGTACCATTTTTAAGGACTTGAATCAATGCGATGAACAGAGAATGATTGCGAGAATCCCGAAACATTTAGACATAAAAGTTGTGCGTGCAATACAAAGGGTGTGCTACAATAAGAACATATAAAGAGGTATCGATATGTTAGAGAACCGACCGATCCGAAAAGTTTACCTTGAATTAACGCAAAAATGCAATCTGAACTGCATCAGCTGCTTTCGACGCAACTGGGGCACGGATCTTCATCAAATGGCGAAAGAAACGGTGGATCGTGCGGTGGATAGTCTGAATTCGATCGAATCCCTCAACGAAGTCGTCTTCGGCGGAATCGGTGAACCGACTCTACATCCGGATTTCAATGCGATCGTCAAGCGTATGCCTTCGGTTCAACTAAGCATCACGACCAACGCTTTTTTTTGGAGCGATGAAACCATCGAAACGTTAGCTTCCTCGTTTGAAAGGGTCATCGTATCCGTCGATGGAATGCATGATACATTTTATACGATCCGCTGTTTCGATTTGGATCGATTGTTTGCGAATGTGGCCAAGCTAATCAAACGTCGGACGGAACTTGGACGTACCCGACCGTTTTTGGTTGCGCAATTGGTGTTAAGTAAATACAATCTCGAAGATGTCTCGACGCTAATCCCGTTGCTGAATAAGAAAGGTTTCATGAAATTGATTCTATCCAACCTTTTGCCACAGACACCGGAAGATGTTGATCAAATTCTTTATACGTTACACGAAAATCCGTTGATGAAACAGAAACGCAACGAATGGCTGAACCTTGGGATGAGTCATAAAATGCAGATCAAGTTTCCCAACATCGAACTCAAAACGGAACGCAAATGTATTTTCGTCGAGGACGGAACGATGACGGTGAATTCCGACGGGAATGTATCATCGTGCTATCGTTTCGCGCATCCTTCCATCGAATATGTCTTCGGTCGACGCAAGACCATCTATCCGCATCATTACGGGAATGTTAACGATAATACGTTGCAGGAGATTTGGGATAGCCGGTTGTATCGAGATTTACGTTTACAGAATCTGGCCAATCGTTTTCCGTCCTGTCCGGATTGCGATCTATTGGATTCGTGCGATTACGTTAACGATTCGTTGTGCGATTGTAACGGCCAAAATCCATCGTGTGCGGACTGCCTTTGGACGCGCGGGTTTGTGGAGTGCGCATGACGGACATACATAACCCTCCATTGATCCAAGCTGTACTGGATAAGAATTTGGATGAAGTGAAACGACTGATCGAAGCCGGTGTCGACCGGAATCTGCGCGATGAGAACGGAAAGCGGGCTTGTGATATCGCGGCGCGTTTAGGATATGATGTCATCTTGATCCACTTGATCGAGGGCGGATGCGGTGGATAAAATGTCGAAAAAAAAGAAAAAGAATCGGTTCACAAATCACTGAAAGCGCTTATAATAGAAGTAGATAAGTTCCGAGTCGCACCTCCTCCAATGGAGAACGACCAACGGGTGGTTCTGGAAACGGGATCGCCTCCCATATGGAAAGGGACTGCATGATTTTTGTGCGGCCCAGATATCGTAAACGAACAAGGGCCGACACCCTTGTTTTTTCAGTTCTAAAGGAGGAACACATGACTACTTCGTACAATCTCAAGATGTTACGCGTCAACTTGACGGACCTGTCCTTCAAGACCGAAGCCCTTGACGAAGCTGTTGCCAAGAAGTATATCGGCGGCCGCGGTTTAGGCACAAAGATTCTTATGGATGCCGGAATCGCCAAAGTCGATCCGCTATCGCCCGCCAACATGTTGGTTTTCATCAACGGTCCGTTGACCGGATGTAACGTTCCGACCGGCGGCCGCTACATGGTCGTCACCAAATCACCGTTGACCGGGATGATCGCAAGTTCGAACTCGGGCGGTGTCTGGGGCGCGAAGCTGAAATATGCCGGCTATGATGCGATCATCGTCGAAGGCAGAGCGGACAAACCGGTTTACATGAGCATTCATGACGATAAAGTCGAGATTCTTCCGGCCGATGGATTGTGGGGAAAAATTTCGTCCGAAGTCGAAGAAATTTTGAAAGAAAAACACGGGAAAGACGCTTCCGTATTGAACATCGGTCCGGCCGGTGAAAAGATGGTCGAGTTAGCCTGTATAATGAACGAAGCCGATCGTGCGGCCGGACGCAGTGGCGTCGGTGCCGTCATGGGTAGCAAACAATTGAAGGCGATCGTCGTTTCTTCGACGAGAACCGTCATCGAACCGTTCGATAAAGAAGCTTTGCGTACGGTCGTCAACGAATCGCTGCGTAAAATCCGTGAAAACGGCGTTACCGGAGCTGGGTTGCCGACGTACGGAACCGCGGTTTTGGTTAACATCGTCAATAATATCGGATCCTATCCGACGAAGAACTGGCAGGAATCCTATTTCGCGACGGCGGATCAAACCGGCGGTGAAACCTTAAAAGAAAAATACTTGATCAAACAAGGGTATTGCCACCGTTGTCCGATCGGTTGCGGCCGTGTCATCAACCTGAACGGGAAGACGGTCGGCGGACCGGAATACGAACCGCTATGGGCTTTCGGAGCGAACTGCGGTATCGACGATCTGAACAAGATCAACGAAGCGAACTACTGGTGTAACGAACTTGGTTTGGATGCGATTTCGACACCGACCACGATCGCTGCGGCCATGGAACTTTACCAAAAAGGTTACATCAAAGAAGAAGATTGCGCCGGCGTTCCTCTGACATGGGGCAATGCGGATGCGATCGTCGAATGGACGAAACACATGGGTTACGGAGATAACGAATTGGGTCGTTTGATGGCGCAAGGTTCATGGCGTCTATGTTCCCACTACGGTGTTCCGGAATTCTCGATGAGCGTCAAGAAACAAGAAATGCCGGCGTATGATGCGCGCGGTATCCAAGGCATCGGGATCACCTATGCCACCAGCAATCGCGGTGGATGTCACGTTCGCGGCTATATGATTTCGCCGGAAGTCCTCGGTTTGCCTGAACCGTTGGATCGTTTCACAACCGAAGGAAAAGCGACATGGACGAAGATCTTCCAGGATCTCACCGCCGTCATCGACTCCAGCGGGATGTGCTTATTTACGTCGTTCGCGCTTGGCGCGCCGGAATACGCGGGGATGTTGAACGCGGCGACCGGGACCAATTACGATGTCGCGGGTGTTTTGGAAGCCGGCGAACGTATCTACAATCTCGAACGCATGTTCAACAAAGAAGCAGGCATGGTCGCGTCTGATGATACCTTACCGGCACGTCTGTTGAAAGAACCGATCAAAGAAGGTCCGTCCAAAGGCGAAGTCAGCAAACTTGACATCACCTTGCCTCAATATT
>Ga0209066_10006981_pt1 | contig 11346 bp, 11 predicted proteins | sample All_14_2_FD_187198 | JGI IMG/M metagenome (GOLD analysis project Ga0209066, IMG submission 187198) | Freshwater microbial communities in response to fracking from Pennsylvania, USA - Allegheny Zone_MetaG_DW_15 (SPAdes) (version 2) ...
CTTCCATTTTAAAAGGGACAGTAAACCGTTTATTGAACAGCTCGACAACCTCCTCCCATTCAGTCTTTTCCTTTTTTGCTGCGTTTATCGCCTCCTCAATCACTGTCTTTCCCTTATGGTACTCGCTTAGAAACTCATTCAGAAGGTCCTGTTGATTCTCAAGGTAAGCAATCCAAATTGCTCGTTGCAGTTTCTTGTAATCAGCTAGTTCGGCAACAATATCTCGATTGTCAAATAAATAATCCCGAAATTTCCTGAGTTCTGCATTAGTAAGCTTTTTGTCAATCGCTTCAAATTTTTTTGACAAACCTTCATCCGAAAGTATTTTACGTTTTTCTTCTTCTATCTTGGTATCTAGCTGATCAGAAGTTGTGATTTCCTCTTTATCTTTTCCGTTAAATAAATTTACTGAATGATTTGCTGAGAAAAATCCATGATCTGAAAGACTTTTATGTATGGTTTTTGCATGGTAATGATTAAAAGAACGACTTAAAATCGGCGATTTATCGACCAACTCATTATATTTTTCAATGTACTCACTTAATTGTAGCTTGATTTGACCAGTATCTAAGAAACTAATTGTCTTTTCATTAAATAATTCAGCATATGTTAATGATGATAGGCGAGCATCTGATCCTTTTTGAACTTCTCCGCTCACTGATTCGAACAGATCAAAGATAGAATTTTTACTGAAAACCTTTAAAATTTCGCTCTCAGGGGTTATTGACCTTCCTGTGAGACCTGAAAGTTGTTTTAGCTTTTGGAAAAGGACAATTTTACGTTCATCGATCTTTAACAGTGCATCGTCGTATTTTTTCTTTATCGCTGGATTGACTAAGAGTAAAGATGTTTTTGTTGAATTAAATTCTTGATTATAAGGTTCTATTACGAAGATATTTGTATCTTTTAAAGCAACTCCTGTTTCATCTTTAATTTCTCTCTTGGATACCCGTTTCGGGAACACCAAATCTCCAGAATTCTTGTTTTGGCTTAAATCTAAAAAGGTTTTGGAAAGAGATGTTTTCATGAACCCATTTGGGGCATAAACTGAATAGGCCCTTGATTTTGAAAAATCGAAATCATGATTTAATGATCCGATGCCATAACAATTCTCAAGAATGATCGACATTTTGTTCATGTATTACTCACCCTCACCGTGGTAAAATAGTCTAAAGATAGACACATCAACCGGGGACAGACCACGGTTTCCCTAATAGTCCACATATTTCTACTAATGGTTGATAGGATATCTGGATTTCGGCAAAATTGACCTGGTATGTTATATATGAGATGAGTCGAGTAAAAAGCCGACTCCTATTCTTCTATTCTGATTCGATCCTATATTTCTCCCGTATTCCCCTGGGTATGATGTCATCAGAATTTTGAGAAGGCAAAGCAATATGAAACCAGAACTAGGCAATCTCGTACTGCAATACTCTCTGGTAACTAAGCACGTTCGTAGGGGTAGACGTTCTTGTAATTCCTGTTGAAATACGAACCAACAGACGGCGCGGTACGCAGGTTTTCAAATTCATGCTCGGGGACACCTTTGTAAGCGTAAGTCGAACCATTGAAAAATTGAACATATACCGTTTGTTCCTCTGCATCGTATCCAACTGCAGCAATGTTCGATGAGCTCACAGGTTGCATTTCGGGTGTTGGCATTATTTTTCTCCTTAATTGAATGTTTGGTTTCGCCAATTACGGACACTGATCTCGTATTCTGCTGCATTTGGAAGCTCATTTTTCCAAAGTTTCGATGCAATTGGATCGGAACTTTTCGCAGCGTTATGTGCTTGAAAGAATTTGATACGGGATGGGATATGGACAGCCTCACCACTTACAATGGCCTCGCCAGTTCTCAAGCTAGAAAGCACATCGGCCATTTCGCGCAATTCATCTTGCATCGCTGACGAAACGTGCCCTTTGTCACGTGTGTTTGTCATACGCAAGGCAATGACGGAGCCACACTGACTCAATACTGTTTCGTCTAATTCTGATGGGCGTTGAGTAACGAGTAGCATGCCAACCCCATATTTTCTACCCTCTTTTACAATCGCCTGAACAGTCCTTGAAGAGATTGAATCTTCGCCAGCTTTGAGGTAAGCGTGTGCCTCATCCAAGACGATAAGCAATGGTTGGTTTTTCCCGCCGACAAGCGTATTTTGTCCCCAGTAAAGAGCGTCGTAGATAATCTTTAGAATGCAACCTGAAATCGCCTGCATAATGTTTGAGGGGATCTCTGAGAGGTCCAAAATAGAAACAGGAGCCTTGTGGCCAAACCACGTTGAGAACAAGTTTGGCAAATCATTGGGTATAGTGCCATCCACTGCGGGTGAATACCCAATCGGTCTGAACAAAAAATTATAGCTTTGGTCGAGTAGTCGAGAACGCATACCGTCGAGAAATCCAAGTATTCCCTTTGCTTTCATGTTTAAGAAAGGTGCACTGCTTCCTAAACCTGCCGTTGGGTATTGATTCGATCTTAGTATGGCTGGATCACCAGCTGTAATCAAGGACTCAGGTGTTGTGCGATCAGTTTTTAAGGTGATTCTCTCAAAGTTATCCAGATCGAACCAAAGCTGGCAAATTGAGAATGGAATAGGGCTATCCGCAGTGATTGCTTCTTGCCGCAATCCGCTAATAGCACCAGCAGACAAACGCTTCAGGTCCAATACCTTACCTCGAATATAGTCTTCATTTTGGTCGGAGAGCTTACCAGGGAATATCGCCATCAACTCTATAAAAGGTAGCGCCCAGTATGGAACACATAGCTCCTCCTCCCCCGCCATTGTGTTAGCCCCTAATTTGAAGACGCGACATTTTCCAGACAACGAACTCGCATACTCTCCATGAGGGTCAATCATAAGGACACGCGCACTTGAAAAGGACTTCTCGGCAATTGATTTAACGACGATGCTCACAGCATTCGATTTGCCACTACCTGTTGCGCCAAGGATTGCACAATGTCTAGAGATGAGTTTGTCCATGTCCAATTGTGCCGCGAGGCCTTCTGATGCGCTTTGGTTTCCGACAACAATCGACGATTCGGTGTTATACCCACCATATACGATACGGAGGTCTTCATTTGTTACAAGGTGAACTTGGTCACCTGCTGTTGGTGACTGCAAGACACCTCTCTCGAAAGAAGAGCCAACCTGCTCCCCGACTAAGATCATTCGTAACCAACGGTGCCCATCTACCATTGATGGGTTATCTTTGAATGCGACTAATAGCGAGTCTGGCATTGCTAATACCCCAGCCTGTGTAATCAATCCATACAGGTTAGCATATCCAAGCGGTATTTTGAGGAAGGAACCAATTTGTCCAATTCTGTAAACGGTCCCATCAACAATCGGCATGTTCGATGGATAGTTACTCGCCATCTTGATTGTCACTGAGTTGCCGCTGACGCTTTCGACTTCCCCTATATGTGTTGGATTATGCTTCATATTGATGTCACAGTACCGGAAGCTGCTTCCGATGACGACAAGTCATTGAGAAACTGCGTCAGCATATAGAAATCTGGAAGGAGAAAGCGGCCTGAACCCGTCCACCTTTCATTACCTTTATGTTCTCCTGCTTCATCAGAAGGTGTAGATCCGTCTTCATCAAAGTATTGGCTGACTCTGATCAGGTCATTGATTTTTGGTTCGTCCCTAAGCCGCCACTCACCAAACTTTCCGCCGATCACTGCATGACGTAAACCATATACAGACATTTTCCCACCAGTCCCATAAGTAGCCATTTCACGAACTTTGTCAGTGTGATCTGTAAGTCCATACGCTTTCTTATTGTCTATACCAAGTGACTCATCATAATACATGGCAATGACATGAGAGTTAGCACCACGTCTTAGGGATGTTGAAATTCGCTCATTAATATGACTGTCACAAAAAGAGTAGCCGCATGTAATCAAAACTGCATCGTCTTGCTGTAAGAATGTACAAAGGCGATCAATTAAACCTACATAGGGCTGCTTCTTCGATGTATTGTATTTTAGGTGCGATGGATAAATCAGAATTAATTCAGCAGATGCCGATTCGTTCCGAATCACTGCTTTATCACGTTCGCGATATGTCCACCCTAGCGAACCATGCATTTTCCAGAGCTTAACTAAATGAGGGTATGCCTGAATATCCTCGACTGCTTCAGGGCAAAAGAACGGCTCGTAGCTTCCCGAAAATCCATCAAAATAGGGTTCTCCCAAGCTCTCTAAGGCTATTTCAAAAAGGTAGTCATAGTTGGTAGTAAATATTTCTGCTGGATACCTTCTTCTCGCCTTTGAAATCCAACTAGAAAGCCTTGAGTGCGCAAGTTTTTTTCTATCCTCTAACGCTAAAACCTTATGGACTGATACGAGTTTTATTACATGATTCTTCACAAGAGTGGCAAGGTCTGAAAAACTGAGAGATGTTAGACCGTTTAGAGTACCACTTCCAATGACAGCCCGTTTGGCTTCTATGCTTGATAGAAGGGATTCAATATTGAACAGAGCATTGCCGATTTCCCCTTGTATTTCCTTGACGGCGGCAGCGAAATCTGCTGAATGCGCAGCAACTCCAGCCACAATCTGATTAGTCATGTCTGCTATCGTGGGGACACTTACGTTATTGACACCCGTTTTAAAAGAAGAACCTGCTCCAAAGAGAAAACCGATGCGTTTCTTGTCGGAGATCAATATTTGGTGAATACCGCGTATATGTTCACGAGGGTCGTGCGTATGTGAGGTCATTATTTATTTATTCCCCAAATGGTGGCGATAATATTTCTGCGTAATTGCCTAGGTATCAACATGTCGTGAAGTGTGGTGTGGATGTTTCACACGGTCTTACCATCGGATTATTGTTTCGTAATGCAGTGGATTAATATTTATTGAATTCTTTATCAAGGGTGCGAACTTTAATACAGTCAAGAGTCGAGTAGCCCGGGGGAATCTCACCCCCAGGCTCTCACAGATCCGGACGTGAACCTCTCGGTTCATCCGGCTCCTCATGTCCCCTCACAAATGTGGGGTTTACATTACTCGTAGGTTCCTCCCATTTCTGGTTGACCAATTCGTAAATTTGGACATGTTACCCCCTTCGCTCCACCTCCATTACAGAGGCTTCAACACTACCACGGGGCAATCCGCCCCTGTGCTCCGCATCGGTACTCTCATCCTTATGGGTCTTCCACTTGGATTTCTTCCTTAACATCAGAGCGACAGGTTCCCACGTTCCACTCGAAAGCCAAGATCATGTTCACGCCACCTTTATGCCGGCCGCCGTTCGGGCAGTAAACAGGTTCCCCCCGAACTTGTCCTGGGATGGAAATAGGTCCCAGTTTTGACGACACCTTATTTTTTCGACACCTCATCAGTGGTTCGGTTTTACTCGTCTCCATAATCCATACCTGACCCGATCTTGCCGGGCCTTTTCCTTAACGCTCACCACCATGGCTCTTTACCACAGCAGCTTAAGGTGGTTTGAGGCCTGCTCCTGCAAGCCGACCCCGAGGGACCTACCCTCATCTTTCGTGCTGCCTCGTGGCACACTATTTCCAAACAGTTTTTCCAGGTCGATAGATATGTTGTCTGAACGCCAATTTCAGCTGCGTTGCCCAAAGCGTGGAACGAGCGGCGGGTAACGTCAGATGGAAACACTCGTTAGGCGTTGAATATGTTATGATTTTTGAGTTTTTCGCCTTTCTATAAGTGCTTCATATCGCTTTGTTAAAGAAAAAACATAAATCAAGATAGCTTCTGTGAATTCAAGAATGTCCTGCGCGTCTTTTTTTGAGATTGGTGTGTCAATATCATGAGCGGCTTCATTCCCTATTAATCTGATTTGATGCCCCCATTTTAATAAACGTTCATCGATATGGTTTTCAGATTTTAGTTTGTCCAGCTTTTTACTGAGATTGCCACCGGTAACTCCTAATATCTTGCAAAGTCCCTCCAGACATTTTCTACACATCAATACACTGGAATCAAAAAGAGACATTTTATACGATCTTAATGCTTGTACATATGCATTTTTAATTGATGATGGAAAATGTTCTGTCGAAATTCTGGATTCTGCTGGATATAAAACTACTGAATCAGTCACTGTTTCGAATTCAGCAGGAACACCCCTTAAAGATTCTTGTATAAGAAAAGCCTGATTGCAGCGATGGCAGATACAGATTGTATAATGCTCCGCATCATACATTGCATCCACCTGATCTTCTGCATTTATTGCCTCACTATGAAATTCCCCAGTTGCGTCTGCAATTGCCTTAACTTCGACAACAACATTGCATTGAGGACAGAAGACATCAAATGCATCTTTTTTCATTGGCTACTCTTTTTATCGCCCAATAAGTATTTCTACAGATCTGTAGAACATCACGAATTGAGTGTTATACAGAAAGATGGCATCTATTTTATAGACCTTGACCGAAGTCCTTCCAAAGTCCACATAATTCCACTCATTGTGGATCGATCTATAGGAGTTACCTTGACTTGTAACGTTGAGCAAACCGGTATGCCGCTTTTGGCCTGTCCGTGTTGAGCGCCGGGTTAGTGCATGTATGATAGGGGTGTAGCAATATTGAGGAACAAAACATTAGTTTTGGTCTTCAATATCAAATCTCACCACATACGCACAGGGGCTAATTTCACTGCTCAAATATAATTCTTTGGCGTGTCTCGCTAGGAGGTCGCACGGCTTTCCTTCCTTGCCATAGAGCACCAAGTAAAAATAATAATCGCTGCTGGTTTCATCAGAGTTAGAAACCGAGAGTTCATTCTCGGAGAGGTAAAATCGGAAACATTCTCCTTTTCTGTCTCGACCGACTGATTTGACTTCGATGTATCTTTCGTGCCCCGGTGCACTAAAAGAAAGATAGTCATATCCAAATGATGGAATGTCGCGGCGATCTTCTATTTTTGCGGCCAGTTCTTGATAACCGAGGCCAATTAAACGATTTTTTTCCCATTCGATGGCGTACTCTTCACTTGCCTTGCCTATGGCATCTCGGTTTGCAGCAATATCCTCGAAATTAACTTTACGCTTACCTTTTTTCCTGGGCTTTTTTAAAGTAGCAAAAGGGGGAGTGCTCAAGTCACCCCGAATGAACTTAGCGTAAAGAAATAACATAAACTTAGGATTGCTCCAGTCCTTCGTAATTTTGTTGGCTAATTTTTTTTCGACTAACAAATTCTGGTATTTGCTCACGAATTCTTGCTCCAGAATTCCCAACTCCAATGCAATATGTTCGAGATGCTCGGAACTGCAGACATTCAAGTAAAGTTCTGGGAAGTAAAGGCTCAATATCTTCGCCTTGAACATCTGAGAAAGGGGATTATTGTCGATCTCGCTGAAGTTTTTCGCCTTGCCTGCTTTAACAAGATTTAATAGTGCCTCTTTAACTCCATCAAAAGCTTCTTTTTTGGTTTTTCCGAATTTCTGAGTAAAACGGTATTGCATTTTGGGATCGGATTTTATCTTGCCAAAGTAAATGCCGAACTTGTTTGCAGTTGCGCCTTGTATATTTGCCCAAGCCTTGGTCTTTGCTTCGACCCACGCGCAAAATGATGCAGTACCCTTGCCGATTACATATTCGTCAAGAGTAATATTCTTGAGTCGACCAAGCGGATAAGATTGTAAAAATTGTCCGCGCGAGCTCGCTGCTTTGTCTTCATACATCTTATCAAAGCTTTGTGCGAAGGCATGTAATTCAGCGTTCAGATTGGAATCTTGCAACATGAGAGCCCCTTTTTGTGCACGCTATGTACGAAAAAGCAGTTTTTAAAGATGATTTTTATGATCACCAGATGTCAACATCTTTCCCCTGATTCTTGACTAACTCATTGTCTTTACTACAGGCAATTCGTGCCAATTGGTCGTATATGCCGGTGATTTCCAGGCCTGTTGCATTGACCACGGTTTTTCCGCATCTGTTGTCATACCATACTGAATAGTACTGCGACCCCACTTTCCGTTGATCTTATCCAATGCCGCCATGAGCGGTTTGTCCTCTTTCACTGGAATCGCCGGTGCGAACAATCCTTGCTGCTTGTAACCCTGCTTTACGATACCGGCAAACATGACACCTGCCTTCCGATATCGATAACCTGGACGATAGATTGACTTGAGACACTTCAACGCTGCAGCGATGAGATCCGGTGTGGATGATGTTGGTCTCGGGAGAGTGATTGTTTGATTGTTGGAATAGCTCGACTGCTCATCAAACGGCCCAGTCGTGATATAAAGGTTCAGATTGTCGGCCTCCACTTCTTGTTTTCGAAGCTTCTCGGCGGCTATCGAGACATAGCTGATGACCGCCTCTCGGAGATTCTCGATATCAGAGATGGGATGACCAAACGTCCGAGAAGTAATGATCGACTTCGGGCACGGTGGAGCCTTCTCAAGCGAAATACATGGGATCTCATTCAACTCCATCACCGTCCGAGCACCAACAACGGTCAGCTGTTTTCGGATCGACGTTTCATCGGCTCGTTTAAGATCAAGCGCAGTATAGATACCGCGGTTATTCAGCTTTTCAGTATTGCGTCGGCCTATTCCCCAGACATCACCGACCTCGGTCTTTTGTAAGATTTGGTCAATTTGGCTATTACCGACGAGATCGAAGACACCTTGATACTGTGGATTCTTCTTCGCGACCCGATTTGCAATCTTTGCCAGTGTCTTTGTCGTGGCAATGCCGATGGAAACCGGAATACCAACATGCTTTCGCACTCTCTCCCGGAGTTCGGCAACGTAATCCAGCCGGTTCCATATTTTATTCACCGGAAGTGATAAAAAGGCTTCATCAATCGAATATACTTCGACATGACACTCCATCTGTCGCATCACATCCATGACTCGGTGCGAGAGATCCCCATACAGCGCGTAGTTCGATGAGAAGACATGGACGCCATGCTTCGCTATCAAGTATTTGACTTTGAACAGCGGTGCGCCCATGGGAATCCCGAGCGCCTTTGCTTCATTGGACCGAGCGACGATGCAGCCGTCGTTATTTGAAAGAATCACAACAGGTTTTCCGTTCAGCTCTGGTCGGAACAACCTTTCACATGAAGCGTAGAAATTATTACAATCAACAAGCGCGAAGACTTTTTTGAGTGAGGGTGGCATTAGAACTGATGGATAACGCTGGTGACTACACCCCAGACGCTGAAATCGGTCTCTTCGGTAATCTCGACCGGTGGGTAGTCGGGGTTTGCCGCAATCAACAGACATGAGGTGAGGTTTCGCTCGAACCTTTTCACGGTCAGTTCACCGTTGACGATAGCAATGATAACTTTGCCGCTCGTCGCTTCGATGGATCTATCGACAACCAGGATGTCGCCGTGAGCGATGCCGGCGTTGGTCATCGAATCGCCGGCAACCCGGACAAAAAAGGTGGATGTTGGATGCGGGATGAGGAGTTCGTTGAGGTCAAGTTTTCGGTCGATATGATCTTCAGCAGGTGACGGGAAACCGGCGGAAACTCCGCAGGTGAATAGTGGCCGAATGACCGTGGTCTTTTGATCGATATCGAAAATCTCGGCAATTGAGGAGTCTTTTTTCATGTCCGAAAGGATAGCACATATTCCAGAAAAGAAAATGTGAGAAACCACTTCACATCTGTGAAAAAAAACTCTTGAACTCAGAATTCATGCCCATGGAGGGGCCTGATGAGTTCAGAACCTTGATTCCGAGGATTACCAATTTTAGGGTCAACCGGATAAAATTGAAATTCCAAATCATGTGTGGCAAACAGCATTGATTGAGCGTCTTCAACGATGCCATGCAACCAGTTTTGGCCTGTTTCGGGGTGTAGCATTACAGGCATTCGAGAAGGAAGCTCTTTCAATTCACCATCGACTTCACGAGTAATGATAGAACAAGACAGGATTTCGGCGTCGGCATTAGTCCAACGGTCCCAAAGGGCTATTTTTGCCCATCCCCCGATATGGTCAAATCTGTTTTCACACGCATGAGCAGTGCTTGTCCAACAAGGCTTCTAGCTCCGCATTAAACTCGTCAGCCGTTGTCGTAACAATGTCATCTCTGCTTGGCCAGACCTTCATCACTTGCGTTGGAGTTCTGGACTCGGCAAGCTCGCCAACAGGTGGGCCGATTATCCATGTGGGCACATCCAGCTCCTTGTACTTGTGATACATTTTTCTCGCGTAGTCTTCAAAGTCACCAGGCGTTGTCGCAACGTCAGCAAATATGAGTAGTGCTGCACTGTCCCCGCAACGTCGGCAAGGAATGAGCTTGGATTCCACAACCTCTGTATTACTTCTAGGGCTTGACGGTGGAATGGCTCCGTTTAACGATCCCTTTCCTAGCAGGGCTTCCAATGCGTTCGTCACCTGTTCACTCAATGGCGCAAACATCTCTTTTCGGACGGCGGTCATCGGATCGTCAGGATCGCCAGCAACTTCACTGGAGAGGTGGCAGTGACCATTCGGTAGACCCTGAACGACAATACGCCCCAAGTTCCCTAATTCGACATGTCGAAAAACATAGGCTTGGTTTCCTTGTAGCACCTCTTTCCTAAAGGAAACGCCTGGCGGCATGGAAATATTCATTATGTAGCCCTCTGTTTGGGGTAACCCCAACATTCGTGTAACCAAGTGCAAAGTAGCGTCTTGTTTTCGTTTCAACGATCTGGTATTACATGATTAATTTAAGATTTTGTTAAAATGCGTTCGCTGATCCACATTGGGTGCATTATGCTCTATCAAGAATAAAACCGCATCGAATGCACCGAAAAACCTTTTTCTTTATTAATAAGATCCATCCTATCAGTCCACCGACCAGGGACGAGCAAAAAACGACCATTGAAAAACCGAACCCGATCATACTGCCAATGGCAGCCCCTGCTTTTTCAGCTTCGCTTGTCGCTGTATTCATGGCAGTGGAAGTCGCTGATCCACCTGCAAAAAATAGTAATACAGCAAACAACACTCCAAGAATAGATGGAATAACAATGAGATAGCCAATAAACCGAATAAACGTCCCAAATTTCCCAATCTTGTCTGGTTTCATGCCTCCTTCCATTTTGCAGGCATGGCAATCAATTTTGTGGAAATGTGATCTCTGATTCATAAGTTCTTTTGTAGGTATCGGAGGAGGAGAAAATAGCTACTATCGCTGGTAGTTACATATAAAACTCTTCTATTCTTCTTTTTTTCCCAACTCAGGGGGTGTAAGTCAAAAATCCAGAAAATTCAATTGTTATCGAAATCATTAATTTTCCTTTGTATGGTTGCTCTAGATTACCCTTTCTGGCAATTATCTGATGTCGTAGGCGAATATTTTGGATTTGTAAATATACCCGGTTTTACTAATCAATCGGGATTAAGGTAAT
>Ga0209066_10006983_pt1 | contig 11342 bp, 7 predicted proteins | sample All_14_2_FD_187198 | JGI IMG/M metagenome (GOLD analysis project Ga0209066, IMG submission 187198) | Freshwater microbial communities in response to fracking from Pennsylvania, USA - Allegheny Zone_MetaG_DW_15 (SPAdes) (version 2) ...
CCCTCATATTTAATGGATTAAAATGGTTTATTAAAGCATTGCGGATTCCATTATCCACAAAATACCATTTTTTCTTTTTCGTAATTTCATTATCTGCATTCCGGCTGAATCCCGACACCGGATACAGGATAAATACTTTTGAAAAGAGATCCAGGTATTTTTCAACGGTATTTTTACTGATTTGCAAATCATTTCCCAATCCTTCGAGTGAAATTTCGCTTCCCACCCGATACGCCATGATTTGCAACAGCGACAGTATCTTATCTCTCTTCTTTATGCCTTCAAACGCCAGAATATCTTTTAACAGGTAGGAATATACGATCTCTTTCAGGTATTTTTCCTTTTCCTGTTTCGAGCCCAGATGAATGAGTTCGGGATAACCTCCATAAATAAGACGGTCCTCTAACCGGCCGCGGGTTTCAATCGGGTTTTCGTAGTTCGCAAATTCAAGTTGTGCCAATGGAAACATTTTAAACACCGACATCCTGCCAACCAGTGGTTCGCCCACCTGGTTGTTGATTTCAAAAGCTGATGAACCGGATATCAATACTTTCAGTCCATCAATGGTATCGACCATCAGTTTCAGTTTCCGGCCTATATCTTCTATTTCCTGGGCCTCGTCAATGATCAGGAAGCGGGAATCACCCAACAAGCGCTTATAGTTTTCGGTGCTTCGCTGATCCAGAAAATTATGCGTTTGAATATCATCGCCATTTAAAAAAAGTACTGCCTCGTTTATTTCAGAAGCTATTTTCTTTAAAAGTTCTGTTTTCCCAACCCGGCGCGGCCCCATTAATACCAACACTTTGTTGGGCTTTATGGCATTTTTTAACTTCTGATACAGGTATCTGTTTATCTGCATTTCAAATAGATTTTATGCAAATATAAGGCATAATAATTAATTTCCGTCAAGCAACTGACGGAAAACATTTAATTTCCGTCAAATAACTGACGGAAAACATTTAATTTCCGTCAGTATGAAGAGTTTTTCGAGGTAGTAACCAACCATTTCTAGTCCACTTTAACCGCATCCACCGGGCAAACCTGGCGGCAGATATCACATTTTATACATTTTTCCATATTAATAGCATGGATTTCGTATGGTTTGAATTCGATAGCATCGGAAGGGCAGCGTTGGGCGCATTTGGTACAACCGATACAGTCATCCGTAATTTTGTAGGTAATTAGTGGCAGGCATTTCCCTGAAGGACAGTGCCCGTTGATATGCGCTTCGTATTCTTCCCTGAAATATTTCAAGGTAGAAAGCACCGGGTTTGGCGCTGTTTTTCCTAGGCCGCATAAACTTCCTTGTTTTGTGCTTTCGGCCAGTTTTTCAAGATGGGTAATATCTTCGGGTTTTCCTTTTCTGCTTCGGATTTTATCCAACAACTCCAGCATTCGTGTCGTGCCGATACGGCAGAACGTACATCTTCCGCAGGATTGGTCCTGGGTAAACGAAAGGAAATAATGCGCAATATCAACCATGCAATCGGTATCGTCCAGCACAATCAATCCGCCGGAACCCATCATGGCTCCGACTTTGGCTAATTCCTCAAAATCAATCGGAAGATCGTACATTTCTGCTGGAATACAACCGCCTGAAGGGCCGCCGATTTGAACTGCTTTGAATTTTCGGTCGTTAGCAATTCCACCGCCGATTTCTTCTACAATCTGCCTGAGCGTAATTCCCATCGGGACTTCAATAAGTCCGCCACGGTTCACTTTCCCGGCAAGGGCAAAAACTTTGGTGCCTTTGCTTCCTTCGGTTCCAATATTGGCAAAAGCTTCAGAGCCATGGCGGAAAATCCAGGAAACCAACGAAAATGTTTCAGTGTTATTTACGAGTGTAGGTTTTCCCCAAAGTCCTTTAACGGCAGGGTAGGGCGGACGCATGCGCGGAATTCCGCGTTCGCCTTCAATGGAAGCGATCAAGGCGGTTTCCTCGCCACAGACAAAAGCGCCGGCTCCTTCAAAGACCTTTATTTCAAATGAAAAGTTACTGTTTAATACTGAGGTTCCAATAAGTCCGTTTTCACGGCAAATCTGCAAAGCCTCATTAATTCGTTTTACCGCCAGCGGGTATTCGGCACGGATATAGAAAACGCCTTGATGAGCTCCGGTTGCATACCCGGCAATCAGCATTCCTTCGATAACACGGAAAGGATAGGATTCGAGCAACATGCGGTCCATAAAGGCCCCTGGATCACCCTCATCGCCGTTACAGATAATATATTTTTCAGCGTTTACCTGGTCTTTTACCATTTGCCATTTTCGACCAGTTGGAAAACCGGCTCCTCCGCGGCCGCGAAGACCACTTTTTGAGATTTCATCAACTATTTGTTGTGGATTAAGTTCTTCCAGGCATTTCTGTAAAGCTGAAAAACCACCACCTTCACGGTATTCCTCAATATCACAAGGCTTAACCACACCACGGTTTTCGGAAGCGATTGCCATTTGCGGTCCCAAAAATTCCGAGATAGGCGTGTCGCGCTGATCTGCAATATATTTACGGAAGGATTTGGGTTCGCCATCCACAACCGCTTTTTCGAAACTGCTTACAAAACTGCTTTTCAGTTTATTGAAAAAACCTACCGGCTGAAAGTGACTCAGGACTACTTCTTTAACTTCTTCAGGTTTAATTTTAGCATAGAATGCTGGTTCCTGTCCGGGTTTGAAAATTTCCATAACCGGAACCTGGTTGCAGACACCGACACAACCTACCTGTTTTACGGTGACATTGATCCGGGATTCATTCAGCACTCGTTCAAGTTCCAGCTTAACTTCTTCACTTCCACTGGCAACACAGCACGATCCAAGTCCGATGCGTATTTCGCCCATTACTTCAGAATCGTTATTTCTGGCTACAGTTTTCTTGTGATTGGTTTGGAGACTTTTCGAAAGGAAATCCTGCATGACTTCGTTTACCTTTTCCGGTAAAACATGACCATATGTTGTATCATCAATTTTAATAACCGGAGCTAAAGTACAGCAACCAAGACAGGCAACGGTTTCGAGGGTGAATGTGCCGGCAGCATCCGTTTCCTGCCCATCCGCAAGTTTTAATTCACGGGCAATGGCGTCATAAACCCTTGTTGCTCCTTTTACATGACAAGCTGTACCGGTGCAAACCCGGATAATATGTTTGCCTGCCGGCTGATGGCGGAACTGGGTATAAAAAGTTGAAATACCTGTGATGCGGGCAGGCGTTATTTCAGAGATTTCGCAAACGTGTTTCAGTGCTTCTTCAGGAAGATAATTGAATTCCTGCTGAATATCCTGCAGAATGGGAATAGCTGCATCAGCAGAAGTGCCGCGCTTTGCAACGATCTGTTCAACAGTTTGGATTATATGTTCTTTTGTCAATGTCACTTTCCTATACAGTATAAATTCTTGTCGCCCCTGATAATGATCTTCCCTCCAACGAATGCCGGCGTACATACCGATCCTTCGCCTAACGCAGGCTCACTTACAGAAGTATATGTTTTGTCCGCTTTAAAGATATGCATTATGCCTTTTTTATCCATTTGCCAAACGTTTCCATCCACCAGCATCGTTGAAGCATACGTTGGCGTTCCAAAGTCTTTTTCCCAGTACTTTTCGCCGGTTTTGGCATCGTAGCAAATCATCATTCCGTAGCTTGTGGGCAGAAAAACATATTTGGAATTAGCAACCGGACTTGGTATATCCGAAAGATATTCATCCGATTCCCACAGTAATTTTGGCGAAGCACCGACTTGAATTGCAGCCAGTTTTGAATAATCGTTCACTGAATAAACTACTCCATCTGCGTAAGCAAGCGAAGGACCAACTTCACCCGAAATGCAGTTAAAACGCCAGAGTTCTTTCCCTGTTGCGGGATTGTATGAAATAACGAAAGGCTCTGCTACCAGCATCAATTCCATCTGTTTACCCGTATTTACCAGGATTGGCGATGCCCAGGTAATTTTTACATCGCGGCTGGTTTTCCAGACTTGATCGCCGGTTTTTCCAGCAAAAGCTATAACATTAGTATTGCCGGATTGATCGTATTGCACGATCAGCAAATCGCGGTACATAATAAGTGAGGAGGAATGTCCGTAGTGATTTTTGGGAAGTCCAAGGTTTTTGGCCCAGACTTTTTTACCGTCAAAATCAAGTGCAATGAGATCGCCATTGGCAAAAATGGCATACACTCTTCTTCCGTCAGTAGTAAGCGTTGGAGCGGCAAAACCGGTTTCTCCATTTACTTTTGGCGCTGTGGCTGAAGAGCCGGGGATTTTGTCAACAACTGTTTGCCAGAGGATTTTTCCTGTATTCAGATCGAAACCATACACTTCGCGTTTTGTAGCGTTGGCGCCCGAAAGGAATATTTTATCATTCCAAACAATGGGTGAATTATATCCCGGAAGAGGAATAGCTGTCTTCCATTTTATATTTTTCCCGCTGCTACCATTCCAACTCGTTGGAAAACCACGCTGAAACACAGTTCCATTTCCTCCCGGACCGCGGAATGAGGGTGAATTAGCGTTGATTTCCTGTTGCGTAGGATAGCCATCCATGGATTGTGTAAGAGTTGTTGAATCCTGACTATTTAGTGAAGTGCTATCTGTAATTGAAGTGGAATCAGTTTTGGTAATTTGATTTTCTACCTGAGTTGATGTAGAATCTGATGCAGCCACAACAGATTTTGAAGAAAGATTAAGGGTTTTCCCAAGCTCATTATGAGTTAGAAATGCAAAAAGCAAAGAAACACAAACCAGGAAAATTCCGGAATATGCCACCCATTTCCGGTTTATCTTTCGCATATCCCAGAAATTATCTGTTGTCGCGTCCGGAACAATAGGAATTTTTGCAGTCATTAATTCTGCAGTTTTCAGGCAGATTACCACTATCAGAACACTGAATAGTAAAAGATAACCACCAGTCCGGATTTGCCATTGATTCGTAAAAAAAGCTTTGCGGGCAAGCAGATCAAGTTCACGGATTTCGGCCTTCAGTTGTTCGTCATCCGGATTGCTTTTAAACTTTTCGATCAATGATTTCATAACCGGAGAGTTCAGCGGATCGCTGCTTTTCACCTGGAAATAGTTCACCGAAACCAGTATGCAGATTACGAAAGCTAGCATGGCAGCTGCAAAAGCGATGCTGTGCAGCAGTCGGATAGTTTTCTGCGGAGAGGTTCTTACGTTTATCATTTTATAAGCTTTCTATTTTTGCAATCACGGGCAGCTTCACCGGGCAATAATCCACACAACGAACACAACTTAAGCATGTTCCTTTGTTTGGAGTATAATCGGTGCGGTGTTTTGTCATCAATCGTCCGGCAATCAGGCCACCAAAAACAAGCCCTATAAATCCGCCCAGAATCCAACCCCCGATATAAAAATTATGCAGCACAACCGATGCTTCGGTAAATGCTTGGTTTTGTTGTTTTCCCTGTGATTTAAAAGCTTCTATTTCGAAAGTTTCAGGCTGGTTTTTTTCGGTAACCGGATTCAGAATTTGTTTTGCCAGCCGCACTTTCGCATTAACACCAGCCAAAGGTTCATGAAGTTTTGAGCCAATCCAGCCACCAAGCAACATCAGAATCGGAATCAGGAAAGTTATAAAGATAAGCTTGCGGGCCATGGTGCCTTTGTCCTCAGGATTTTTAGTGGTAACGGGCATATCAATGGCATCGTACGGACAGGAGTTTTCACAAAGGCGGCATTGTATGCACTCGGCAGGAGTGATAGTTATGTGCTTTCGCGAAAAGCGGCTTACCCAATTGAGCAGAACGCCGTATGGACAAAGAAAACGGCAATACGGCCGGGCAATAAAAATTCCAACAATTAGTAAAATCCCACCAAATACAAACATCCCGAAAGAAGCATTAAACCGCCATATTCCCACAAAAGGATCGTAACGGCAGATGATAAAATCGGTACCGGTGGCGGCATATAAAACAGCAAGTCCGAGATAAATATATGGAATTACACCCAGTACAGCATTCAGCCGCGATCCAAGTTTCTGCGGACTCCAAGCCACCAGATCCTGGATAGCTCCAAACGGGCAAACAGCAGCGCAAAAAGTCCGGCCAAAAAATGCCGTGTAGACCAGCGGAGCTACAAAGAATATGATCGCGGAAAGCGGGATTAAATAAGAAGTATCAAATATCGCTAGCGTTACATTTTGTATGGAACCGATGGAACAGACGCAGCCTTCGCGGTAAAAACCAAAATAAGCCAATGCAAATACCGACATCCAGAAAACCGCGTTGCGGTTTCGTTTTTTTATCACCAGCCACGATACTACCGACAATGAAATAATCAGAACTGCAATATCCATAATAGCCAGTATTTCGGCGCCTGGATTGGGAAGCAAAGTCTCGGGCTGCACATACCCTGATTCGAATTCCGGCTTTGGAAAACGCTGTATCCCGTAAGAGTTCATAAACTGAACTGCGAACAGGAAAACAAGGATGACCAAAGCAAGTGTTTTTTTCATTTAGTGGTATTTTAGTGCTTAGTGCTATGTGCTTAGTGTTTAGTGCATTGTGTTTTGTTAGGATATTTTTCTTTCCCTAAAATCCAAAACCTATACCTTTTCTTCGGGCTTAGCTTCAATTCCCTGTAACAAATAGGGCTTGTTGGCTGGTACACGGCTAAAAGCGTCAGCAGGACAATCCCGTGCTATGGCGCATTCGTTGCAATTTACACAACGGTCGTGGCGGACTTGTAATTGCAGTGAACCATTTCCAAAAGCGTCGCAACCTTTAACACATTTGGCACAGCCGATGCATAAAGGTTCATCGATGGTGTATTGATAGAAGGGATCTTCAACAAATTTGCGTTTGATGGCGGAGGTTGGACAAAGTTGGTTTTCGGCAGCCGTTGAAATATTTTTGGTATCGGGTTTCAGGTAACCGCCACATAAATCGCAATAGCCGCACATAGCATACACATGTACTACTTTAACGGCTGAAGGTGTCATTACGCAATTTTCGGCGCAACGTCCGCACTGTATGCATTTCGTGGGATCGAGCTGCCACACGGTTTGCCTGAAAAGCGAGGCTTCGGGCAAGTCGCAGGAATCGGATTTGCTGCAATTTGAACAGGAAGAACCCAGCGAGCAGTTACCGCCTTTAGCTGAACGATAAACCAGAATCCCTGTTGTGGCAGCCAGTCCGGTGAGAATAGTACCGCGGCACAGCATATTCAGAAAGTCTCTTCGGTTCTGCATGGTTTAATTTTTTTAGTTTCACTATTTTCAGTGTGCAGACACCCTTCGGGTTTGCAGACACTGAAAATCACTTTGGTTCAAATATACGAACAAGCTTCTTCGCCGGATCGAGCACCAGAATCCGGTTCTGATTATCTACCGCCAGATCGAGGCCTGTGGTTCCTTCTTCAAACTGGTCGGGAGTGGCAACAACAGCCAGGAAAGTGCCATCGGTATTATAAATCTTCACCCGTTCAATTCCTTTTTCGCTGGTTACAAACAAACTGTCGTTCAGATAAGCAAAGTTAGAAGGATTGCAGCAACCGCAAAAGCCGTCCATTGCCATTGAAGCTTTCGCCCAGGAAGTAAGCATTGTTCCGTCAAACGCATATTTTTCGAAACTATGCCTGCCGGGATTTACAACCCATAGATTTACATCCTTGCTGATTCCAAGATCGAAATACGGGCTGGGAATAACGAAGCCGGGAACACCGGTGGCCGGATCTTTCAGACCTATTTTATTTATTAAATGTCCCTTGAGATCACACCGATATACTACTTTCTGACCTGCATCAGCAACAAAAACATCATTTCCTTTTGCAGCGATGCTGGTAATAACTGCTTCTGATCCGAAGGAAGTCCATTTGGAAACTTGTTTGCCGTTTTTATTCCAGATTTCAATGTGATCAAGCATTCCAAGTAAAATATCTCCATTTTCAAGTACTGTGATACCTTGTGCTATGCCATTCATCTTAAATTTGTTCTCTGTTTTTCCTGAAGCATCAAAAATTTCAACTCCATCTTTACCCGAAACATATATCTTTCCCGCAGCATCTGTCGCCAATCCATGAATTTCTTCCAGCGAAGTTTTAATCTGGCCGGTTTCGGTATAAGCAGCCATTGATGTATCGCCGGTTCTGACGTTATTTAGTTCAAATTCGTAAGGATTGCGGTTTTCGGGCTTGCTGAAGAAAAAATCCTTTACCATAAATGCAACCAGGGCAAGCAGCATGATTATGGCGGAAATGATGATTATTTTTTGTTTCATAGAAAGCTTAGGTTAAATAGCAATTTCTTTCATTTGGGTTGTTGCAAATTTTGCAACAACTGAATTCCGTTTCACTTCGCCCTCACATCAAGGCAAAGCAGTGTTTTTGAATCCCGCATCAACAAATAACCACCCGTGATAGCAATCGGTCCCCACGAATCCTGCCCGTCAATTATTTTAGCTTTATCCAGAACGTTAAACCTCGATGTTGAGTATTTCGCGATGGTCATTTCCCCGTCATCATTCACGATAAAGAATTTATTATCAGCCAGAATATAAGGCCCAAGGCCATACCTTTCGGTCTTACCGCTGCTCATAATAGCTTTACGTGTATCACTGCCTTTGTAGCAGGCAAATTGGCCGCGGAGTTCGCCGGCATCTTTGGGTAAAATACCAAAAACAAATCCGTTGTAAAAAATCGGGGTTTGCTGCTCCGAAGCCAGCCCTGCGAGTGGTTTGTATTGCTGAACAATTTCGGCCGAGTAACCTCCGCCGTTTTCTTTTACCTGGATAAGAACTGCTCCGGCGCCGTATCCTGCTGTCATATAAACTAGTCCATTATCAAGTATGAGAGGAGAAGGAGCGATTACCGCAGGTGAAAAAGCAGGAGTTTCCCAAAGAATTTTTCCTTTGTCGGCACCTTCGGCAGAAATGCCACAAATGCCGCCAATGGCGCAATACACATACATTTTCTTACCTTTAAATGTCATGGGCATGATGGAGGAATGCGACATTTTCCAGTTTTTCGGATTGGGAGTTTCCCAGGCTTTTTTGCCGGTTTTACAGTCAATACCTACCAGTAGCGACTTTCCGCCTGCAGCTATGATGGCTGTATCGTTTACAATCAGCGGGCACTGACCGGTGTACCAGAAAGGCACTTCTGTATTGTATTCTGTAACCAGGTCGAGGCCCCATAGCAAGTCGCCTTTCAGTCTATCGACGCACATTACCTGGCAGCGCGGACCTATAGTCACAACATAGTTTTCGGTTACAGCCGGTATGGTACGCGACAAGCCATGGTTCCGTTTCAAACGTACATTATAACCACGACGCCAGAGTTCCTCGCCGTTCAGCAGCGAAAAACAGCGGAGCTGGTCCTGCTTTGAAGGTTCATCGTAATCAAGGATATAGACACGGCCATCGTAAACAGCCGGAGCTGCATGTCCTTCGCCAAGAGGAATTTTCCACAGGATTTTCGGACCTTCTTTCGGGAATTTATCGATCAGGCGGATATTTTCTTTGCTTACATTATCGAAGTCAGCGCCACGAAACCGGGGCCAGCGCGTTCCTGGAATATCGTCGCAGGTTTTGAAAAAAGTGAATATTTCGCCAATATTGACTTTCTGAGCTGCAACGGCTCCTGTTTTGCGTTCATCCATTCCGGGAACGGATGGTGTGAAAGTTTTAACCGGATTGTAGATGAGCCACCATGTCAGAACAGCAATTCCAACGAGCACAAAAGCCGGCAGAATATACGTATGAACATTTCTCAAAAACATGGCGCTATGATTGGATTAATCCATAGCAAAAGTACAGATTAAGCTTGTTCCTCTTGTCATTTACAGGGCTGAGGACGTTGAGTTTTGTATAGAAATTGACTGACAAATGTTAATTTGAACATACCTGGCCTATTTCTTCCTGATATTGTATGCCAGCATGGCATCTCCATGCCTCAGATACAGCACCCCGCCGGAAATTACAGGTATTGTAAAAAACTCCTTCGTGCCTAAAGGCATTTTGAAAGAGCTGATAAGTTCCATTTTCCCATTGTCAACTTTTACAAGGCCAACCATTCCCTTTTCAGTGTAGCAATACAGCATATCATCAGCAAAAATAAGGGAGCCTTTATCAAATTTTAATGAATCGGTGATTGAGCCGGTTGAAGCATCAATGCTGCAATAACGTCGCGGCCGGTACTGCGATGTATAAATGTAATTGCCCACTTTCACAAAGCCGCCATGAACATCCGAAACTTTTTCGTTTCGCCAGATTTCGGTTAAATAGCGGCCATCTTCCGACAAATTCAGTTTTACTGCTCCGTTACCTCCTCCTGTTACCGAGTATATATGTCCGTCTTCAAAAAGCGAGGTATTTGCCTGTATGTCACCCGGACCAACGAGTGGCCGGTGCCACAAAAGCTCGCCGGTTGCAGCATCGAGTCCGATAAGGTTATGAATGGAAAAGTTAACTATAATCTGTCGCGAAGGAAGCGTAATAAGTGCAGGCGAGGTATATGCTGTTGAATCGCCCATTGCTTTTGAAACCCATACAATTTTGCCATTAAACCGATCGAGGGCAACAGCATTGGTATCGGGGCCGCCCGGAAAACAATATATCAGATTCTTATTCAGAAGAAGTCCTTCGGAATATCCGAAACGTACATTGATTCCATTAAGGTCATTGAGCATATCAACGGACCATTTTTCATCGCCGTTTAAAGCGTCAAAGCAAATTATTTTTCCCATACTGGTTTCCACATACAGCAAACCATCCACCAATGTGGGTGTAGAACGTGATCCGGTAAAATTTTCCATCCACTCGCGTCCGGTTTCTTTTTTCCAGATTAATGTACCCGATTTGTTGTAAGCAAACAGATAACCAAGGCTATCAACTTCGCCGGTTACATATACCCTGTCGCCTGAAATAATTGGCGAACTGTATCCATTGCCAATACCTTCCACTTTCCAAAGCATTGCAGGGCCTTCTTCCGGCCATGATTTTAACAGGTTCGTTTCCGGATAAATGCCGTTGCGCTCCGGACCGCGGAATTGGGTGATGGTTTGTGCTGAAATGCTTGCCGATATGGTTAGAAAGGCAATAAGCAGAATGGGTTTTAATTTACTGATCATCTGACACCTGTTTGTTTTATTGGTTTCGTTAAATTTAGTATCGATAATTTAGAACCCTTGAAGAGTTGAAAACCCTTGAAGGGTTTGGCTGCGAGAAAAAATCCTTCACTTAACAAAGTTTTTGTTTTTATTGATGAAGGATGCTATGCAACCATTGTCCAAATTCAAATCCATTCCTCCAAAGAGCGATAACCAAAGCAACAATTAAAACGGGAAGCAGTATTTTAAAGCCTGTTGAATTGAAAAGTTCTTCTTTAGTCATGATT
>Ga0209066_10006984_pt1 | contig 11341 bp, 8 predicted proteins | sample All_14_2_FD_187198 | JGI IMG/M metagenome (GOLD analysis project Ga0209066, IMG submission 187198) | Freshwater microbial communities in response to fracking from Pennsylvania, USA - Allegheny Zone_MetaG_DW_15 (SPAdes) (version 2) ...
GCATATAGTAGGTGAAAACTACCAACAGCCTGATCGTATAGTAGGCGGCGAAGGCCTGTATGAAAAGCGCCAGGCCGCGGGTTCCGGCCATGGCCGCCCCGGCCAGCAGCAGTACCTGGACGTTGAAGGCGTTAAGGTTTATGAATATCGAATAGAGAAAGTTTCCGCGGAACCTGGAACTCTGGATCTCAGCCTTTACGTCCGTGGGGACGGGGGGGGCCTTCTGGAGCTTCAGGTGGTCGTAGGTCGTTTCCACGATGCTGGCGTAAAGCATCGCGCAAAGGGCCGTGAACCCCGCCACGACAAGCAGCCAGGGGGCCGGTTCCGCGAACCGGTTCACGCCGGCCGCCAGGAAGCCCGCCCGCCAGGGCAGGCCGCTCTGTTCGAGATAGAGGCCGCAAGCCAGCGCCGGGAGATAAATTCCCTCCGCTATCTTCCCAAGCATCCCGTCCAGCATCCTGCCGTATAGCGTGACATTCCCCGTAACCCTGGCCATGTTGCCGTCGACGGCGTCCAGCAACGCAAAGAGAGCCAGCGCCGTGATCCCGGGCCAGGGGCCAAAATAGCGCAGGTTGACCAGCAGCCAGGCGGCGCAAGCCCCTACCGCCAACCCGGCCCAGGCTATCTTTTCCGGTGAGTTAGTGAACCGCGACAGGAAGGCCGTTGCCCGAAAAGAAAGAGGTCTGAAAATGTAGCGGCTTACGGGGAACTGTTTTTCCCAGTCCCGCTTCTGGGTGTAGGAGGCGGACACTTCGGCAAAACTATAGGTTTTCACTTCCTTTCCCCTGGCGATTTTTCCCGCACCAGGAAAACCGCGCTATCGCAGAAAAGATTGGGCCAAAGAGAATGGAGCAGCGGAAAGCCCGAGTGCGGGTTAAAAACGGCCGTTTCAAGCCCAAGCCTGCCCAGCCATAACTTAAAATCGCTGATCGTCCAGAAGCGCAGGTGCTCGGCCGGATGGTAGGCCCATTGTATGGGGAAATGTCCGAACAGCAGGCGCAGGCGGAACATGTAGTGGCCGATATTTGGCAGAGAGAGGATGAGGCCCTTGGTAAAGTTGCCACGGACCTTTTCTATCAAGTCTTCGGGATTGGAGATATGTTCCAGCACTTCGGAAATAATGATGTAGTCGTATTTGCGGTCCAGGACGAACGCCGGGGAAGAAGCGTCGGCCACCCTCGCCTTCACGCCTGCCTCCCTGGCTCGCGCGACCGCCACCTCGGAGACATCCAAGCCTTCTCCCTGAACCTCCCTGGAAGCGGCCAAGTGACGAAGGTTGGCCCCGTTACCACAGCCGATATCCAGCACGGAGGCTCCGCGGTCTATCAGTCCGGCGAAAATGTCATACCGCGGGGAGTGGGTGAAGTCGCCCTTTACCTTCCAGTAGTCGTCATAATCCATGCGCCGTATCTCGGGGGTGTAATCCCCGCAAAAAACATATTTCACGACGGAAACAAACCTGCCGGCGTAATGGGTCAAACGGCCCTGGATCGCGAAAGAAGGCGGCATTTGATTATTATATATAATAAATAAAGCACGGCCGTCTAACGCGTCCGCGCCGCTTATGGCCGAAAGTATTTCAGGTAAAATCGTCAGGAATACAATATATAACGCGTTCGGCTATGCCGGCGGCGCTATAGTGACGATGGCGCTTACCCCCTACCTGGTGGGGTCCCTGGGAGACCAGGCTTACGGTGTGCTCGTGGTGGTGGGGATACTCGGCGGCTATTTCGGGCTGCTGGATTTTGGCATCAACACTTCCTTTGTAAAATATATCGCCGGCTACAGCGCCGGCGCCGGTCACGACGGTATCAACCGCGTGGTCAATACCGGCCTGGCGTTCTATCTGCTGTTTTCGGCCGCGGCTGTGACCGCGGGGTTCGCGCTGGCCGCCCCGGCGGCGGAACTTATGCGGGTTTCCCCGGCCCTTTTGCCGGACGCGGTATTTTCCATCCGCGCGGGTTTTCTTATCTTCGCCGTAGCCAGTTCGCTCGCGCCGCTGGCAGCGCTGCAGCGCGGCTTGCAGCGCATGGACGTGTCCAACAAAGTCTCGGTAGCCATGGCGCTGCTGAACGCCGCCGGAGTGGTCGCCGTTCTCAAGGGCGGCCTGGGGCTGAAAGGCGTCATCGCGGTGTACCTTTTAATGGCGCTCGTAAGAGGGGCGGCCGATATTTTTATCTCCTTCCGCATCTTCCCCGGGTTGCGCATCGGCGCCAGCTATGTGGATAAGGCCACTTTTTACAAGCTTTTCGTTTTTGGCTACAAGCTCCAGGTGACCAGGATCTCGTCGATGATCTCAGCCCATTTCGACAAGCTCCTGATCGCGGCTTTTCTCTCGGCCGGGCTGGTTACGGCCTACCAGGTGGGCAGCATGGTGGCGGTGTACGCGGTTTCCGCCTTAACGCTGCTCACCGGCGCCCTGATGCCCGCGTTTTCCGAACTCCTGTCCGCGGGGGACCGCTCCAAAGTCCTGGTCGGGTACAGGTCCGGTACGAAGTATATAGGGCTGCTGGCGGCCCCGCTTTTTTCTTTCCTGACCTTTTCCGCCCCGCAGCTTATGCTCGCGTGGATGGGGGAAGGACATGGTCAGGCCGCCCTGGCCCTGCGGGTATTAGCCGCGGGTTGGTTCATAAATACGGTGTTAGGCGGTGTGGGCGGCGCTTTCGTGCAGGCCATGGATAAACCCCAGATACAAATGCGAGGGGCGATCGTGAATATCATACTTAACCCGCTGCTGAGCGTACTGCTGCTGAAATTGTTCGGTTTCCCCGGTGTATTGGCCGGGACCTCGCTGTCCATCGCCTTATCCGCCCTGTATTTTACCTGGGACCTTCACCGGGAATTCAATATGCCGCTGCGCGGGTTCCTCGCCTCGTCGCTGCTGGTTCCGACGTCCGCTGCCGCGGCCTGCGGAGCCGCCGCGTATCTTTTGTCCGGACGAATCCCGGGGCTCTCCGGCCTGGCCCTGCAGTTCTCCCTTTTCTGCTCCTTTTACCTTCTGACCATGTACGGACTTAAGCCGCTCGCGGCGGCGGACGCCGACAGGATATTCGGCGCCGTCGGGGCCTTGCGGCGCTTCGCCGGAAATTTCAGCGCCGGGAGGACGGCTTGAGCCTTCTTAAGCGATTCTTGAAAGCTATGTTGCGGCCGCGCGCGGCTCTGGCCGGTCTGCTCGCAGCCTGGCGCGACAGGGTGACGCTGGTCGAGATTGACGGCGCCAAGTTTTATCGCTACAGGGGGGGGCTATACCCGGAGCGGCTCAATAAAGGCGAGGCAGTGGCCGGGATAAGGGAAAAGGCTTTGCAATACTGCGTCGGACGCGGACTGGACGTAGGCGCCGGCAGTTGGCCGCTGCCGGGCGCTATCCCGGTACAGGAGGAGGCAGGCCGCAACGCCTACAATCTCGACGAGTTCGCCGACGGAAGCCTGGATTTTGTCTTTAGTTCTCACTGCCTGGAGCACCTGGAGCGTTGGCCGGAGGCGCTGGCGCTCTGGTCGCGCAAGTTGAAGCCGGGCGGCGTGATGTTCCTCTATCTGCCGCATGAATCCATGCGGCTCTGGCGGCCCGGAGCTCCGTGGGTGAAGGGCCACCATAAATGGATTCCCACCGCTGAGGCTGTGTCGCACCTGCTGGAAGTTAACGGTCTCGACATCGCCGAGCGCGGCCCGGAGCGGGACGAGTGGTGGAGCTTTTACCTGGCAGCCAGGAAGCCGGGAGGTTCGGCCAATGTTTGAGAAAATTCGCGAGAAGTTCCTGTACCTGGCGGAGAGAACGCTGAACGAAGCGGCCTGGCGGGACAGGCGGGACCGTTTTAAAACTCCGATCTTGGTCCTGGCCGGTCTTACGCGCCTGGCCAGGGGGCTGAAAAAAGAGGCCTTGGCCTATTTTAACTGCGCCGGACTTTTAAGCCTCCCCGACGATCAGGTAATGATCTCCAGCGAGGACGCCTCCTATTACGAGATACTGGAGAACGAGCACTACCAGGCCTATCTCAACTCCGCCAGGGACCTGGTCGTCTTCGCCGGCGCGGGCAAGGATGACGAGATTTGCGATATCGGCTGCGGCCGCGGTTTCCTTGTGCGCGAACTGCAGCGGGCCGGCTACGGCAAGGTCGCAGGACTAGACAATTCAGAGTGGGCGGTGGAGCACCGGGTCGTTCCGGAGGTATATCATAAAAAAACTTCCGAGTACCCGGACGGCGTTTTTAAGGTCGTTTCCCTTATCAGCGTTCTGGAGCATACCCGAAAGGCGGATCTCCCGGGATTCCTGCGCGAAATAAGCCGCATCACCTCCGATTGCGCGGTCTGCTGCATCCCGCTATACCCTAACAACCTGTTTAACTTTTTCCTGCGCGGCGCCGACCACCGGATTTTCGAGCGGCGGGAATGGTGGGACGCGCGCTTCGCCGAAGCCGGGTTCGTCCCCGGTTATCTGCCGGAGGAGCCTACGCCGTTCATCCTGCCTTTCGTCTACAGGCGCAGGAAATCCGGTCTCGGGAGTGTCTGGTCCTCCTCTGCGCGCAACGTGGTAAGGATGAGGATGGGCATAGGCGACGAACTCTGCGCCCTTCCCGCCATCGCGGAGGTCAAGAAACTTCTGCCCGGTGCCAGGATTGCCATCTCGCGAGATACTTTCCATAAAGAGATATTCCAGGGCAATCCGGCTTTCGAAGCCGTGGGGGTCGGGCCGGAACCAGGCGACAATATCGTCGAATTTTATTACCAGACCGTTTTCGACAGGACTATGCCGGAGCACTTCGCGCTGCAGGCCGGCCTGGACGGACTCGCCGACCCTGTTCCGAGGCTGTACCTGTCCGAGCGGGAGACCTATCCTCTGAAGCGGGACGGCCGGCCCTGCCTGGCGGTGGACACGAGAGCCAACTGGGTTTCCCGCAAGTGGGAGCATTCCCGCTTCGAGGCGGTGGCGCGTGCTTTGAAGGAAGAGTACGGTCTGAGGATAATCGAGGTCGGGCGTAATTCCCCCGGAGCGCCTGAATTCCTGGAGGCCGCCGACGTCAGTTACGCCGACAAACTTTCCTTGCGCCAGACCGCGTCAGTTATCTCTCAGTGCGACGGTTTCCTGGGCAGCGATTCCGGGCTCTCGCATCTCGCCGCCGCCGTGGGGACGAAAGCCTTTACGCTCTTCGGGCCGGTGGACGCCAGGTGGCGCATCCACCGTGGGCTTACGGTGCCCATCTTCGACGGAGAATGCTACGGTTGCTACAGTTCGGACCCATCTATCGACCTTTATACGATCGCGCGCCGTTGTCCCAGGGGGCACCATAAGTGTATGCGAAAGATAACCCCTGAGGCGGTTGCCGCTGCCGTGGCCGCCGGCCTCGGGTTAAGGAGGGGAAGGCGATGAAGTTGAGCGTCATGATCCCAACTTATAACCGCCGGGCTTCTTTAAGCAATTGCCTGGACGCCCTGGAGCGGCAGCAAGGCGTGGCCGGAGATTTCGAAGTCGTGCTGGTGGACGATGGGTCTGACGACGGGACCCGGGAGATGATCTCGGCCCGGCCGCAGTCCCCGGTATTTGAAACGCGCTTTTTCCGCATCGACCACGGCGGTCCGGCCGCGGTGCGCAATGAGGGGATAAGGCGGGCGCGGGGAGAGTTGATCCTCTTTATAGGCGACGACATCATCGCCGAGCCGTGCCTGCTCGCCGAACACTTGAAGTGGCACGCCGCCCACCCGGAGCCCGCCACGGCCGTGTTCGGATTCGTCACCTGGAGCAGGGAACTGCGTGTGACGCCGTTCATGCGCTGGCTGGAGCGCGGCGGGCCGGGCTTCCGCTACTTCCAGTTCTCGCACGGCCGCCCGGTGGACGTGCTGTGGACTTGCAATATTTCTTTCAAAAGGGATTTCTTGACCGCCAACGACGGTTACTTCGACGAGGAATTCCGTTTCGCGGCGATGGAAGACATAGAACTGGGACACCGGCTCGCCGGGAAGAACCTTACGATACTCTATAACAAGGAAGCCGCCGGCCGGCATTACCACCCCACCGACATAGACAGTTACGCGGTGAGGCAGTTCCGGGTCGGCCAGTCCACCCGCCTGTACTGGGAGAAGCACCCTTCCCAGCGCCGGCCGCTGCCGGCTATGCCTTTCTGGAAACGCCTCCTCCTGAACGCTGCCCCCCTTATGAAGGCAGTCGTATCCTTTATTGACAGGGCGGAAGTTTCCCTGGATCCCAGGATCTACGATTTTGTGCTGTTCTATTATTACAAGAAGGGTTTTGGCTCGGGCTGGCGCGAGTGAGCTCGGCGCCCTTCCCTGCCGGGCGGGGCGCAGCGGAGAATTATTTTATTCTGGACTTCAGGAGTTCGAGACTGGCCGCCACGTAGGCGGCCAGGTTCTTTTTTAGATCGAAACAGCGCAGGGCCCTGGCTCTGGCCTCGGCGGCCATCCGCTCGCGCAGTCCGGCGTCACGGAGCAGCGCGGCCAGACTGTTTTTTAACCCGTCCAGGTCTCCCGGTTTCACAAAGAAGCCGCTAATACCATCCTGTATGGTGGACCCGGTTCCGCCGATGAGAGAAACCACGCAGGGCAGGCCGCAGGCCATTGCCTCTATGTTGACTATCCCCAGGCCTTCCATCCGCAGGGTCGGGTTGAGGTATGCGTCGGCGGAATTATAGTACAGGGGCATCTCGTCGTTGGGCACAAGGCCGAGGAAGGTGACCCTGGCCGTCAGGCCCAGTTCTCCTGCCAGCGCCGCCAAGCGCTCCTTTTCCGGACCGTCCCCGGCTATTATCAGGCGAGCCTGCGGGTAACTGCCGGCCAACTGCGCGAAAGCCAGCAGGCCCAGGTGCAGGCCCTTCTGCTTATGAAGCACGCCGCTCATCAGTACCGCCACGGCGCTGTTGGGAAGGCCGAGCCGCTCGCGCCCCGACCGCCTGAGTGTTGGATCAGGTTTGAAGCGTTCGGTGTCTACAGGATTGAATATTGCTGCCGTTTTTTCTGCGCTGCCCGGGTACTCAGCCTTAAGCGCGGCCACGGTCTCGTTGCTTATGCCGATAAGCAGGTCGGAGTCGCGCACCAGGGCCCTGAAACGGGGGAGGTAGTAAAAAAGCGTCTGGGCGGCGTAGCGTGAAAAAAAATAAAAGAGCTCTCTGGCCGAGGTTATACTGTTGAAGTTGCTGATCACCTCTCCCCGCACGGCGAGCCCCTGAACTATGGAGATTACCGGCCGCCTTTGCCGGGCCGGGAGGGCCGCGTAGGAAAGACCCGAGAAATTTTCCGCCCAGACGATGTCGATGCCCTCGGTTTCACAGAGGCCGGCGGTTCGGCCGGCGCTGGCCGCCCACCAGGCCGGCGCGTCCCTGCGGGACATCTCGTGGCTGGTCCCGCTCAAATATATCACGCGGCAGCCGTTCCTGGTCTCTTCCGGGATGCCTCGCGGGTGAGCGGTGGTTACGATAAATACCTGGTGGCCCTGCCTGACGGCCTCAGCCGCCATGCCCTCCGCGTGAACCTCGGTGCCGCCCATGCGGTGGGCGGTGGTGGAGGTGGTGAGCAGGCATATCTTCATGAATTATTATTATATATTTTGTTCCCGGGAAAAATTGTAACATTACAAAGTCGTTTGGCTTAAGGCCGTCGCGTTATGCTACAGGGGAAAATCCGGATATTTTTCAGAAAAATGGTGCGGGCCGACCAGGAAGGGCTGCGCGTGCACGAGGCCGTGCTGCGCCTGCTGCGCCGCGTAGGCCGGGCCGGGTCCCTGCTGGACGTTGGCTGCGGCGAAGGCGGCAAGGCGCCTCTTTACGCCGCCGTCCTTTCCGTTCCGGCCGGCGAAGTGGCGGGGGTGGAGGGCAACAAGTCTCATTGCCTTCAAGCTTCGCCTAAGTTCAAGGTGGAGTGTGTGGATTTTGAGCGAAAAAAAATGCCGTTCGCCGATGAGAGTTTCGAAGTCGTGGTCTGCAACCAGGTCCTGGAGCATTTGAAGAATATTTTTTTGCCGCTGTCGGAAATGGACCGTGTGGTCAAGGCCGGCGGCTGGCTGCTGATCGGGATCCCTAACCTGGCGGCCCTGCACAACAGGGCCCTGCTGCTGGCCGGCCGGCAGCCCCTTTGCAACGATATTACCGGGCCGCATATCCGCTGCTTCACCCATTCCGCGTTCAAAAAGTTCCTGCGCACCAATCCCAATTTCGAACTCGCGGCGACTGAATCCGCTACTCTTTACCCTTTCCCGTATCCCCTTGTGGACCTATTGGGACAAAAATTACCCGGCTTGGCGGCCTCCACTTTTTATTTGCTTAAAAAGAAAAAGCACGACCCGGCGGCCTGCGGCTGGAACCTGGCCAACATTGGGGACACGCTGCTCGATTGAGCCGCGGCGCGCGGCAGGGGGAGCATTTATGAAACGCAGGATTAAAATACTTTTCGTGATCGAGAACGGCTGTTACGGCGGCGGGGAAAAGACTTTCTCGCTGCTGATCCGGGCGCTGCCCAAAGAGGAGTTCGGCGTCTACTGCGCGGCCCTGCCGTCGGGCCGTTTTTACGAAGAGGTCAAAGACCACTGCCGCTTCCTGCCGCTGGACCTCTCCTGCCGGCTGAATCTGCGGAATATCGGGCGCCTGAAGAAGATGATGGCCGAGAACGGCATAGACGTGGCGCACAGCCAGGGCGCGCGCGCGGATTTCTTCTGCGCGCTGGCGGCGGAGAAAGCCGGCGTGCGGGCGGTGTCCACCGTGGCGATGCCGGTGGACGGCTTCGAAGTGGGCCTCCTGCGCAAGAAAATTTACCTGGCCCTGAACGCGGCGGCGGAGAAGCGCACCCACTCTTTTATCACGGTGGCGAACTACATCAAGGAGCTGCTGGTGCAGCGGCATGGCGTAAGCGGGGGCAAGGTGGACGTAATCCCCAACCCCGCCGTACTGGACGGCGGGCAGGGTTTTGACGCCTCACGCGTGATAGCCGAGCTGGGCCTGCGCGGCCGCATAGTGCTGGCCGCCCTGGGCCGCCTGGAGAACCAGAAAGGCTTCGACATACTGCTGGAGGCGCTGCCGCTGCTGGGCAAGGCGCGCCCCGACCTGTTCGAAAAGATCAAATGCGTTATCGCCGGCTCCGGCTCGCTGGAGGCCGAGTTGCGCCGCCGGGCCGCGCCGCTGGGGGACAAGGTGCTTTTCACCGGTTTCCGGAGCGACGTGCGGGACTTCCTGGCCGCCGCCGACGTGTTCGTGCTGCCGTCGCGCTCCGAGGGGCAGCCGCTGGCGCTGCTGGAGGCCATGGCCATAGGTAAGCCGGTGCTGGCCGCCGACCTGCCCGGCGTAAAAGAGATAGTGACTGACGGGACGAACGGCGCCTTGTTCAAGTCCGGCGATCCGGCCGCGCTGGCCGAAAGACTGGCGGCGCTGCTCACGGACCCCGCCGGCGCCTGCCGCATGGGCACCAAAGCGACCGAAACCGCGTCGCGGTTCACGCTGGAATCTTTCATCGAAGGACATGCAGTTTTCTACCATAAAGTGTTCCCGGAGGCCAACCGCTGATGTGCGGCATCTGCGGCTTCGCCGGCTATAAGAACGAGGGGCTGCTAAGGGCCATGGCGGGCTCGCTGGAGCACCGCGGTCCCGACGAGGACGGGTTCTTTACCGACGAGGAGCGCGTGTCGCTGGGCATGCGGCGGCTGAAGGTCATAGACCTGGCCACAGGGTCGCAGCCGGTCTTCAACGAGGACCGCACCGTGGCCGTGGTGTTCAACGGCGAGATCTATAATTACAAAGAACTTCGCGCCGAATTGCAGGCGCAGGGCCACCGCTTCTCGACCAACACGGATACCGAGGTGCTGGCGCATCTCTACGAGCGGCACGGCGACGATTTCCCCAAATTCCTGCGCGGCATGTTCGCCTTCGCGCTGTGGGACACTAAGGAGCGCAAGCTGCTGCTGGGCCGCGACCAGTTCGGCATCAAGCCGCTCTATTACGCCCAGGCCGGAGGCAAGTTCTATTTCGCCTCGGAGCTGAAGGCGCTGCGGCTGGCGCCCGGCGTCTGCGGCGACCTGGACCCGCTGGCCATAGACCGCTACTTCACCTATCTCTATGTCCCCGCCCCGTTGACTATATACCGCGGCGTCAAAAAGCTGGAGCCGGGCTCCGTCCTGGTTCTGCGCAACGGCGCTGCGGCGGTGGAAAAATACTGGGAACTGACCCCCGCGGACAACGCCGGCAAGCCGGAAGAATACCTGCTGGAAAATATCAGGGACCTGCTGTCCAAGAGCGTCAAGGAACAGCTGGTCAGCGACGTGCCGCTGGGCCTACTGCTCTCCGGCGGCGTGGATTCCGTTTCGATCTTGTCCTATATGGCCGAGCATGCCGGCGCCGGCGTGAAGGCCTTTACCGCCGGTTTCGGCGGCGGGGACTTCGACGAAACCGCCGCGGCGGCGGTAGCCGCCCGGCGCTACGGGGCCGAACACTTCATCATCCCCGTTAAGGCCGACATCGGCGCGGTGATAACCAAACTGGCCGGCCATTTCGACGAACCTTTCGCCGATTCTTCGGCGCTCGCTAACTATTTAGTCACCAAGGAAGCCCGCTCGCGCGTGACCGTGGCGCTGGCCGGCATAGGCGGCGACGAGCTGTTCGGCGGCTACCCGCGGCATCTGGGCGCCAGGCTGCTGCCGGGCTACCTGCGGCTGCCCGGCGGGCTGCGCCGGCTGGCCGGCTCGGCGGCCTCGCTGCTGCCCGAGAGCCGCTCTTCCTTCAATCTGCCCGGCCGCGTAAAGCGTTTCCTCAATTCCGGCGCGGGGGATTTCGGCAGCGCCTATAATTCCTGGATCTCCTACCTCGCCGCGGCCGAGAAAAAAGAATTCTACTCGGGCCGGCTCTACGCCGAGACCTCCGCCGGCTCCGGCGCGCTGCCGGGGCTGCCCGGCGGCCCGGACGGCATCTTCGGCTTCGAACTGGGCGCCTACCTGCCCGACGACCTGCTCTGCCTGGCCGACCGGGCCTCTATGGCCAACTCACTGGAACTGCGGGTGCCCTTCCTGGATACGCGGCTGGTGGAATTCATGGCCGGCATACCGCTGGCCGACAAGACCCGCGGCTTCAGGCTTAAACATTTGCTCAAGAAAGCCATGGCCGGCCGGCTGCCGCCGGAAATAGAAAAAGGCGCCAAGCGCGGCTTCCAGGTGCCGCTCGCGGCCTGGCAGGCTAAAGAACTAAAGGATTTTACCGCCGCCGCCCTCAGCCCCGAGGCTGTTAAAAGGGCCGGCATATTATCGCCTGAAGGGGTTGCGAAAATGCTGGCCGAGCACAACTCTGGCCGGCGCAACCTCTACGACCGCATCTACGCGGCCTCCGTCTTCCACCTGTGGCTGGAGAATACCAGGCATAAC
>Ga0209066_10006986_pt1 | contig 11339 bp, 12 predicted proteins | sample All_14_2_FD_187198 | JGI IMG/M metagenome (GOLD analysis project Ga0209066, IMG submission 187198) | Freshwater microbial communities in response to fracking from Pennsylvania, USA - Allegheny Zone_MetaG_DW_15 (SPAdes) (version 2) ...
CAACCTGTTCAAGCCACTGACGCTCGGAAGTATTTAAGGCGATGGGATAGATTTTTGGACGCATCTCCTCTTCGTACAGAAGGCACCGAAGATGTACAGCTTATTTTAAGGCGTTGTCCATTCAATGAGACACTAGAGCAGATCCAGTCTTGGTGAACGTAATTCTTCAAGTCCGTGGCTTTCTGTTGCCGGCCCCGCTGGGGCCGGTCCGGGACCAGCGGCCCCGGCTACAGCGTCCACAAAAACCGGATAACCCTAAACCGCGTTTTCCTGGAGGATTTTCAGGTAGGAGTTGATCCGGCGGTAACGTACGTCGTCGCCATTCTTCAGGTAACAGTTGAGCAGATTGGACAGCATGCGCTGGGCGGTGTCCACCGGGGTGGCCCGGCAAAAATCCGGCCCGGCACATTCGGCGGCCGTTCCCCCGAAGCGCTCCGCCAGGGATTCCGCACTGACCACGGCGGCCCCATAGTAGGGATCAAAAACCATCCCCTCCAGGCCGGCGAGGTAATGTCCGGGGGTGTTCAGGCCGTAGGCCTCCCAGCCCGCACGATGGGCCACAAACAGGTAAACCAGGCTCAGGGTCAGCGGGATGCCCAAGCGGGTGTCGATGACCCGGTTGATGAAACTGTTCGCGGGATCGTAATAGTGGGCCCGGTTCCCATGGAGTCCGGTTTCCTCGGCCAGGATTTGCCTCAGGGCGCGGATCTTGGACAGCGGTGAAGGCCGGGAACCGGCAGCCTCCCGGACCCTGTCCGCCCAAGCTTGGAGTGTTTTTTCATAAGGCCGGCTATCCAGCCCCGGATACTCCATGCGGGCCATCAGCCAGCAAAGTTCCTCCAGCTGTTTCCATGTTTGCAACGGGGGAAGCCGGCCCGGGTCGGACCCATGATCCTCCGCAACCGGACAGCCCCAACCGGCAAGAATACGCCGGGCTGCGTCAACGGTGCGCGAATCGGCCGAACCGAGAAAATCCCGGACCAGGGGCTCAAGGTCCCGTCGGCGGGTGATGACCTCATGGATCACCAAATCCCGGGTCGAGCCGTCCCCATCCCCCAGCAGGGACTCCAATGCCCGCTGCTGGTCGCTGGGGAGCATGATTACGACCGCGGAATGAAGCGGATGTTGCCGCCGGCCTGGGCCGCTTGGGCGGCATGCTCGGCGTCGCTGCAGGCGGCATTGGTCGGAACCGCCGCGGGGGCGTCGTTCTTCGACACAATCCCGTTCGCCACCATCCAGGTTTCAACTTCTTCGCCGGAAATGTCGGGCAGCATGTGGCCGTTGATTTCGACGCAGGGGGAAAGTTCCTGGCCGCTGCGCTGGATCATTTCCATCCGGTTGTCGAGGTTGCCGATGATATCCCGGTCCTCGAAGGGAAGGTTGTACTTTTGGAAGACAGCACGGACGCCACGGCTCCAACCACAGGAGGGTTTCAGCCAGGCAATGATTTTGGGTGTATCGGACATGCGTTAATTTTATGTCGGGCGGGGCTTTAGTCAAAGCAATAACCCGCCACCCGGGGCGCCCCTCCCGCAGCGCTGCAATGATATGCCCTTGGATCCGCCAGACGGTAACATTTCGGAATAGGGCCCGCGAAACACACGAAATACGCAAAATTTGAAGGGGTTGAAGGAAAAGTCTTCCGCCTGAAGTCCGAATATCCTGAAAGGGTCTCCCCTCAAATATATATATTTCTCCACCCCGTATTTTCGTGTGTTTCGCGTGTTTCGCGAGCATTCAACGGCATTGTTCCCGCTCAGGCACATAAACGACATTCCGCCGTGCCATTCTGGAACCCTGTGATTGTTGCTTCCCCTGCTTTGTTCGCAAATAACCCATGTTCGATTTTTACCACAAAAGTCGGTTCCAGACCATTTATGCGGCGGGGCCGGGGTGACAGTCTGTTGCGTGTCCGCCAACAAGCGGGCCACCAACCCCAACAACCCCAAAGCCATGATCCAGCCCTTTATCAACCGCATCCAACCCGCCCCGAAGACTCCCACGCTCTATATGAAGGATTACTGGGTTTGGTGCGGTTCGGCCATCCGGGGCGATGACGGACGCTACCATCTCTTTGCCTCACGTTGGCCCAAAACCCACGCCATGGTCTTCTGGGCCACCCATTCGGAAGTGGTCCGCGCTTCCTCGGACACCCCGGAGGGACCCTACAAGTTCGAGGAGGTGGTCATCGCCCCCCGCGGAGAGGAGTATTGGGATGGCAGGGTGGCCCACAACCCGACCATTCATTATTACAAGGGAAAATACCTCCTCATCTACACGGGGGCCACGTACCGCGGGGAAAAGCCCACCAGCCCTGAGCGGGATGAAAGCAATTGGGACACCTGGATCGAAGCCTGGCACAGCAAGCGGCCGGGTCTCTTGGTGGCCGATTCCGTACTCGGACCTTGGAAACGATTCGACCAGCCCCTGCTCTTACCGCGGCCCGGGAAATGGGATTCGATCATCACTTCCAATCCGGCCCCCTGCGTCCATCCCGACGGAAGCCTCACCCTGGTATACAAAAGCACCAACGTCCGCCACACGGCGGATCACTTCAAAGGCCGCTTCAACCTGGGTGTGGCCCGGGCCGCAAGCTGGCAGTCGCCGTTCGAGCGCCTCAGCGACAGCCCGATCACCCTCTCGGGATCGAGCAACAACCACATCGAGGATCCCTACATCTGGTGGAATCAGGACCACTACGAAATGATCGTCAAGGACATGACGGGCGAAGTGTGCGGCGAGGCCCAGGCGGGCATCCACGCCACTTCCCGGGACGGCATCAACTGGGAAGTTTCGAAACCGGCCAAGGCCTATTCGCGCACCGTCTTGTGGGAGGACGGAACGACGTCCACGATGGGCAAATTAGAACGTCCCCAGTTGCTCATCGAGAACGGACGTCCGACCCATCTTTTTGCCGCGACCCTCAAGAAAGATGCGGACGGAATCCCCACCCACAGCTGGAATATGGTCATTCCGCTGGGGGGTTAGTAGGCATCTCTCGTTTCTCATACTCGCACTCGTGCTCGTTCTCTCGATCCCGGAGAGCACGAGAACGAGTATGAGTGTCTAATAAACAACAAAACTCTAGCCGCCCCATTCCGCTACGGGGTATTCCTCAACCCCGCTCGAGGGTCCACGTCTTTTCCCCGGACTTTATCCGGTGTCCTTCCCGCAGGGAACGGGGGCTTTGGCCGTATTCCGCACGCATGCACTTGTTGAATTTTTGCAGGTCGTCCAGTCCGCATTCGACGGCGATCTGCTTGACCGGCAGGGTGCTGTGAAGCAGGAGCCGGTAGGCATGCCGCAATTTCCGTTTGCGCAGCAATTGCATGACGGTGAAGCCGTGCCGGGCTTTGACCACACGGTTGATATGTCCCACGCTGAAACCCAACTGGCGGGATATCTTCTGGGCGCTGAGCTTTTTCGCCATTTCCCCTTCCAATAACCGGTCCACCTGCTCCACGACCGGATGATGGACCCTCTTGCGCAAGGAAGCCCCCGCTTCCGCGATGTCCCAGAGCAGACCCCAGAGAAGAATCTCGGCATGGGTGCGGTTGACCGGCAGCAGGCGGCCGACATTTTCCAACCGGTCTGACATTTCGTCACGACCCTCCGGCAGATGCTGAATAACCGGTATTCTGACCTTCGGCGGATGAGCCCGGACCGTGAAATGTACGAAGAAATGACGGTAGAGCCGGGGAGTGTAGTGATACACCATGCGAGTTCCGGGAGGGGCCACCGTCACGGTACCGGGAACAACCTGGTAACGCTTCCGGTTGATTTCCAGTTCCACGCAGTAAAAATAGAGATGCAGGCACCAATAGCCCGGCGATTGGTAACGTTCGACCCCATGGCGGCCGTGCTCGACCAGACCGCAGCGGACAATGGACGGACGGTGCCCCAGGGGGAGTTGGGCCATGCTTCCAATTCGCATATTCACTTCCTACCACTCCCGGGGGCTTGAGCCTATTGTTTGTTTCATCGGCAAGCTCAGCGGCCATTCATGCGCCGGATGGTTCGCAGAACCATCCTGCAGGGAACCGCCCTTCCCCGAAGACCCGCCGGATGATCATGCCGCAGAAACGGGCTGCACCCGGCCTGCGGGAACAGCCTGGTAAACCGTGTCCCGTTGCACCGGGATCCTTCCGGCTTCGCGGATCACCTGCTCCAGTTTTTCCCGGGTCTGCCCGACAGGGGTGGTCGCACCGGCCATGTGGAAAATCTTCTCCTCGGTGATCGTTCCATGCAGGTCATCCACCCCGTAGCTCAGGGCCACCTGGGCCAACGGCAGGCCGGTGCTGACCCAGTAGCCCGTCAGGTGGTCGAAGTTGTCCAGGAAGATCCGGCACATCGCGAGCATGCGCAATTCTTCCAGCCCCGAAATCCGCCGGAGATGGGACAGCCCGTTGTTCTCGGGCTCGAATGCGTAGGGCACCAAAGCGGTGAATCCCCCGGTTTCGTCCTGCAAGTTGCGCAACAGTTCAAGATGGAGGAACCGCTGTTCCACGGTCTCCACATGCCCGTACAACATGGTGCAGGTGCTGCGGTATCCCAGTTGGTGCCAGATACGGTGGACTTCCAGCCATTCCTCCGCCGATTCCTTGCCCCGGCAAATTTGATCCCGCACCCCCGCGTCAAAAATCTCGGCCCCCCCCCCGGTGAGGGCATCCAGGCCCGCTTCATGCAGGGCTTCCAGGGTTTCGCGGATCGGCTTCTTGTGGATCCGCTCGGCCAGGTGGCGGATTTCAATCGCGGTGAAGGCCTTCAGGCTCAGCCGGGGATCGAGGGCCTTCAGTTCGCGCAACATCCCGGTGTAGTAGGAAAATGGCAGGCTTGGATGAAGTCCCCCCACAATGTGGATTTCCGTGATCCCTTCGGCGAGCGATTGGCGGGCTTTCTCCACCATCTCCGGGATGGCATACTCAAACGCATCGGCATCGCGTTTGCGGCGGTAAAAGGAACAGAACTGGCAGCTGAGGATGCAGATGTTGGAATAATTCAGGTAGCGGTTGAGGACATAGGTGGCCTGGTTGCCGTTTTTTTGTTCCCGGATCCGGCTGGCCAGTCGGCCCAGGTCTTCCAGGGGAGCCTGTTCAAACAATTGGACCGCCCCGGAAACATCCAGGCGGTTCCCCTGCTCCACCCGGCTGATGATGTCCCTCAATTCCATGACCCCACTTCTAAGGCCGTCCCGGCCAAAAGCAACAGGCTGACCACGGCATTCACCAGAAAAAAAGCCCGGTTGACCGAAGCGGCATCCCCCTTGCGGCTCAAACGGTGTTCGTAAACGAGTGCGACCACACAGGCCGCCCAGGCGGTCCCATAGTACCAGGCGAAACCGGCCCGCATGCCGAAAACCAGAAAAAGCACCACTGCCACAGCATGCAAGCCAACGGCCGCTTTCAAGGTTTTCCCAAGGCCGTAGCGTGCCGGGAAACTGTGCAGCCCTGCCTTGCGGTCGAATTCCATGTCCAGCGTGGCATAAATCAAATCAAACCCGAACACCCAGCACAGCACCCCCAGGGCCAGCACATAGGGCGTGGCACTGGTCAACTCCCCCGTCACCGCCGCCCAGGCCCCCATCGGCGCCACCGCCAGCGCCAGGCCGAGAAACAGGTGGGCATAGGCCGTGAAACGCTTGCACAGGGAATAAAACGAAATGATCCCTACCGCCACGGGAGCCAGAACCAGGCAGAGGAGATTCAATTGCGAGGCCCCGAGTACAAACGCCGCCACGGCCAGGATCCAGCCGGCCTTGGCCAGCGACTTGGGAACCAAGCGGTGACGGTCCTGTGTGCGTGGGTTATCCCGGTCGATGTCCCAATCGGCCAGCCGGTTGAACAGCATGGCCGCCGTGCGCGCCGAAACCATGCACAACAGGATCCAGCCCACCACCGGCCAGGCAGGACCCCCCCTGGCACCCACCAGCATCGAGAGAAGGGCAAAAGGCAGGGCGAAAATCGTATGGGAAAAACGGATGAACCGGCCGAATCGGAACAAGAAGGGCTCTTGAACATCTGGGGACACGGCGGACGAGGACATGGGAATAATACTAGGGCCGGTTCACACCGGATAAAGCCAAATGCTTTCCGGCGCTGGGTATTTTCCCCAGTCCAGCCTTCCCGGATTTGCGCCCGGATTGTATGCCTGCATATACTGTTTGCTTTGCCTGCATCTATTGCCTAGATTAAGAACATGAAACGAAAACCTTCCACGCAATACACCGTCCGGGACGTGCCGGAAGCCGTCAACGCGCGGGTGCGGGAAGTGGCCAACCAGGAGGACATCAGCATGAATACAGCCATTTTACGCACCTTGGACCGGGGTCTTGGCCTGTCAGGCCAGCGGATCGTCCGCCGCAACCTCCGCCGCCTCGTCTCACCCCCCACGGACATTGATGCCACAGGCTGGAGGAAAATTCTCCGTTCCCTGGATGTCGTTGATCAGGACGCGTGGAAATAGCCATGCGACTTCTCATCGATTCCAAACGGTTCATCGACTTCTGCCATGGCGTCGAAGAAGTGGTCTCCACCCTGGAAACGGCGTCGCTTGTTTGTCTTCCATTTGTTTTGCTCGCGGAGATCCGTGCGGGCCAGCACCTGGTGCGCAAAGGATCCGCACAGGCCCGCACCCTTGGTCTCCTGCTCCAGGAGCCCGATGTGCGGGTCATCCACTCGACCGATACCACAACCCACCATTACGCCTCGATCTACTCCCAACTGCGCAAGGCGGGAACCCCTATCCCCACCAATGATATCTGGATTGCCGCACTGGCCATCGAACACGACCTGATCCTTTACAGTCGGGACACCCACTTCGATCACATTCCCGTCCTGCCGCGGTTGTAGGGTGGACCGGGAAATGCCCCCGCTACATTTCTTCGGGCTGCTTCCACCTTTTGACCAGTTCGTGCTCCACGCCCAGATGATCAAGGATTCGGGCCACCACGGTGTCGGCCACCTCTTCAACAGTCCGCGGCCTGCCATAATACGAGGGAATGGCCGGCAGGACCACGGCCCCCGCCTCCATCACCATGACAATGTTGCGCGCCTGGATCAGGTTCCACGGGGTCTCGCGGGGCACAAGGATGAGCTTCCGTTTTTCCTTCAAAAAAACATCCGCCGCCCGGGTGATCGTACTGTCGGAATAGCCGTGGGCGATCCGCCCCACCGTACCCATGGAACAAGGCACCACCACCATGGCATCGAATTTCGCCGAGCCGCTGACAAAAGGCACCTGCATGGTCCGGTCGTCATGCACGGCGAAACTTCCCGGGATATCCAGTCCGCCGGTCTCCGCTTCGGCCACTTCGCGGGCATGACTGCTGAGACAAATGTGGACTTCATGGCCGGACCCCGCGAGAACCGCCAACAGCCTCTGGGCGTAGATCGACCCGCTGGCTCCGGTGATGGCGACCACAAACTTCATGTTGTCCAAAATAAGCCGGAAATCGCTTTTGGCTAGAAATCCCTGCTCAGGACGAACGAGAGCATGTGTTCGACGGCTGATTCCTGTCCGGAATCACCGGCTGCGCTCCTTGCCAGTCCGTATTCGGCACTGAAACGGGTCGTCTCACCCAGCCGGATTTTGGGGCCCGCACCGAGCAAAAATTTCTCCTCTCGGACGGGGTCCGTACCCGTGGCTTCATCACGATTCCACTGATCCCATTGGAGCTGGGTGAAGAGGGAAAGTTCCGGAGTGGGCTGCAGATCCCCCCTCAACAACCACTTGGTCTGCCCGGCAGCGGCAGCTTCGCTCTGTTGGCGGCCGTCCAAAGACAACCCACCGCTCAATTGGAAAATGGGAACAGGCACCCACCGGCTGCGAAATTCATAAAGTATCAGGGATTCTTCGGACAGGGTTTGGGGGCGCGCTTCATCCGCCAGAACCCCACCCCCGTAAAATTCCACCTGTTTTGAGGCTTTCCAATCAAGCCCGGCCTCCCTGCGAAAGCTCTCAAGATTATCCATGGCTGTTCCTTCCCGTGTCTGGGTTGAATTTTTGACCCCCACGAGCAGCTTCAATTCAGGCCTTCCCAATTGCTGCGAGAATGCCCCGCCCACGACTTCCGTCCGGATGGGCAGTTGTAGGGAGTCGGGGGATTGCTCCTCATGGGAAACTTCGAGGTGGAAATCCGTCATCCGTCCCAACTGCTGCTTGTAGGCCAGGTTGGTGCGCCAAAGTTCGTTTGCCCGGGTTTCCGCACCCTGTTGCTCCACGGAAACCACCTGGCCCAGTGAAAATTCCGATTTTTCCCAGGGCTGCAATGCCAGCCGGCTGTAATATTGGGGTTTGATGGACTCACTGACCGTCTCGCCTGCCGCCGCATCCCAACGGCTTCCCCGGTGTATCGCCAAATCAACACCATTTTCCAAAGTAAAATATTCCCCCCATTTGCCCCTCGCCCGGGTACCCACCGACTGATTCGAAGCGGGTAACACCAATTCTTTGCTTGAAATCGAAGTTTCCTGGCTGGAAAGATCCCTCACCCGGAATTCCATTTCCACCACATCAGAATTGAGAAATGTATGCACCCGGCCCGGCACAACCCCGTCCTTGCGCTGCTGGATCACACCGGCCGGCACCTGCCACTCTTCCGCGAAGGTGGCTGCGACGCAGGCCATCAGCAGAGCACCCACGGCTATGGCTGGTTTTGTCATGCCGGTAACATAGACAATAAAAGCCAAAAGGAAAGCCCGCCCCCCCCTTATCACCCAGGCCCTCTGCCGTGCACCCAATACCGGCCTGGGTGCCCGGGCTGCTACTGGCCGCAATCCGACAATCGCCGCAGTTTTTCCAGCAATTCATCCGGGTGCTTGCAAAGCTCCGGCCAGCCGCGCGTATATCCCTCGCCGGGAAGTTTGGTCGTGGCATCGATGCCCATGTGGCTCCCGATGTTCGGCAGGGTCGGCGCATGGTCGAGGCTGTCACAGACCCCCTTGGTGAATATTGTGTCCCGTTGCGGATCGATATTGGCACAGAGACGGAAAAGAACGTCGCTGGTATTGTGTACATCCACATCCGCGTCGACACACACGATGATCTTGGAAAACATCATCTGCCCCATGCCCCAGAGGCCGTTGATGATCTTGAACGCCTGGTAGGGATATTGTTTCTTGATGCTGACAAAAACGAGGTTGTGGAACACCCCCTCGGCCGGAAGGGCAATGTCGACGATCTCGGGGAAATTCATTTTGAACATGGGCAGGAAAATACGCACGCTCGCCCCGCCGATATAAAAATCCTCCATCGGCGGCTTGCCCACCACGGTAGCGGGATAAATCGCATCGCTCCGGTGGGTGATGCAGGTCACGTGGAAGGCGGGATACTTGTCCACCGGGGTGTAAAATCCCGTGTGGTCGCCGAACGGTCCTTCATCCCGCAGGGGTTCGGCCGGATCGACATAGCCTTCGATGACAAAATCGCTGTTCGCCGGCACCATCAAATCGGAGGTTTCGCATTTGACCAGCGGCACGGACTTCTTGCGCAGGTAACCGGCCAGCAGGACCTCATCCAACCCATCCGGCAGCGGGGCGGTGGCGGAAAAGGTGTACACGGGGTCACCTCCCAGGCAGACGGCCACGGGCATGCGTTGGCCGGTTTCGATGTAGCGGCGCCCATGGCGGGCCGCCACCTTGTGCATCTGCCAGTGCATCCCGGTCGTCCAGGAATCAAAAACCTGCATGCGGTACATCCCCACATTGCGGTCCCCGGTGTCGGGATCCTGCGTATAGACATTCGGCAGGGTCACGAACGGTCCGCCGTCGTGGGGCCAGCATTTCAGGATCGGCAACAGGGCCAGCCCCGTCCCATCCCGGAGGATCACGTCTTTGCAGGGCCCTGTCCGGACAGTCGTGGGTTTGGCATGGATGACATCGATCCCATTGCGCACCAATTCAAAAGCCTCGCGGAATGACTTCGGCGGCCTGGCCTTCATCAGGTAACCCAATTGGCCCGCGACCTCGTCCACATGCCCGACATTGAGGGCCATGGCCATGCGGCGGTGGCTGCCCATGCTGTTGATCAGAAGGGGGAATTTCGAGAGGCTGCCGTCCATCAACCGGGGCTGCTCGATCAGGAGCGCCTTCCCGCCGCCGGGCTTTTTCATCTCCATGTCGGCCAGGGCGGCAATTTCCAAATCGACCGACAAGGGCTCACGGATACGAACCAATTCCCCCGCCGCTTCCAGGGAGGCGGCAAATTCCTGCATCGAGTCGTAGGCCATGGAACTTAAAATAGTGGACTTTCCAGTCTTCGCCAGAAGACAATCACGCCCCAGCCGGAGCGGCAAAGGGACGCCGGGGATGGATTTTTTGGGGGGGAACCGCCGCCGTCAACGGCCGGGTCCGGCCTGCTTCGCCCCACTTCCGCCGCGGCCGCGGCCGATGATGAAAGCCATGATGACGGCCAGGAGGGCCACCAGCCAGGGCAGCCACGGGGGAATTCCACTCTTGGCAGCTTCCTCGGGCAACGGACTTTGTTTCAAGGGGGCCGTCTCCGCCGGCGCCGCCGGTACTGACTTGATTTGCGCATCTTTTTCAATGAGCTCGGCCTCTTTGCTTTTCAACAGGGCGTCCTTTTCCGCCAATAGGGCGTTCAGCCGCCCGATCTCCACCCTGGCCAGCTCGAGTTCTTTTTTGACCGGACTATCCGCCGGGCATTCTTCCAGGGAAGCAGAACGGGAGGATTTCACCCGGGACAGGGAAGGGGCACCGGATCCCACAATATCCGCACCGGCCTGGACACCGGATGGAATGCCGGGAAGAAATGCCACAAACAAAGCCAACACACAGGCCGCTTTTTTCATGATAATTCCCTTAGCAAGTCCGCAATTCTCTAACAAGATATCTTTTAATTAAGATGTTTTTAGTCCGCTTAATAATGCGCCGGGAACCGGCGCGGTTAATGTGTCCGGATCCCATTTGCAGCGCGGCAAATCCGTCCGGCTTGCTGATTCCCAAACCCCCTTTCCCACGCTATGATCTGCCTCATGGATCCAATGCAAGACCTCCTGCAAGGCCGCATGGCCGTTTCCCTTTCACCCCGTGCGGTCTGGAAATTCACCGGCGCCGACCGGGTCCGGTACCTCAATGGCCAGGTGACGAACGATGTCACCAAACTCCAGCCCGGCCGGTCCCTCCATGCCGCCGTATGCAACGCCAAGGGGAAAATGGAGGGGGAAGTCTGGATCACCCCCGGTGATGAAGCCCTTTGGGTCGATGCCCCGCTCGAACTCCGGGAATCCCTCGGAGCCCGCCTGGAGCGCTACATCATTGCCGACGACGTCACCATGGAAGACCTCTCGGACCAGGTTTCCGGAATCCATCTCCTGATAGAAC
>Ga0209066_10006987_pt1 | contig 11339 bp, 13 predicted proteins | sample All_14_2_FD_187198 | JGI IMG/M metagenome (GOLD analysis project Ga0209066, IMG submission 187198) | Freshwater microbial communities in response to fracking from Pennsylvania, USA - Allegheny Zone_MetaG_DW_15 (SPAdes) (version 2) ...
CGACGACCCTGAGTATGTCTCGGCGGTCAACTGGCTGGCAGGGCAGGTCAAGCTCATTAGTGCAATACGCAAGGTCACGTGGCGCGAGGGCTACCGGGGGAAGATCCCGACGATGCCACAGACCAAAAACACCGGACTCATATATGCGTTTCACCTGGTGGTTCTGCACGAAGTGTTGAAGGCGCTAGGATATCGGGGCTTGGCCTTGATCATCGATGAAGCGGAGCACGTCAGAACCTATTCAATCAATCGGTACCTCCGGGCGAACAATTTTTTCGATGTGCTAGCGCGATGTGCTCATCCCCCTCGAAAGGACCTTCAGGATCCGAATTGTGATTACGACATGACGGGAGTTCCGCCGTTCTGGCGAGAAGGCCCACACTTCGGTTTGTTCGTGGGCTTGACGGAGGGTGAAGACACGCAGGACCTCAAGAGAAAGGTCGGCGAGATGAGCGTGCTCATTCACTCGCCGGATGAGGTTGTCCACCTCGCTCCACCGAGTGCTGCTGATTACGAGGCATGGGCAATCCGGTTCTTGACCGAGGCATCAAGCCACCTTGGGCCAAAAGTGGACCTGCTTTCGGATCCAGACTTGTGCGCGCAAATTGCTGCTGTCCTGAGGGAGCGTTTCGAGCAGATACCAGACACTGAGAAGTTGCTTCGGAACTGGACGAAGATGGCCTGTCTTCCGGCGGCGGTGCTGCTGAGCCAGTCAGCGGCTGTAGGGCACAATGAGCTACTCGCTATTATTGATGACGCGGCCAAGCAGGTTTCAGGGGAGGTGATGCCCTGGGATGAGTAACAACCGAGCCGACCTGGCGCGTATGATGCCGGACGCCTTCCTTCAGCGGATAGGTCGCGGAAACCGACGAACCGGGATCTGCAGAGTGGTCGGATTCCGGAGCTCAGACGACGACGAACAGCTCATGCATGCGTTGCTGGACTGTGGTCGCCGTGGAGACCTTGACGACGTGTATGAGTACGATCGCCCATCGGTTCGGTTTCAGCAGGTGCTGAGCCTCGCGTGGCGCGCAACTCGTGAGGACCGCTCCCTAACCGAGAAGCATTTGGCTGCAGAAGCCGGAACAGACGAGCACACTCGGGTAGTACATGACATGCTGGCGACGGGCTGTCTTGTCGATTTGCGCGGAGCCCTCGTGCCTTCTGATCGGCTGGTCGCCAACGGTCATGTCGGAGATATCGCCACCGTCGGGAAATCCGCCGCCGCGCAGCGGGCTGTCGCCGAACAGGCTGCCCATGCCGCTGTCGCCGAAGAATTCATCAAAGAGCGACCGTCGCCCGAAAAGCGATTCGAGCGGCGAGGCGCTACGGCCCTGTCGCCGAAGGGTTTCCTGATAGTGCTGGTCGCAAAGCTGGAGGTCTTGCACCTCACCGTTGACGGAGGCGCGGACGCGCACCGTTGCCGGACGTCAGCAGATATCACATTTTCCGTTGGCCATTGAGTTTCCTCCTGAATGTTTCGCCATCTTGTTGCCAGTGTTTGGCGCCTGCGTCCTTGCTCTGGATCAAGCCGCCCTGTCGGTCTCGGGTCGCCGGACCTTTTCGGAAACCGATTTCAGGTCCGGCTCGTCAAGGGTCTCCCGCCCGAGCAGGTCTTTTGCCGTGCTTTCGAGCAGGTCACGATTGCTTTCGAGCAGCGCCACCGTCCGGTCGAATATCCGCTCGACAAGTTCCCTGACGGCGGCGTCCATCCGCTCGGCCGTCGCTTCGCTGTAGCGACGGGTCAGCCAGTTCGGCTGATCGCCGGTGCCGAGAAAGCCGGGGCGCTCGGTGTCATAGCTTACATGGCCCAGTTCCGGGTCCATCCCGTAGCGGGCGACCATGGCGCGGGCGATGTCGGTGGCCTTCACCAGATCGTCCGCCGCGCCGGTCGAGAGATGGCCAAAGACGATCTTTTCGGCCGCGCGCCCGCCCAGCAGCACCGCGATCTTGTTTTCAAGCTCTTCGCGGGTCATCAGGAACCGGTCTTCGGTCGGGCGCTGGATGGTGTATCCCAGCGCGCCGATGCCGCGCGGAATGATCGACACCTTGTGCACCGGATCGACGCCGGGCAGGGCCATGGCGACCAGCGCGTGCCCCATCTCGTGATGGGCGACGATCTCGCGCTCGCGCGGGTTCAGCACGCGGTTCTTCTTCTCCAGCCCCGCGATGATGCGTTCGACCGCGTTGTTGAAATCCTCCATCGTCACCGCGTTGGCCTTGCGCCGGGTGGCCAGGAGCGCGGCCTCGTTCACCAGGTTGGCAAGGTCGGCACCCGAGAAGCCGGGCGTCAGGGCCGCGACCTTCTCGGCGTCGACATCGGCGCCGAGCGTCACCTTCTTCATGTGCACGTTCAGGATCGCGATGCGCCCCTTCTTGTCGGGCTTGTCCACCAGCACCTGCCGGTCGAAGCGCCCGGCGCGCAGCAGGGCGGGATCGAGGATTTCAGGCCGGTTGGTGGCGGCCAGAAGCACGATCCCGCTGGACGGGTCAAAGCCGTCAAGCTCGGTCAGAAGCTGGTTCAGCGTCTGCTCGCGCTCGTCATTGCCGCCCGTATATTGCCCCGCGTTGCGCGCCCGGCCGAGCGCGTCGAGCTCGTCGATGAAGATGATCGCGGGGGCGCTCTTGCGGGCCCGCTCGAACAGGTCGCGCACGCGCGCGGCGCCCACGCCCACGAACATCTCGACGAATTCGGCCCCCGAGATCGACAGGAACGTCACCCCGGCCTGGCCGGCCACCGCGCGCGCCAGCAAGGTCTTGCCGGTGCCGGGCGGGCCGACCAGCAGCACCCCCTTGGGCACCCGCGCGCCGAGCTTGCCGTAATCCTCGGGATTGCGGAGGAACTCGACGATCTCTTCCAGCTCCGCCTTGGCCTCGTCCACGCCGGCGACATCGTCGAAGGTCACGCCGGTCTCCTTTTCCATGTAGACCTTGGCGCGGCTCTTGCCGACCTGCATGAAGCCGCCGAAGCCCTGCTTCTCGGCGAACTTGCGAAAGACCAGCATCCAGAGCGCGAAGAACACGAAGGCCGGAAAGACCCACGACAGGACCGCGCCAAGCCAGGTGTTTTCCGGCACGCCGGTGATTTCGACATCGGCCTTGTCGATCCGGTCGAGCAGCGCGGGATCGACGATGTTGGTGACGAACTGGTTGCGTCCGTCGACCGGCGCCTCGAAGACGCCCGTGATACGGTCCTGTCCTACGGCAACCGATTTGATCCGGCCTTCTTCGAGGTAGGTCTCGAACTGGCTGTAGCTGATTGGTGCGGTGTCGCGGGCACCGGCGATTATATCCTGGAGGAGGAGCACGGCCATGAAGGCCAGAACCCAGTACCAGATGTTGAACTCTGTCTTCTTCTCCATCCCGTTCCCTTTTCTTTCGGTGCCGGTCAGGCCGCCTGCGACGATCCTTCCGTCAGGCGCGCCTTGATCTTCTGAGACGCGCATTGCAGCCCCGGCCGCTCAGATCCATTCAGATACTGAAGGGCGCACTCGCGCAACTCCAGGTCGATGCGCAGCCGCAACAGATGCGCCACGTCGTGAAAAAGGGCGCCGACCACATCGTCCTTTTTCCGGATCATCAGCCAGCATTCGGCTTCTTGTATACTTCCCATAAGCATATTTAATTGATGCATGCCAGATGGATACCGGGTTCACGATATCAAGGCCCGAGGTATTTTTCGGCCCGTAACGACAAAAGGGGCTGAACTCAGGGCGATAACAGGGGATAAGCGTGTCATGTTGCCTTCCTTCCATCACCAGGCCCGCAACCTGCTCCAGTCTGCGCTGCTGATCGGGGGCATGGCGCTGATCGCCTGGGTCGTGGTCGGGACCATCGCGGGGCCGGGCCTGACGCTTCTCATGGTCGGAAGTTCGGTTCTCGCCCTGCTTCTTGCGCCGTCCTTGCCGAAAACGCTGCTGCTGTCCGCCTATCGTGCGCGGCGGCTGACCGGGCGCGACTTCCCGCAGGGGATCGGGATGGTGTCCGAACTTGCTCGCCGCGCCGATCTGCCGAGGGTGCCTGCGCTCTACTATGTTCCGAGCGAGCTGCCCAATGCCTTTGCATTGGGCGATCCCCGCGACAGTGTCATCTGCGTCACTGACGGTCTGCTGCGACTTCTGGATGGCCGGGAACTGGCCGGCGTCCTGGCGCATGAGGTCGCGCATGTCGCCAACCGCGATCTCTGGATCATGGGGGTCGCGGATGTCCTGACGCGCGCCGTGTCGCTGGCGTCCTGGATCGGGCAGTTGATCCTTGTTTTGAATCTGCCGCTGCTGCTGAGCGGCGCCGCCTATGTCCCGTGGCACATTCCGCTGTTGCTAGTGTTCTCTCCGACCCTCATGGCGCTATTGCAGCTTGCGCTGTCGCGCACGCGCGAGTTCGATGCCGACCGCGCCGCGGTCGATCTGACCGGCGATGCCGAAGGGCTCGCCTTGGCGCTGCTGAAGCTCGACCGGCGCGTCGGCCGCTTCTGGGAAGAGATGTTCCTGCCGGGGCGCCGCATCCCCGAGCCGTCGCTCCTGCGCACCCACCCGCCGACGGCAGAGCGCGTGCGGCGGCTTCGGGCGCTTTCGGGGCCGCGCCGCCCGGTGCTGGACGGGGCGCTTGTGCGCGTTCCGGGGGCAGACAGGATCGCGCCACCGCGCTTCGGGCCCTGGGGCATTTACCGCTAAAAAATACCGCTAAAAAAACGCGCCGCCCTCTTGAAGTTGCAGATTGGCAACACCTTATCAGCAGCGAAATGCCCGGACGGGGTTTCACGAAGGCGCGAGAAGGTTCGGCTTTGACAGCGGATCGTCGGCCGTTCGCCTTGACGGGAACGGACGGTGTTCAAAGTCTCAGGCGACCGCCGCTTGAATGGCGAATCTTTCAACATGTCCGGCCTCTGCGGGCGTTTCGATCCGGCGTGACAACCGTTGCGTCCCGGATTTGGCAACCAAGGAGGCGAGTTATGTATTATCCGACATATGCACGCCGCAGCGACCCGTTTGCGCTCATGCGCTCGATGCTGCGCGATTTCGATCCGTTCACGCCGCCCGGCCGGGCCAGGCCCGTGTTTCCGGCCGTGAACGTCTGGCAGGGGGACGATGCGGTTGCGATCACCGCCGAGCTTCCCGGCATCGACCCGGTCGATATCGACATCTCGGTCAAGGACAACGTCCTGACCCTCTCGGGTGAACGCAAGGCGCCGCAAGTGCCCGAGGGCGCGCGCTGGCACTGCAACGAGCGCAGTTTCGGCAGGTTCACCCGCGCGATCCGTCTGCCCTTCGCGGCCTCCGACGACAAGGTCGAGGCGCGGATGGTGCATGGCGTTCTTCGCATCGTGGTCGGCCGTCCGGAAGAGGACAAGCCGAAGAAGATCGAGATCAAGGCCGCATGACATGAGAGGAGGATCGACCGATGAGCAGTGACATGACCCGGAGCGCCGACAAGACGCTCGACAAGACCCCGGCCGAGACGCCGGAAACCACCACCGGCGGGCGCATCTACCGGCCGCTGACGGACATCGTGGAAACCGACGACGGCGTGACGCTGATGCTCGAGATGCCGGGCGTCGCCGCCGGGGACGTGAACGTGACGCTTGAAAAGCGCGTGCTGACGGTCCGCGGCAAGGTGCACACCCGGACGCCCGAAAAGCTGCAACTGGCCTATGCGGAATACGGCGAGGGCGATTTCGAACGCGCCTTCACCCTGTCCGACGATTTCGACCCCGACAGGATCGTCGCCGAGGTCGGCAATGGCGTGCTGACCCTCACCCTGCCGCGCGCCGCCGAGGCCCAGCCCAGGAAAATTGCCGTCAAAGGCGCCTGACCAAAGGAGCAAGCAAATGCAAATCAAGGATCTGATCCCCTGGGCGCGCAAGGATCATGCGCCCGAACCCAAAGGTGACGAGGGCAACCCCATCGCCACGCTCCAGCGCGACATGAACCGCGTGTTTGAAAGCTTCTGGAACCGCGTCGGCGATCTCGACTGGCCCTGGGGCGGCGGCGAGGCGAAATCCGACGTCGTCGAGACCGGCGACCATATCGAGGTGTCGATCGAACTGCCCGGCATGGAGATGAAGGACATCGAGGTGTCGGTGACCGACGACATGCTGACCGTGAAGGGTGAGAAGAAGATCGAGCGGCAGGAGGAAAAGAAGGGTTATTACCTCTCCGAGCGCAGCTACGGCGCGGTCTACCGCACGATCCCGCTGCCTCCGGGCGTCGATGGCGAAAAGGCCGAGGCCAGCTTCCGCAACGGCGTGCTGACCATCAAGCTGCCGCAGACGCCGGAAGCCCAGGCTAGGGTCAAGCGCATCGAGGTCAAGGGCGCCTGAACGACACGGCAATGCGCGCCGCCGCTGCCCCTTCCGGCGGCGCGCTTTATCGAGGGAGGTACACCATGTTCAGTCGCCTTGCCTTTATTCTTTTCCTGTCGCTGGGCATCTGCGTGCGGCGCGCAGGCAGCTTGGCCTGACCCAGGCCCAGCTGTCTTCGGCGGCCGGTGTCGACCTTCGTTTCATCGTCGAGCTTGAGGCTGGCAAGCCGACTCTCCGGCTCGAACACGTGCTGCGCGTTATCAAGGCGCTGGGCGGCGAACTCAGCCTGAGCGGACTGTCATCAGCCCCGACTGATTCCATCGCCGCAAAGCCATTGTCGGACGCTGGCCAACCCGCCAGCCACGCTGAGCGGCATCAGGCCTTGGACGAACTGGTTGCCCAGGCCCAAGCGCTCAAGATGGGGTACGAGTAGACGCACGCTGCGCCAATCACTGTGCTGCTGCCGCCCTGGCCAGTGATTCCTGCAGCCGCTGCGATTCTTTTTGCGCCTCAGCCAGGAACTGATCCCAGTCATCAGGCGGATGCCCGCTTTCCAGCATCTTGCGGAACACCCGGTAGGCGTCGTCGCTGCTTTCATAAGCGCGTTTGGTGTCTTCGTCGTTCACCCAGGCGTAGACGATCACCTTGCTCGGAGCGTGGTAGCGGAAGAATAGTCGGTACTGCTGGAAGAACTTGGCCCGAAACCAGTGCTTGTGATCGTCACCGAGCGTCCCACCCTGGCGGTACTCCGGTCGCGTCGGATCTTGCGGAATGACATCGAACGCCAGTTTGGTGATCGCGGCCAGCCGTTTGCTGGCGTTCTTTTTTATGTACCCGGCCGGGTCCTTCTGCTTCAGGGTCTCGACCTGCCGCGCCAGTGCTTCAATTTGCGCCAGGAACAGTGGATGGGCGAAGACCGCCCAGCCATGAATGACCAAGGGCTCAGGCTTCCCTGCGCTCATTCATCGTCTTCCGACAGGGCGGCATCGACATCGACATCGACGTCGCCGACCAGCGACTGGAGGCGTTGGACGAGGCCGGCATCCACAGCTTGCAGCCGCTCGGGATGGCGAGTGATGTCGGCGGCAAGGAAGCCGAGGAACTGACCAAGCACCGGGTCATCACCGTCGGAGGCTTCGACGCGCGTCAGCACCACCTCTCCGCTGGGGCGAATAATGTAGTGGATCTTGTCGCGCTTGCCCAGCTTGAGGGCACGACGCACGGTTTCCGGCACCGTGGTCTGGTAGCGATCGGTGAGTGTGGATTCGACTTCGAGGGTCGCGGCCATGGCAGTCTCCTGCGGATCTGGGTTGACGCTTGAGTGGTAATGCAGTCGCATTGTCTTGTCAATGCAGTTGCATTAAAGAAGGCTTTTGACGCGGATCTCTCCTCGCATGTGTCAACGCTTCATAGGCCGGTCTCTTGGTCTGAAATGTTACTGATCTCAAACCCGCGGTCGGCAAATGGATAGCTCGCGACCAAGGCAGCTGCGGAGTAGCGGTCCAAATTTTCGGACATACAGTCGGCTATCTCTCGCGCCTAAACGCGGCTCGCTATAGCGCGACAACACCACCGCCCCGTCAATGCTGACATTGCGGAAGGTCTCGCTCACCGCCTCACTGGCAAAGACGCGACCGCAGTAAGCGGCAATCGCATTGCTGGCCTGGGCGAAACGCCCCCGGGCTGCACCACCACAGCTGGACCTTGCCGGTGGTCCCGCCGCGCGAAGATGCGGGGGCTGGACGCCCCCGGTCAGGCCTTGGTGCGCAGGCGGTTCACCAACAGATCGTCCCTGACAATCTCGTCCTTGCGCGAGACCAGTCCCCCTACATCCCAGTTCGCGCTGAGATAGCGACCTTTCGCCCAATCCGCCTTGCCCGAGGCCAGCCAGACGACAAAGCCCGCGGCCAGATCGGGGCTGTCGGTGAGATAGGGGTGCAATTCCTCGGGCATGTTCCGCCCCAGCTCGGTGGCCACGCCGCCCGGATGGATGGCGAAGCATTTGATGCCGTCTTCACCGTGATCCACGTTGACGAATTCGCACAGGCGGTTGATCGCATGTTTGGAGGTCTGATAATCCGAGGCCGTCGGGCTCAGCATCTGGGCGCCGACCGACGACAGCAGGATCAGATGACCGCCGCTCGATCCTTCGCCGGCCCGCGTTTTCGCCGACGTTATCAGATGGGGCATGCAAAAGCGGATCACGTGATAGGCCCCCCTCACGTTCACTTCCCAGCTGTGCCACCAGCTTTCCGGATCGGTTTCGCCGATTTTGGCCCAATGGTCGAGATAGCCGGCATTCGCGTCGGCCACGTCGATGCCGCCGAACTTCTCCACGCAGTCGGCAACGGCGGCCTCGACCTCGGCCGGGCTGGTGACGTCGCAGACGGACCATGCGCATTGCGTGTTCGGGTTGGCCTGTCGGATCAGCTCTCGGGTCTCGCGCAGCGCGGGCTGCGAGCGTGCGGTCAGATAGACCGCCCCCGCGCCCGCCTCGGCAAAGGCGACAGCGGTGGCGCGGCCGATGCCCCGTGATGCCCCGGTGATGAAGATGACCTTGCCCGTCGCGCTGCCTTTCAGCGCCGCGCGCGGGTCGATGGCATCATAGCGGTCGTGATGTTCGGTCAGGGGAAGGAACTGGGTCTCAAGCGATGACATCGGTGGCTCCTGGAAAGAGGATCGGGGGTGATCGCCCGGATCCCGGATAGGTGGTGGTCTGGTGCCCCGCGGGGCGGACGGGTGATGCCGCCCCGCGGGTGGGCGCGCGGCCTCAGTCCGCCCGGTGGTCCCGGTACTGCGCCATCATTTGCATCATCCAGCCCGGATACTCCTCGGGCAGGCGGCTGACCTCGTCGAGGGCGGCCAGCTCGTCATCGGACAGGCGGACGCGGGCGGCGCGGATGTTGTCCCTCAGCTGATCGGCCCGCTTGGCGCCGATGATGACGCTGGTCACGGCCTTCTGGTGCAACAGCCAGGCAAGGGCGATCTGGGCCACGCTGACAGGCTCGCCGTCGATCTGCTTGTCGGCGGCGATGTCGCGCATCCGCGCGATGACGGCGGCGCCCCGCGCGCGATCGACAGGCGGAAAATCGAACTTGGCGCGCCGGTTTTCCTCGGATGCGTCGGGACCTTCGTATTTGCCGGACAGATAACCGCCGGCCAGCGGGCTCCACACCATCAGCCCGACCTTTTCCGATTGCAGCATCGGAATGATCTCGCGTTCGAGGTCGCGCCCCACCAGGGTATAGTGCGCCTGCAGGGACAGGATCGGGCACAGGTTGCGCGCCCGGGTGATGCCGATGGCCTTCATCACCTGCCATGCCGCCCAGTTGGACAGGCCCACATACCGCACATGGCCGTGTTGCACCAGGATGTTGAGGGCCTCCAGCGTCTCCTCGATCGGCGTGGCCGGGTCGAAGCCGTGGATCTGGTAGAGGTCGATATAGTCCGTCTGCAGCCGCTCGAGGCTGGCCTTGCACTCGCTCAGGATGTGACCGCGCGATGCGCCGCGTGCGTTGGGGCCGTCCCCCATGGGGCCGAGCACCTTGGTGGCCAGCACCACATCCTCGCGGCGGACCCCCAGATTGTGCAGGGACTGGCCGACGATGCGCTCGCTGCCGCCGTGGCCATAGATGTTGGCGGTGTCGATGAAGTTGATGCCAGCCTCCAGCGCGATCGTCATCAGCTCATCGGCCTGGTCCTGCTGCAGCTGGCCGATCAGCCCCCAGATGTCCTCGTCGCCGCCAAAGGTCATGGTCCCCAGGCAGAGTTCCGAGACGAACAGGCCGGAATCGCCCATGGTCCTGAAACGCAGGCCGGTGTCGGCGGAAAATCGGGGCAGGGTCTGGTCGGTCATGATATACCTCGTCTTGCAGGGTTGATGGTTTTGCGCCGCGTGCTTTGCGGCGCGCTCAGCGGTAGGTCATTGCCCGAGGGCGGTTTGTAGCCGCCCGACCAGCGATGTGGTCAGATCGTGCAGCTCGGTGCCCTGCGCGTCCTCCAGACCGATCCGGGCGGCCAGCGCATCGGGGATCTGCCGGGCCTCCTCGTGAAGGGCGGTGGCGCGCGGGGTCAATGCCACGATCACCCGCCGCTCGTCCTTCCGGTCCCGGCTGCGGGTCACCAGGCCGCCCCGCTCCATCCGATTGAGCAGCGGGGTGATGGTGCCGGCATCAAGATGCAGGCAGTTGCGCAATTCGCCGACCGTGGCGCTGCCCCGCTGCCACAGCACGAGCAGCACCAGATATTGCGAATAGGTCAGCCCAAGCGGAGACAGCAGAGGCCGATACAGCCGCTGGATCAGGTTCGTGGCCGCGTAGAGCGGAAAGCAGATCTGGCGGTCGAGGCGAAGCTGGTCGTCGGCATCGCCCGCGTGCCGGGTGACGTTCATCGCGTCTTCACGTTCAGCGCGACATCGACATTGCCACGCGTCGCGTTCGAATAGGGGCAGACCTGATGGGCCTCATCCACGATCGCCTCGGCGGTCGCCTGATCTACGCCGACAAGTGTGATATCCAGCGCGACGGCCAGCGCAAAGCCGCCGCTGCCGTTCGGCGTCAGGCCGACGGTGGCGGCGACCTCGACATCCTCGTCCTTGATCGCGCGGTCCTTGTTGCGGGTGACATGGATCACCGCATTGCCGAAGCAGGCAGCATATCCGGCCGCGAAAAGCTGCTCGGGATTGGTGGCGCCGCCCTTGCCGCCAAGGCTGCCCGGCATCGCAAGCCCAAGGTCCAGCAGCCCGTCATCGCTTCTGACCGTGCCATTGCGACCGCCGATGGCCGTGACTGCAGTCGAATATAGAGTGTTCATCGTACCCTCGTGCGCTGATGCAATGCCGCTTATATGGCTAGCGATATGATTTGTTCAAGACGGCACCAGAATCGCCCGACCCATCGTGGATGCCGATAGCGACTGAGCACTGGCCCGGCCTGGCAGGGCGACTAAGGCAGGCGTGCCGAACAGCAGAAATTTAGACGTAAAAACAAAGTGGTAGAGTTGAGAAGGCTCGACCCCGGACCCATCCCCACCGCCACTT
>Ga0209066_10006988_pt1 | contig 11337 bp, 15 predicted proteins | sample All_14_2_FD_187198 | JGI IMG/M metagenome (GOLD analysis project Ga0209066, IMG submission 187198) | Freshwater microbial communities in response to fracking from Pennsylvania, USA - Allegheny Zone_MetaG_DW_15 (SPAdes) (version 2) ...
GCCATGTGGTTGTCCGAAGGACAGTTATGGCAGGTCGGCTTTGCGCTGGCCTTGGACACCGCACGGTGAACGTGCGGCAGGCTTTGCGTGGCTGCTTCCCTGCGCGAGGATTACCTCAATCAGGTTCGAAGGGTCTTTCTCAGTCGCGGCCTGTCGGCTGCAACACCCCTAGCTTTCGCACCCTTAACGGGTACGCCCTGCATTGTAGGTTCCTCGGGAAAAGCCTCCAATATGGCCATGATTCCCGCTTTGGCTTCTTGCTCCCGTGGGCTCTCGTCCAGCACCTGGGCGACTGCTGCAAGTGCTGCATGGGCGGGGCTCAGTCCAGCGTCTGAGGCCGCTTGTGATTCCTCAATCACTCGTCCGGCTCTTTGCCCCAAGAGTTCCCCCAGTAGTGCGCCCCTCCTGGTGCCTTTTTCTCTTTCTAGTGTCGCTTTTACAAGCTCTTGAATAGCGTCATCACCTGCTATGCCTGCAAGGATTGCCCTATCTGCTGGGCTGCAAGTCCTCTTACCGGATCGCCACATTGGAATAACTGGTTGCGCAACCCCCATTATTTTTGCTAATTTGTAATCGCTTTCAGCTATCAATTTAGCCTTATCGATTAGCAAATTCAATTCTTTAAGCTCATTTTGCATACATATCCTTCTTGTTATAGTTGCATATCAATTTGGATATGCACTTACAGGGGTTAAAGCAATTATGCAAGCGACACCAGCACAACGCACCGCCTCCGATCCAACAGGCTCCGCCCTCGCCGACCTGGCCGCCCTTTGGCCTGCACCAGCTCCAGACCATGCCCGCACCGACTACGCCGCGTGGCGCTTGCTGCGGTCCCCTCGCGGTCGCTGGGTGGCTTGCTTTCAGGCCCATATCGTCCCTGGCTTCTCCGGTCGTGCTGCTCGTGCCGCTCGCGCTGCTGTCTGATGGCTGCGGTTTTTGCCCCCGACTTTTTGGCGCCCGCAGGGCGTGACGTGCATGTAACACGTCACTTTAGTCCCACCAGTGGGATTTACGCCCAAAAAGACAACAACTTTCAGCCCGAAAAACCCCGGCAAGACCTGACGCAAGAAGCCACCTTTTGCGACTGGGTGAGCATCTACCAGACCCACACCGGCGCAGGACTTCCGGTCCTGTCTGATGGCTACTTTGTCCGCTTCGATGCTGAGGGCACCCATGAGGGCACCACCCTAAAGAAGGTCCGCATTGAAGGCAGTCACGAAACGGCCATTTACATCCGCTGCGATGGCGAAACCGTCCACTTTGAGGGCAACGTGTCGAAGTGGGGCCGTCCTGACAACGTTTTTGGCTACAGCTTCGCCCAGTGCATTGCCCGCATCAACGCGATATTGCAATCCAAGGGCCTGCCACCCTTCTCCGCAGGCAAAAAAGGCGAAGTCAACACGCCCAACGGCTGGCGCACCCAGTTGAGCGGCGCACGCATCACCCGCCTCGACCTTACCGAGAACTTCGCCGCCGGATCGGCTGAGGACGCTTACCACTTCATGCGCTTCTTGGCAGCTCAGCAGGCAAGCCGCCTCAAAACCGGCACCCACGGCCAAGGCGAAACCGTGGACTTTGGAAGGGGCTCACGTCGCGTCTATTCCAAAGCCTACTTAAAAGGCCCCGAATTGCTCAAACACGCAGCAAAGCCCAATAAAACACAAACCGACTTTTCTAAAGAATACGATCCATATTTAAACGATCTTGCCAATTGGTGCAACTCGGTCGGCTTGGTCCGATTCGAAACAACATACAAATCCACATTTTTAATTGACAACGGCCAGCAATTCCTTGGGGGAATTAACATGTCTAAACTTGAAGCAGATTTTAAAGAACGTCAATCCGTTTTCACTCGCGCCAATTGCGATGTTGAGGACATTTCAAGCCTTGACGCCAAAACCCTGGCTGTCTATCGCATGTGGGAAGCGGGCGACGACATCACTCAAAAACTCAGCCGTTCCGCGTTTTATCGCTATCGTGCTTCTCTGTTGCCCTTCGGCGTTGACATTGCCATCAAAAGCAACGTGATTAAATTCCAACCCAAAACCCGTGTAATCAAACTGGAAGCCGTGAAAATGCCCGACTTCTACAAAATGCCCCCGCCATCTTTCGTCCGCCTCGTCGCTTAACTCAACCAAGGAAATCAAATGCCTCTTACTCTTACAGGCCGAATTGTCGGCATCGCTGAATCAACTTTCACAGACCGTTCAACGGGTGTGATTACGCAAAACTTCAACGCTGAAATTTTGCACAAGCAGGGCGGTCGCCATGAGGTCGATTCCGTCAAAGTTGATCCAAGCACCGCCAATGAATGGCATAAATTGATCGGCAAAGAAATTGAAATTGAAGTCCGTCCCTATGCCGTTCTGAAAAAAGAAGGCGGAATTATGCAAGGCTTTTCACTGCCCAACAAAAAAGCTTTGCCGAATATCCTGAAGTGATGCAAAACATCACCCTGAAACACTGGCTTATCGCCGCCATTGCATCGCCTTTCATCGGCCTTGCAATCGGCCTTGCAATCGGCCTAATCACTGCTTCCTAAACCATGGCTTACTGCGGTTCATCTGTCGGCACCTGGGGCGATCCCCCTGTTTTCCAGATTCAAACACTGGCAACAAATCCGACCGACCTCGGGACCTGTACGTTTGTTCTCATGCCTGGCACCGAGTACACCGCAGCCCTCCAGCTCGCCGCCGCCAACGCCTCAGGCTCTGGCACCGGATCAACAGTCCAAGAATTGCCATTTGATTCAGAGATTGCCGGTCAATTTTTCGCCTTTGGCTTTACGGTCGTTGTAACGCTTTATCTCACCGCTCACGTAATCGGCTTGGTCCTTAAATTCGTGAGAGACAACTAATTCACTTGTGTGATTCTGTCCGGGCAGTTTCCCGGTTTTTCTGAAAGGTTCGAAATGAACAAGTTCGCCCGCTTCGTCCGCCGTGCTTCCCTCGCCACCGTGGCCGCCGCTGCTGCCGGTACCGCCCTGGCCGCGCCTCCCGTCTTGACCGACCTCACCGATGCCGTGGACTTCTCCACCGCTGGCACCGCTGTGCTGGCCGTTGGTGCCGCTCTGATCATCGTGTACATCACGATCAAAGCGGCCAAGTTCGTCATCAACATGGTGAAAAGCGGTTAATTCCGCTTTTTGATCTATTTTGGATCAAGGGCGCAATCCCAACGGTTGCGCCCTTTTTTATTGGATTAAAAATGGCCGTCAATCTTGCACCTCTAATGCCATCCGTCAATTTTTCAACAACCACTCTTGCAATTCTTGCTGTAGGTGCCGCAATAGTTACTCTTGTTATTATTTGGAAGTGCGCTGTATTTGTTATTTGTATTGCTGTCGATAAAGTCTATTATGCCGGTCAATTCTGGGACAAAGACCATTACCATCGCGCAATGATTATTGTTAACCAACATATCAAATCAAGAAATCTTGTTGATGCAGAATCAAGAAACCGATGGAGGGAATACCAAGGAATGAGAATTCCTAAAAGGCGTAAATTGTGATTCCAGATTATTGGCATTTATTATTTTTTATCCTTGGTATCCTCTCTGCTTGGGCAGTATTCAAAGGACTTGACAAAGGTTTGAATCATGAGTTTTGATTATTGGTATGCATTAATTTTTTTCCTCGGCATTCTTTGCGCTTGGGCAGTTATTAAAGGGCTTGATTTATGACAATACTTAATGCAGATTTTTCGCTTTTTGCCCGCCTGCAGCGAAGCGAAGCCGGGCGAAAAGCGAAAAATCTAATAATTTTTTTCGGTTTCATTCTTTTTAATTCTGCTTCATTTGCAGTTTCTTGCGGTGTTAATACCACCCTTGATAACCAACTTTTTGCAATAGAAAAGGCCCGTTATGAATGCAATCCCGTTGGTTCTAATATATGTTTTATTGCCCCTTGGACATTTACAGTAATGCCCCCGGTTTGTAATATGCCTGACGATCATCAGCCATCCGATTATGATGATAACGGTTATCCAAAAAATCCAAACGGTGGACACCCTACACCATTCAATACAAGTCCATTAATATCAGCAGCTGCCGCCGTTGCTCTTGGTTTGCTTGCTGGTATTGCCGCCGTTGTTGGCTCCCCTGTCCTCGTCACATCCGCTTTAGCTTCTGCTGCTATTGGTGCCCTTATTGCATCTTCTCCGCTGTCAAATTCATCTGATTCACAATTAGCTCAAGTTCCTCCGCCTCTACAAGTTAATCTAACCCCTTCAACCGACCCCGTACCTTCACCCGTTTTAAATGATTCTCGCCCTCCTGGTGTACAGGTTAGCCCTGAACAACAATTCGCTCCAACTGGTCCAAAATATCAAGATGCAGAATCCGGTGGGTGGGAGTCCGCCAATACACAAACCGGCACAGAATACACATACAAGCCACCCGCAACGCCATCTAATCCTCAACCATCACCCACGGTAGAAATCACTAACAACGGTTATTCAATCTCATACACTGGCACAAATCCAAACAATCTAAAATCTGGTGTCCTTATTGATAAATACACTGATGGTTCTTATTCGGTAACTGAATCAAGAACACTTTCAGTAACTACTTTGAGCGGTGAACAAACAACCGCTGATGCATCTAAAACAGTTCTTTATTCTCCGAGCGGTTCTGTTTTAAGCACCGCAACACATATATCAAGCTCTCTTGGTAATGGTCAAGTTGCTGATCCAAACACTCTAACTTTTGTTGGCTCTGGTTCCGGCTCTGGTTCTGGTGGTGGCACTGGTGGCGGAACCGGTGGCACATCAGGCGGCGGAACAGGCGGCGCAAACGGAACCGGAACATGTGCCGGTGGCGACTGCGCAACAGAAACAACTCAAATTGCCAATAAGTCTTTATTAACCGATATTAAAGATTTTTTCACTCAACCATCCGAACAATCAGCAGTACCAAACGCTAAATCTACAGCAGACTTTAGAGGCGCTGTTATTTCCAAAGATACTCCATTATTTTCCTCTCTTCTAGGCTTTCAATTGCCTACCCACAATTCAACTTGTCCTCAACCATCATTTGATTACAACGGCCAAACCTATGCATTCACAGCCCATTGTGATTTGGTTACAGATCACTTTGCCGCATTCCGCGCCGTTTTTACTGTGATATTCACCCTTTCCGCTTTATTCATCGTTTTGAGGGCATAACATGGCTTTCGCTCCTTTGATTTGGTCCGTTATCACATTCATTCTTCAAGAGATTGTTTTGAAGTTTGTCGTTCTCGCGGCCTTGTTTTTCTTGATCGTCACCCTCACGCCCTTGGTTGTCACTGCCTTGGGCTCTATGGTCACTCCAGCCGGTCTGTCGTCGGCATTCGGTGGCATCCCTGCCGGTGTCTGGTTCTGGCTGGATTTCGCCGCCCTGGACGTTGGCATACCGCTTTTGATTTCTGCGCACGTCACCCGCTTCATCATCCGCCGTGTGCCTGTAATAGGTTAATACACTAACTACACTACACTACACTACACTACAGATCATGGCCATAAATGCATACACCGGCCTGATGGGCTCCGGCAAAAGTTATGAAGTTGTCGAAAACGTCATCCTTCCGGCCCTCGCTGCTGGCCGTCGAGTCGTTACCAACGTTGCCAACTTGCAAACTGACAAGATCAAAAGCTATCTCGTCGAAACTCTCAAAGCCGACCCCGACAAACTCGGTTCAATCGTCCAATGCCAGAACGACGACATAACCAAAACCAACTTTTTTCCACCTGAAACGCCTTTAGAAAACGAGGCGCCTTCAACTGTTCAACCTGGTGACCTGGTTGTTATTGATGAATGTTGGCGCTGGTGGGCTCAAGGCTGCAAGATCACAAACGATCACATGGTCTTTTTCAGGATGCACCGGCATTTCACTAACCCTGAAACCGGTGTTTCCTGCGATTTGGTCTTGATCGTCCAAGACATTGGCGACCTGGACAGAAAATTAAAAGCGGTGGTTGAAAACACGTACCGCATGAGTAAGCACAAAGCGCTCGGCTCTGATGCCCGTTATCGTGTTGATGTGTACCAAGGGCACAAACTGCTAAGGTCTGCCCCCCTGCGTTCAATTCAGCGCAAATACAACAAAGACATATTTCCGCTTTATCAGTCTTACAGTCACGGCGATGGAAAAGGCAAAGAAGTTGCAATTGATGACCGAAACAATATTTTCAAATCACCGCTGTTTCGCTTTGCCCTTCCTGTCCTGCTGCTTTTCGCGGCCTTTCCCGTTTACTTCGTCTACAGCTTTTTCAATCCTGCCGCTCCTGGCTCAGAATCTGCAGCCTCTGAGCCCTCCAAGCCGCCCACCAAGGGCAACCCCTCACCAGTCACCAAAAACACCGCCACCGCCCCGCCTGGCACCCTCCCTGATGATCCTGAATGGCGCGTGGTCGGTCATTACACCTTCGGCACCCGTCAACACATCGTCATTTCAAAAGCTGGAACCCTTCGCACCCTCATAAACCCGGCTGGCTGGTACACAGACCCACTGCGGGCGAACGGCGTTCTAAATGGCTTCCTGGTCAGCACGCATTCAGGCCACCCACCACAAAACCCAATGACACCGCAGGCCCTCAAATGAAAAAAGCCATCATTGCATTTTTGTGCTCCTTTTTCATTTCCATTTCACACGCACAACCGCAAGCTCAAGCTCTTACAATCAACTTCGATAAAATTTCAGTTATTGCATTGCTCAATTTTGTTTATGGCGACATTCTAAAAAAGAACTTCGCAATTCATCCGGCTATTATTGACAATCAAAAAACCGTCACAGTGCATTTTCAGAAGGATTTAACAGAGTCGAACCTGAATGCATTTATTGCTGACTTGCTTGACGGCCTGGACATACAGATACAGCACAAAAAAGGCTATTACTTCATTTCTCCCAAACCTTCGCAGCTTCAGAAGCTCGAAACACCGGAGGAAACCAGCCTTTTCTTTTACCGCTCCAAATACCGACCTGTGGCCCATATCGTTGATATGACATCAAGCCTTTTCAAAGTCGGTACCTTTTCCGGCCAGCGAATGATTCGAGATCAAACGCAATCCACGCAAGCCCTGGCATCCCTTGGCCTTCAACCTGGCACAACCCAACAGCCACAAAAGCAAACCCCCACCAGCGCGCAAAGCCTGATTGACAAAACCGAACAGGATTCATTCATTTTCCAAGGCACAGAAAAGGAGATAGCAACCCTCCAAAAGCTCCTGGAGCAGATTGATGTGCCTTTTCCTGAAGTCTTTGTGCGCGGCATGGTCTACGAGGTCACCACCGGCGACAAAACCACCAATGCATTTAGCCTGGCCCTGTCCATCCTCTCCGGCAAAATCGGTATCAACCTGGGCACCGCAGCCACAACACCGAACAGCCTCACCATCAGCTCATCCAGCATTGATGCCGTTCTTGGTGCTCTCAGCTCCGACAAGCGGTTTCAATCCGTTTCCTCGCCATCCCTTCGCGTCAAATCGGGATCGTCTGCCCGTTTCAGCGTCGGTTCTGATGTGCCGGTGCTTGGCCTGGCACAAATTGACCGCAACGGCAATTCTGTTCAATCGGTCGAATACAAACCCAGCGGCGTGATTTTCAGCGTCCAGCCGCAGATTCGAGAATCCATCATTGATCTGGCTATCTCGCAGCAACTGAGCACCTTTGTTCAAACCACAACCGGCGTCAACAACTCGCCCACGCTCATAAAACGCGAAATCTCGACAACCATCGGCGCCGCTTCCGGCGATCTAATCATCTTGGGCGGCCTCGATGAAGACAAGACCAGCACCGACACCACCGGCATTAGTTGGCTTCCCACCTGGTCAAGATCAAACGGCAACGAAACCAGCCGTTCACAGATCCTGCTTGTCCTACAGGTTCAACGCTCCACCCTGTAGACGAAAAAAAGGCCCCTCGGGGCCTTCTCTGTTTCCACCTGGTCAGATTTCCAGCGGTCTTGTTTTGGTGTCCTGCACCGTTTCCGCCTCACCCTTCGGCGCCGCTTTCTTCCGTCCTGTTCCGGCTTTCTTTGGCTTGTCAGCCTGGCCTGCATCCAGCTTGCTCGCCATGGCCCGATAAGCGGCCAGCTCCCCATTCATTGACGCCAGTTCAACCTGGTGCGCCTGAACCGCTTTGTATTGCTCTGACAACTCCCACCGCAATTGCGACAACTGCACGTCCATTTCTGCAAGCTGCTTTTCCTTGGTGCGCTCTGACGTGCTGACCTGCTCCAGCTCAAGGTAAGCCGCTTCCAGCTCTGCCGCCATCTCGGCCTTGCTCGCCTCCATGTCTGTGCGCTCACCTGCCAGCCGCTCACCGGCTAGGCGCTCGGCTTCTGCCCACACCATCGCCGCGAGGCGGGCACCTGCAGCCTGGACAGCCTCCGGCACCTCTACGGCCACCGCCACGGGCTCCACGTCCACCCGGCCAGCCTTCCAGACCTTCACCATGCGCGCCAGCGTCGAGAACGACCCTTCGCCCAGTGCTTCACGAACTGCGGCCAGCGTAGGCGCCTTGCCTTCTGCGTCCATCGCTTCACAAACTGCATTCACCCGCGCTTGATTTATTGCCATGATGTTTCCTTATTTGGTTTTTGCTGCCACGTCTTTTTCATTTGCTTGCCAAAGGTCTTGGCCTTCCTGAACACCGGCCATATAGGCATCAAATTCTGCTGTTCCTGCTTTATCACTGCATTTGGCCAATACACCGTCATGCGTTTCAAAAAAATCGGCACCACTTTCAAGAAGGCGTAGGCAATTGAGTGCTCCGGCTTTATATACATCGCTTCGCGGTGTCCGGTGCTTGCTGAATGCTGCTTCATAAATTTGCTGTGCGCTTTGCATTTGATGTTCCCTTTTTGCCCAGTGCCGCCGGGTTTTCGGGGGCTTGCTGCTTTGCTTGCCCATGAGTGTATTATACACTAATACACTACACTACAGCAATACACTACACTACACATACTACCGTTCGTCGGATAGTGTAGCGATGTAGTGTAGTGTAGTAGTGTTTCACGTGAAACACTACACCTGCAAAACCCCGGCTGCATTGGGGTATCGGGGGCGTAGCCCCTGATGGAGACACGCCCGCCCGTCCAGTCGGTGCCCTGCCGTGCTGCCGCTCGTCTGCTCCACAACGATCCACCCCGGACCCATAGGCCACACGACCACCGGGACAAAAACCCTTTTATTGGGCGACAGAATCAGAGGGGGGGCCTGTGATCGGCGTCCAGCCGTCACGGGGGGAGTGCTTGCACTCCACGGGGTCAAGGGGTGCAACCCCTTGCGTGGGAGTGGCCCTAGGCCACGGCGCGGAGCGCTCTACGCCTGGCCCACACACCCCCAATCACAGACACCGCCGAATGTGCAGGCCCTGGACCGCTTGCACCCTGCTATCAAAAAACCCAGCATCTACCCTGTGAACTTCAAATTTCACAGGGAAAAAAATGCTCTACGGATACGCCCGGGTTTCGTCACGAGACCAAGAAACCCATTTACAACTTGATGCCCTGGCTGCGCACGGCGTGCCCCTGGCCAACATCTACCAGGAGAAAACCAGCTCAGTCGGTGCACGGCCCGAATTGCACCGCCTGCTTGCACTGCTCGGCCCTGGGGATCTGCTCGTTGTCTACAAAATGGACCGCATCGCCCGATCACTTAAAGACCTGCTCAACATCCTGGACCGTGTCAAGCTGGCGGGCGCTGCAATCAAGAGCCTTACCGAACCTCTGGACACGTCCGGCCCCATCGGCATTTTCATCATTCAAGTGCTCGGCGCAGTGGCCCAGCTGGAGCGCTCAATCATCAGAGAGCGAGCCGTGGCCGGCCAAGTCGCCGCACGTCTTCGCGGCGTTCAGTGGGGCGGTAAACCCCTGGTCATCACTGAGCCCGAACTAGACGAAATTCAAGCCATGTACGACGCGGGGGGCCACACTTGGAAGGAAGTCGCCGCCCATTTCAAAACGACGACCAAATCGATCTATCGGGCAAAAGCCAGGCGAAAAAAAAGGGCTCTTGGCCCTGTTCTTCCCCCTGTGCTTGGTCCTTATCTGACAGCCGCAAAGTCTGCTGACTGAGGTTCAAAGGGACTTTCTCAGTCGTGGCCTTTGCAGGCCACAACACCCCTAGCGGATGCGCTTTTTCAAGTGCGGACGGATTGTAGGCGCAAACAACAAAGCCCTCGTTGGGAGGGCTTTGCAACGGCGCAAAAGGGCCTCAATCAAATACCGGCGACTCCACGCCCAGAACCTTGTGCAGTTTGGGGCTGGTGGTGGTGTATTGCAAAAACACCTTTTTCTCCGGTGCAATGATGGGCATGGCGCCGAAGGCGGCCAGGGCACATTCATGGAAGCCGCACAAAATAAGTTTCTTTTTGCCGGGGTAGGTGTTGATGTCGCCCACCGCAAAGATGCCCGGCACGCTGGTGGAAAACTTTTCGGTGTCCACCACCAGTTGTTTGCGCTCAATGGCCAAACCCCAGTCGGCAATGGGGCCGAGCTTGGGCGACAGGCCGAAAAAGACCAGCAAAACGTCCAGCGGCACCACGCGGGTGACGCCATCGGAGCCGGTGACTTTGGCGCCGGTGAGCCGACCGTCCTTTTCTTCGCAGCCGGTGATCTGACCCACGATGAACTGCATCTCCATCTGTTCACACAGCGCGCGCATTTTCGCCACGTTGGCGGGTGCGGCCTTGAAGCCGTCGCGGCGGTGGATCAGGATCACGCTCTCGGCTTTGTTCGGGCCATCGGCCACGAAGTTGAGCGCCCAGTCGATGGCCGAGTCGCCACCACCCACGATGACCAGGTTTTTGCCAGCAAAGTCGGCCGGATTCTTGACCCGGTAAAACACCTGCTCATCGTGAAAACGCTCCAGCCCATCGACCTTGAGGTAACGCGGTTGAAAGGCGCCCACGCCAGCAGCGATGAACAAGGTTTTCGTGAGGAACTGGGTGCCTTTGCTGGTGGCCACGAAGAAGCGCCCGTCGTCTTGCTGTTCTACCGTGGTGACTTCCTGACCCAGGTGGAAGGTGGCGCCAAAGGGTGCAATTTGCTGGAGCAGGTTGTCCGTGAGTTCCTGGCCGGTGCACACCGGGATGGCTGGTATGTCGTAGATGGGCTTGTCGGGGTACAGCTCCACCGGCTGACCACCGGGGTAGGGCAGCGCGTCGATGACGTGGGCTTTGATTTCCAGCAGACCCAGCTCGAACACCTGAAACAGGCCCACCGGGCCGGCGCCCACGATGACCGCATCGGTTTCGATCGGTCCGTCGTGCGCAGCGGCGGTGTTCACCACCTCGGGATTCAGCAACGGGTCCATGGCGATCAGCGGATCAGTTCAGACAGCTTGCCGGTGCGG
>Ga0209066_10006989_pt1 | contig 11337 bp, 5 predicted proteins | sample All_14_2_FD_187198 | JGI IMG/M metagenome (GOLD analysis project Ga0209066, IMG submission 187198) | Freshwater microbial communities in response to fracking from Pennsylvania, USA - Allegheny Zone_MetaG_DW_15 (SPAdes) (version 2) ...
GCCATACCGCCACCCGGAACGTGAACGAGGAAGCCGAGGATAATCGCACCTTGGTCCAAAAAGGCGCGGACGCCATTGCGGAATTCGCGGGCAGCATTCCGTTCATCATTCTGCACGCGATCTGGTTTTTCGCCTGGATTTTGATCAATACGGTGAAGATCCCCGGCATTCCGCAATTCGATCCGTATCCCTTCGGCTTCCTCACGCTCACGGTTTCCCTCGAGGCCATCTTCCTGGCGGTCTTCGTGCTCTTCAGCCAGAATCGCCAGGCGGCGAAGGAACGCGTGCGGGCCGACGTGGAATACGACGTGAACCTCAAGGCCGAACTCGAAATCTGCCACCTCCACGAGAAAATCGACCGGCTCAACAGCGAAGTGCTCGCCCGGCTGGAAAAGATTCAGAAGTCGGTGGATTCGGGAAATTAAACGGCCAAGTCCTCGCAAACCACGGCTTCCCGGCCGCGCGCGATCCTTTATCGGGAAAAAATGCCGGCGAAGGCGGGGCGCATTTATTCATCCCAATCGCAATTCCGAGCACTAGGATGACAATGCGCGGTGAGCCGGTGCGGCGATCGTGGCTTACCTTATTGAGATTAAATCTCAATTGAAGTGACGAAGCGGGAAACGCATTCGGCGGAGGCTCGCCTGGGGGAATGGCCGGTATGGAGGAAAGTCCGCGGCGTGTGGCGTCCGCTGTATGGCGGATTTGCCGAGCGGGGAGTGAGTTTGGAATGGCATGAGTTCCAGACTCTCAAATCGTTCAGATGGTCGGACAGCTTTCACGACCGCAGCCTGGAAATCTGCCTGAACTACACCGGCAGCGCGAAACTGCTGGCGGAAGCCGCGACGCAGGAACTGGGCAATGGGCAGATCGCCGTCTACACCACCCGCGGCCAGCTTCCCGAGGCCAGGCGGGAAGCCGATTCCATCCATCGGTTTATCACGCTGGAATTTTCCGCGGACTATCTGCGCCGGCAATTTTCTGCCGTGCTCGACGGCTTGCATCCCGACATCCAGAAGTTTCTCGAAAATCCGGATCGTTTTGAACCCTGGCTGGAAGTGAGGGAACTGCCGGCCACCCTGCTGACCATTCGGATGCAGATGCTGGAACCGCCGGTGAACTCCGCGGCGCGGGATTCCTGGTATCAAAGCAAGGTGCTCGAAGTGCTGGCGCAGACATTGTTCCGGCCGGATCATTCCGCCGAATTATTCTGCCAGCGCCACATTCGGGTAAACAAAGAGCGAATCGAGCGAGTCAAATATTTAATCGAACGCGATTTAAGCAATCCGCCCAATCTGGAAATGCTGGCGCAAGAGGTGGAATGCAGTTCCTTCTACCTGAGCCGTCTGTTTGCCGAGGAAACGGGCATTTCCATGCCCAAATATCTTCGGATGAAGCGCGTGGAAAAGGCGGCGGATTGCCTGCGGACGAACGGCATGAGCGTAACGGAGGCGGCCATGATGGTGGGATATTCCAGCCTGAGCGCGTTTCAGAAAGCCTTTGCCGAGCGATTCGGCATGTCGCCGGGAGTGTATGCCGCGGGAAAAAAATAAAATGCCGACAGCGCAATTTCACACACTGGCGGGTCAACCTCAAGGGCGCGCGGGGCGCGGCAATCCGCTAGCGTGGCCCGCGGGTTTCCATGATTATGTCCTCGTCCTTATCCATCCCGGCTTTCTCTTTTCGGCGGAAGATCGCCCGGGCGTTCACGCTCATTGAACTGCTCGTCACCCTGGGCATTGTCGCGTTGCTCGCCGCCGTCATTACCAGCGTTTCCCAGTCCAGCCTCAAAAAAGCCGCCATGGCGCGGGAGATTTCCGCCGGCAAGACCCTGATCAACGCGTATCTGCTCTCGGCCGCCGACAATGACGGGAATCTGATGGTGGCCCACTACGAAGGCAATTCCCCGGAGATCGACAGCCAGCAAACGAACCTCCCGGATGGCACCCTTTTGGAGGGAGGCGCGCTGCACCGTTACCCTTACCGGCTGGCCCCTTATTTTGACTACAAAATCGATGGGGTCATTCTGGTGAACGGCAACAAGCAGCAGGTTCCGAAAGCTTTTTCCGGAAATATGCTCACCTACGGAACCAGCCTGTGCCCGGCCTTTGGCATCAATTATTATTTTCTCGGCGGGCACAAGGTGGACGGAGCCTTTTCCCAAACTCAACTCACCGATACGGCCTTCAAACTGGCCCAGGTTCCCAAACCCTCTTCAATGTTGGTTTTCGCCACGGCCTTCACGCCGGACGTGAACGGCCAACGGATCAACGGGCGATTCGGCATCGAGCCCCCGGCTTACCGCACCACGCTTTGGGATGAAAACCTTCACGTGGATGACCGCTATCAAAACAAAGTGCTCTGCGTGTTTCTAGACGGCAGCGTCCGTTCCCAATCCATCGCCGAGCTCCGCGACATGCGGCTCTGGAGCAAAAACGCCCAGTTGAATGATGACGCCAACTACCGCGTCGCCGTGGCCAGCAGCGGGGGAACCGGCGGCGGCAGCGGAGGACGCAAATGAGAATCGTCCGCCCGCTCCTGGCCTTGATCGCCAGCCTGGGCACCGGATTTGCGCCGCTGCGGGCGGAGTTTCTTTTTGACACTCCCACCGAACCCAGCGAGTGGATCTGGGCGGACGGCTTCACCGCCGTCGGCTTCCGGGCGCCCACCCTTTCGCTGCACGACTGGCAATACGAATACAGCGCCTGGGACATCTTCTACGCGCCCAAGGGCGCCGGCAATTATCCCGATGTCTTCGCCCCGGCGGGAGGGGAGCCCGACCCGGAAGACCCCTCGAAATGGAGGCCGGTCCAACGTTCCACTGCAGGATTCGCGGCGAATCCAAACTACAATCCGGAGGACCCCTACGCGTTCTGGCATCCCTACAATCCCACCATCACGCAGGTCAAAAGCAACACCACCTTCATCATCGGCCCGGATTCAACCGGGAACATCTACACCTTCCAGGATAAGACCGGCTATCAGCTCCACCAGGCCACCGAATGGGCTCCCGGGGAAAGCCTGCAGACCGTCATCTTCCAGTTCCAGACCGACGGAACCAACGTCGATTTTGCCAATATCCGCCTCGGTTACAAAGCGGAGGATGGCAACACCTATTATCTGGGGATAAACGACCGGGAAACCGAATACCTTCGCGAATACAGCACGACCGGCAGCGATCACTGGAGCGCCACCGCCGGCTACCGCAACCGCGTCATGCTCCAATGGGATCTCAGCGGCGTGACGGGAACCGGCGAGTTCTGGATCGAATGGGAATCCCAAAGTTCGAGCATGAGCTTCCAGAAGGCCGATTTGCTGACGGCCTCCTATTATGAGGTGGGCATGCCGGTTTCCTCCACCTGGATCGGAAGTGAAGGGGAATGGAGCGATTCCGCCAACTGGCAGGGACAGGCCGGGGGCACTCCGCTGGAAAACGGCAACCTCAAATTCAAAAACGCCTCCGCGGCGCAAGTGGACATCGACGACGGCGACCACCTCATCGGGGAAATCATTTTCGACAACGCGGCGGATGTGACGATCCGACCGGCAAACGAATTCAAGCTAATCGCCAATACCGGGATCACCACCCGCTCCGGCTTGGCGGACACCATTTACACCTTCGACGCGGATTACGAACTCGGCGCGCTCAATTTCTTCGAGATCAATACCGGCAAGGTCGTCATGAATGGCGTCATCTCCGGCGACTATGGCATGGTCAAGCTGGGTGCGGGCACCCTGGAACTGAACGGCGAGAACACCTTCACCAAATTCCTGGCCGTCCAGGCCGGCACGCTCGTGCTGAACGGCTCGAACGCCTACACCGGCACCACCAACGTGGTCAATGGCCGGGTGATCGTGACAAACGACGCGGCCTTCGGCAGCGGCACGTCCGCCCTGAACATCGGGGGCGACGCCGATCTGTATGCCTTCACCACGGGCGTCTGGAGCTGGCTGGCGGAACTGATCCTCGAGGGCGACATCGAGATCGATCGGAACATTTCCCTGGGCGCGGGCGATTTGGGCAAGCGCCTCGGCGCCTCGGGCACCGTGAATGGCGCGGAATTCTCCGGAAACATCAGCTTCAGCGGAGTCGTGGCCAATCCCGACGCCCCCGGTGGCGCCTCCGCCGTCGGCAATACCCGCCTGACCGCGGAAACGGCTTCCGACACGCTGATCTTCAGCGGCCAGATGACCGGAGGCAACAATGCCAAAACGGTCACCGTGGACGGCGCGGGGACCATCGTTTATTCCGGCGTGAACAAGACCTACGATACATCGACCCAGGTCCACTCGGGCACTCTCCTCATCGCCTCCGAGACCGCCTACACCGGCGCGGGCCATTGGACGGTGGGAAACGGCGCAAAGCTCGTCGTGGACGGTTCCCTGGCCGGCAGCGGAAACTTAACCCTGCAGAATGGTGCGGTGCTGGCGGGCGCCGGCCAAATCCACCGTAATTTCACCGTGGGAAATGGCGCCATCCTGGCGCCCGGCAACAGTCCCGGCAGCTTGATGGTAGAGGGCAATGTGACGTGGGCCAGCGGTGGAATTTACCAGTGGGAGATCAATGACGTGGATGCCGACGACGGCTGGGACCTGTTGGAGATCACCGGCAGCCTGACCCTCACCGCCTCGGCGGCCACGCCCTTTGTCATCGAAATCACTTCGTTGAGCCTCTCGAACATTGCGGGCGCCGTTCACGATTTCGCTGCCCTGGGCAGTTATTCCTGGGTCATTGCCACCGCCAGCGGGGGCATCATCGGTTTTTCTAGGGACAAATTCTTTCTGGATTTCAGCCGTTTCGACTACTCGCCGGAGCCCGGCTACCAGTTTGACCTCATCCAGAACGGAAACCAACTGGTCCTGACCTACGGAGTGATTCCCGAACCGTCCGCCTGGATGCTGGCGACGTTGGGAATGCTCCTGCTCCTCAGCCGGCGAAATACCCGGCGGCGCAGCCTTTGGTCGGGTCGCACGTAACCGCCATTTTTAACCGAACACGATTTCGCCTTCCTGCATCCGCACCGTTTTTCCATCCACCGAAACCCATTCATGAAAAAGCCCATCCTCATCCTTCTGGCTTCCACCGCGTTCGCGGCGTCTTCCTTGGCCACGCCGATTCCCGACGGCCTCACCTGGTTACCTTCCGACCCGCTCGACATCACGCTGGACGGCAACCAGACTTACGATCTCTGGTTGAACCTTTCCGGAAGCGCGAACAATTTGCGAGAGGTGCCGTTTATTTTTGGCGGGGTTGTTTATGGATACTCGCCTTACAGCATCCCCGGCAACCCGGGTTACGGCATGTTCCCCGGCAACAGCCCTGAGACCTGGACGAATCCCATCAAGGCACAGCTCTGGACGGGGGACACTCAAGGCGAGCTCTGGAAGGTCAGCAATGGCACCGGCGGCGGTCCCTTCCCCTCCGGTTCCACCATTTACTACGGCGGTGCCAGCCCGATAGCCAATACGGACGGCGGCACGCTCGGCGCCAAGTCCTACGCCATCGAAGGCATCCAAACCATCACCTTCCAGCTCTCTCTCGGGGAAGCCTACGGCTACACCCTCTGGGACGCGGATGGAGACGGCTTCGATTTTGCGGCTGATGGGCCGACGCTTACGTTGTTCGATATTTATGGCGGGGAAATCGGCACGCTTTCCGCCGCTGATGGCTACGCCGACATCATCAAGAAGGCTTATAACGGCAGTCTGGACATGCCGCCCGGTTCCGGAGTGGACGAGGATATTTACATCAATACCTTTGGTTTGCAGTGGGATTTGAGCGGCTTTGCCGAGGAAATCGGCTCCTTCCAGATCAACTGGACCGCCGTCCAGCACGCCCAGCTCTGGTCCTTCCGCGTGGATCAGACGGATTATGCCTATGACCGCTTTGTGTTCGACATCACTTCCCATTGGACGGACGCCGATGACAAGATGTGGAGCACGGCTGCCAACTGGCAGGATGACACGATTCCCTCCGCCGTGGGCAAGGCGGTTTTCGGAGTCGGTGACGGCGTGGAACTTTCCGCCGATACCACGGTGGGCCAGGTCACCATCAATTCCGATCAGAATTTCGTCATCAGCAGCTCCAACAATTCCAAGCTGACCGTGAGCCTCAACATTATCACCGAGGCCAATGGCGGTCCCGCCGATCACACCGTCAGCACCGACCTCGTGCTGCCCACCACCGTGACCTTTGATGTGGGAGAAGACACCACGCTGACCCTCTCGGGCGGCCTGTCCGGGGTTGGATTCTACAAGCGCGGAACGGGCGAGCTGACCCTCTCCGGGGATAACAGCTTTACCGGAAATCTCATTTTTGCCGGCGGCACCACCGTGGTCAGCGGAAGCAACACCACCTCCGGCGGGTCCATTCTGGACATCAAGAACGCGCGGGTCATCCTTCAGGGAAGCGACCGCCTTTCCTCCACCTTCGGCGTCAAGCTCGCGGGCACCTCCAGCCCCGGCCAGACCGCCTATCTGCAACTCGGCGATGAAAGCACCGGCGCCGTCACCCAGACCCTCGCCCAGCTGAATGCGGCGAAGCCCCAGTATGTCAAGGATCTGAACCCCGATCCGCAGTCGCAGCCTCCGGTCTACGTGGTAGGCGGCAGTTCGGAAATCTCCATCCTGACCGTAAAGGGAGGCCTTTATTCCGGCTACCTGGGCGGTGACGGGCTGCATGAAAATAATTTCTCCCTGGTGGTGGACGGCAGTCTGACCCTGCAAGGGATCAGCACCTATGTCGGTGATACCGTCATCAAAAGTAACGCCGTGCTGCAGATCAATCAGGCGGAGGCGCTTTCCGCCAACAGCAACCTGGTGATGGATGGCGGCATCCTTGCCCTGGGCACCTATACCTATAAAATCAACGACGGATCCAACGGTCCGGGCATTGATATCACCAAATCGGTGGATACCTTCACCCGTTCGCTCGGCACGGGAGCCGGGGAAATCCAATTCACCGGCGATGGCGGCTTTCGCGCGGTGGGCGGCGACCGCACGGTTAACCTGGGCGGCGATGGCGGCCAGGTTGTCTGGGGAGAGGGCCATTTCGTGGGCAATGGCAACAAGCTGATTCTGGCCTCCGACAACACCAGCCGGATCATCTTCACCAACGCGATTGATTTGGGAAGCGCCAGCCGCACCGTCGAAATTACCCCCAACAGCACCGCCGAGCTAAGCGGAGTGCTCAGCGGTTCCGGTGGCCTGATCAAGGCCGGCAACGGCTTTCTGTTCCTTTCCGGCCTCAATACCTACAGCGGGGCCACCCGCATTGAGGGGGGACAACTGCGCTTTTCGGAGATCGGTAATGCGGGCGGTCCCAGCATCCTGGGCAACACCTCCAACGCTGCCTCCAACCTGATTTTGGCGGGAGGGCAGTTGAACTATGTGGGGTCTGTCAATTCCAACACGGATCGCCTTTTCACCATTGCCGGCGCCACCGGAACCATCGCCAATGACGGAACGGGAACGGTGCGTTTTACGAATACCGGGGCGGTTGCTTACAGCTATGCCGGCGCCGTGACGCTGGAATTGCGCGGCACCAACAACAATGCCAGCCGTTTTGATGCGCTCATCGCCGACAACGGCAGTTACAAGACCTCCCTGAAAAAAGGCGGAAGCAGCGGGGTGGCGGACACGGGCGGCTATTGGATCATCGGCAACGAAAACAACAGCTACACCGGCTCCACTTTCATCAACAGCGGTATTCTGGAAATCACGAAGTTTTCCAATGGAGGCCAAAACAGCAGCATCGGCGCTTCCTCCAACGCCGCGGCGAATCTCGCGATATTCCGCGGAAGCATCAAATACACGGGGGATGGAGACAGCACCGATCGCCTGTTTGCCATCAGCGGCTATGGATCGACTTACTCTCCCAGCCGCATTGACTCCTCCGGCACGGGCGCGCTGAAATTCACCAACACCGGCGCCATCGGCCTGACCAACAACTCCGGGACGGTTTCTGCCATCGGCACCGGCGGCTGGCTGGCCCTGGGCGGCACCAACGCGGACGACAACACCCTCGCCGCCCTGATCGGCGGCACGGGTGGTTCAGGCCAAAACAGCAGCACCATCCTCAGCCGCCTGACCAAGGACGGCACCGGTAAGTGGATTCTTGCCAACACGGCCTCCACCTATACAGGCATCACCGAAATCCTCGGCGGCACGCTGGGGGTATCCAAGCTGGCCAATGGCGGCCAGGTCAGCAGCATCGGCACCTCCACCAATGCCGCCGATCGCCTGGTCATCAATGGCGGCACCCTGCAATACCTCGGATCCGGCGACAGCACCGACCGCCGTTTCACCGTGGGAACGAACGGCGCCAGCCTCGACTCCTCCGGCACGGGCGCGGTGAACTTCACCAACACCGCCGCCGTGACCTACGCCACCACCAACGTGGCCCGCACCCTGACCCTCGCCGGCACGAACACCGGGAGCAACACCCTCGCCGCCGCCATCGGCAACGCGGGCACCGGCGCCACCTCCCTCGTGAAAAACGGCGCCGGCCGATGGGTGCTCAAGGGAGCGAACACCTACACCGGCACCACGAAAATCAACGCCGGCATCCTGCAATTTGCCCAAACCGCCTCGCTGCTGGAGGCAAACCGGACGGCCGCCCGGCTCGTAGTGGAATCCGGCGCAACCGCCGCCTTCAACGTGGGGGGAAGCGGCGAGTTCACGGCTGAAAATATCGATGCCCTGAAGGCATTGGGAACGGCGGACGGCGGGTTCAAGAACGGCTCCGCCCTCGGGCTGGATACCACCAACGCCAGCGGCGGAAATTTCACCTATGGCTCGGTCATCGGGAATACCAATGACGGGACCAATCAGCTTGGGCTGACCAAATTGGGAGCGGGCACGTTGACCCTTACCGGCAACAATACCTACACCGGAGCCACCACCCTTTCCGGCGGAACGCTCGCCCTGGGCAGCGCGGGCGCCATTGGCGACACGGGAAGCATCGTTTTCGACGGCGGCATCCTGCAATTCAGCGCGGACAACACCACGGATTATTCCTTCCGGTTCGCGGAGATCGCCGCCGGGCGTTTTGCGCGGATCGACACGAACGGCCACGACATCGTGTTCAATAGCATCCTGAACGGCAGCGGCGGCCTGGAAAAACTCGGAACGGGTTCGCTGACCCTGAACGCCGACAATACCTTCAGCGGAAACACCGTCATTTCCGGCGGCTGGCTGGTGCTCGGCAGCGCCACCGCCCTGCAATACAGCACCGTCATTCTGAACGGCGGCTCCATTGACTACGGCAGTTTCGAGGAAGTGGACCTCGGCAATCTCGAAGGGGACGGCGAGCAGACAATCTCCGAAGGCGTCACCTTCAACATCGGCAACTCGGATCCGGGCTCCAGCAGCACGTTCTCCGGCGAATTGAACGGAGCGGGCAACCTAAACAAAACCGGCGAATCCACGCTGGTGCTGGAAGGAGCCAGCACCCATTTTACCGGCCAGGCTGCCGTGACTTCGGGCTCCCTGGTTCTGGCCAACAACCATGCGCTGGGATCCGCCGCGGTCAGCGTCGCCGGCGGCACCCTTCAGGTTACGGCCGGAACGAAGGTATCCAACGACGTCACTTTCGCGGGAGGAGGTTCCGTCCAACGGGCGGTCACCTCCGGCAGCGGCTATGATTTGGGAACCACCGGAACCGTCGCCAGCGCCAATCCGGGAGGCGTGGCCACTTCGGTAGCCCTGCTGGATTCCCAGGCATCCTCCGCCCCCACCACTTTGGATTTCAGCCTTTCGACGGCTCCCACCTCCGGGTTTGCCGTCAATGACCATACACGCGTCTCCGATGTCTTCAGCCTCAGCGGCACCGGCACCGACATTTTTGTGCTGCAACTCAGCATCGCCACCGGGTTGGCCGGCAACAGCTTCCTCGCCTGGCTGAACGCCGAGGGAGTCTGGGTCAACGCCGTGGAGGGCAACAATGACAGCGGCGCGTTGGGCAGCATCTACGGGGCCTTGGTCACCGAGGCCTCCGGGCTGCGCGGTTATCAGGGCAGCTTCCTGGATTCCGGAATCACCGCCAGCGCGCTTTACCTCGGCGCCTGGGGCGTGGACGCGGCCGCCGGAAGCGCCTGGGCCGTGCTCAACCACAACAGCGATTTTTCCATCAACGCCGTTCCCGAACCCTCCGCCGGTCTGCTGCTCCTGCTGGGGGTAGGGGCGTTCGCCCTGCGCCGCCGGAAACGGATTTCGAAGCTCCCGGCCACGGCAAACTGACCCGAAATCAGCTCCGCACCCCTCATTTTCAAGCGAAACGGCCGCATCCCCGCCCCGAATTCGCCAACCCAAGCCTTCAACCGGTCTTTCTCGACTCACGTCTCGAATTTGTTTAGCTCTCGAGACCCCGATGGAAGGAAGCTGGACCGAATTTGCCCACCGCACGCTGGATGCCGTGCAGGCGTATGGCTGGGTGGGCTGGATTTGGTTTATCCTGATTTACGCATTCACCTGCATCACGTTTCTGCCCGGTTCCGTTTTGACCGTCGGCGCGGGAGCGATCTACGGATTCTGGGGCGGGACGGTGCTCGTGGCGACGAGCAACATGGTGGGCGCGGCCCTGAATTTTCTGATCAGTCGCTACCTCGCGCGAAACTGGATCCGGAAAAAACTCTCCGGCCCCCGGTTTCAATCGCTCGATCGGGCGATCACCCAGGACGGATGGAAAATGATCTTTCTCAGCCGGCTTTCCCCGGTCGTGCCGCACAGCGTCGTGAGTTACGCCGCCGGATTGACGCGGATGAGTTTCGGCCAGTTCATCCTCGTCTCCTGGATCGGATTCATTCCCATCAGCGCGGCCTATTCGTATGCCGGCGTATTGGTAAGGCAGGTAACCAAAGCGAGCGTGGGCCAGGCGGCGACCACTCCGCTGGGTTGGGCCGGCTACATTCTCGGCGGGATCGTCACGGTCGTGGTTTGCGTGGCCAGCGCAAAAATGGTCTGGAAGGCGCTCGCCCAGCCGGGCGCGGCGGCCTCCGGGCCGAATCCCTCCGCGCAAAAAACCACCTCCAAGCCCGGCGGCCAAGACTAGCCGAGGGGGCCTCCGCCGGATTCGGGAACGGCCGGGGGATCGGGGGCGCCGGAAAAAAATAGGCTGTCACCTGGCTTTCGAAAGTCCAAAAATGGCCGCCCATGCCCGCCAAAAAGCCATTGCCCAAAAACCGCGTCCGGCTTTGGCGGCTGGCTTTGGTCCTGCTCGTCCTCTTGCTGCTGTTCCCGGCCGGGCACATCCTGCTCACCGGTTTTGCCAACATGTCCTGGAGCCCGATGCAGGTGCAGCGCCTGCTGCAAGCCCGCGCGGCCGGGAACAGCAGCAAG
>Ga0209066_10006990_pt1 | contig 11336 bp, 16 predicted proteins | sample All_14_2_FD_187198 | JGI IMG/M metagenome (GOLD analysis project Ga0209066, IMG submission 187198) | Freshwater microbial communities in response to fracking from Pennsylvania, USA - Allegheny Zone_MetaG_DW_15 (SPAdes) (version 2) ...
GCGCCACCTTCACCAGCAGCAGCATGCCCGGCACCGCCAGCGCCGCACATAATAAAAAGAAGCTAACCCAACCCATCTGCTCCACCAGCACACCTGTTGTCGCATTGATAAACGTGCGCGGAACGGCCGCCAGACTGGTGAACAAAGCCAACTGCGTAGCGGTGTACAACGGGTTCGTCGCCCGCGCAATAAACGCCACAAACGCCGCCGTGCCCAACCCTACGCCCAGCGCCTCAAAGCCGATCACCAGCGCGAGCTGGGCAAGCTCCATCGCCCCCACCGTCGCACGCGGGCCCAGCCAGGCCAGCCAGACAAAACCGAAAATCGACAACAACTGCACCACGCCAAACAACCAGAGCGCCCGGTTGATGCCAATTTTCATCATCCACAAACCGCCCAATAAACCGCCAATCACCGCAGGCCACAAACCCGCATTTTTGGCCACCACACCAATCTGCGACTTGGCAAACCCCATGTCCAGGTAAAACGGCGTCGCCAGCGCCGTGCTCATTGAGTCGCCCAGCTTGTAAAAAAATATAAACGCCAGAATCAACACCGCCTCGCGCCAGCCTGCGCGGTGGATGAATTCATGAAAGGGTTCCACCACCGCCTCGCGCAAGGTTTTTGGCGCGCTTTTGGCAATCAATGGTTCCGCCGCAAACAACGCCAGCAGCAAGCCCGGCAGCATGAACAACGCCGTGATCATGAACACCTGCGCCCAAGGCAGAAAATCCGCCAGAATCAGCGACAGCGAACCCGGCACCAGCCCGGCGATGCGGTACGCATTGACATGCACCGAATTGCCCAAGCCCAGCTCCGCCTCCGGCAAAACCTCGCGCCGAAAAGCGTCCAGCGCAATATCCTGCGTCGCCGAAAACAAGGCGATCGCCACGGTAAGCCAGACAATCGAATCCAGCGCCACCGTCGGCGACAAAAACCCCAGCGCCGCAATCGAAAACAATAAACCCATTTGCGTTATCAACATCCAGCCGCGCCGCCGCCCCAGCGGGGGCGCATAGCGATCCAGCAATGGCGCCCACAAAAACTTCCACGTATAGGGAAACTGGATCAAGGCAAACAAGCCTATCGTTTTAAGATTCACCCCCTCCGAACGCAACCAAGCCGGCAACAGATTCAGCAGCAAATACAGCGGCAAGCCGGAAGAAAAGCCAGTGAACACGCACAGCAGCATGCGACGGTTGAGCAAGGGCTGAAGCCACGCGGGCCAGGCGAATCCATTAGCGCTGGTACGCATTAAATATTCAGCAGACAAACTGCGTTGTAATTACTTGTACCTAGTCTAGGGATATAAATCATGGCGTCGCGCCTATTAAGTATCGAGAAAAAGGAAAATTATTGACTCGTATGTAATCGAACGATTACAATTATGCAATGTATTCGATTAAACCGCTGCCCAAGTTTAGCGAATGGCTGAACAGTCTGCCTGATGCCGCTGTACGAGGCACTATCTTGGCGCGCATCAAGCGTTTGAAGCTAGGTCTGATGGGTGATGTTGAGCCTATCGGCGATGGTGTATCAGAACTGCGCATCCATTTTGGCGCGGGGTGGCGAATCTATTTTGTGCAGAGAGGTAAACAGGTGATTGTCTTGCTCGCGGGTGGTTCCAAACGTACTCAAAAGACAGACATCAAACGTGCCAAAGCACTGGCAGCGCTACTGGAATGACAGGAGAAAAGCATGACCCAACGCATAAAAATAGCTGACTTAACCGACTTTGACGCGGCGCCATATCTCGATAACGAAGTGGCGATTGCAGCTTATTTAACCGACATACTAGACGCCAATGACCCGGCTTTACTGGCTGCAGCGCTAGGCGACATCGCCAGAGCACGCGGCATGAGCGAAATTGCCAAAGCATCCGGCTTAACACGCGAAGCCTTGTACAAAGCACTCAGGCCCGACGCAAAACCACGCTATGACACCATAGCAAAAGTCTGCGGCGCGCTAGGCGTGCGACTGGTAGCGCAAGCGATTCATCCTTAATCTTCAGTAAGCCAAGCGACACACGTCAGAGTTTATCCAGCGGGCTCATCACCCCGCGCCCGCCTTTGTTGAGCACATGCGTATAAATCATCGTTGTCGATACATCGGAATGGCCGAGCAGCTCTTGCACCGTGCGAATGTCATAGCCCGCTTGCAGCAAATGCGTGGCAAACGAATGGCGCAAGGTATGCGGCGTAGCCGGCTTGACCAAACCGGCATCCTGCACTGCCTGTTTCATCGCACGCTGCACACCTTTTTCATCCACATGATGCCGGCGCTGCTTGCCAGAGCGCGGATCTACCGACAAATTGCGCGCGGGGAAAACATATTGCCAACCCCATTCCCGCCCTGCGTTGGGATATTTTTTATCCAGCGCATAAGGCAAATACACTTCGCCATAGCCCAACGCCAAATCTTCCTCATGCAACATTTTGACTTTTTCAAAATGCCGCAAAAGCGGCTCAATCACCGCATCAGGCAGCATCGTGACCCTATCCTTGAACCCCTTGCCCTCGCGCACCAAAATCTCGCGGCGCGAAAATTCAACATCCTTCACCCGCAAACGCACCGCCTGCACTTCCTTGACTGTCAGCACCACCGGCAAGCGCTTGGGCGCCTTGGCTTGGGTCACATTGTCCAGCCAGGGCAAAGCGATCTCCAACACCTCGCGATAGAGAAACAGCAACGCAGACTTCGCCTGATTCTGCGTCGCTGCCGCCACCTTGCCCGCCACCGCCAGATGCGTTAAAAACGCCTCCAGATCACGCGCGCCCAAATTTTTAGGGTGCTGCTTGCCATGGAAAAGAATATATCGTTTAATCCAATCAACATAAGACTGCTCGGTGCGAATGCTGTAATGTTTCACCCGCAGCTTGTCACGCACTTGATCGAGTAATTTGGGTGGTGGGGTCACGGTTTGACTGTGGTGTATTTGCGCGAGATTTTAGGGTGTCACTAAAATAACTCTTTTATAGAATTCAATGAACTACAAAAATAATCCAATTTTATACACCCCGATGGTGCTTTTCTCGACCGATTTTCGGGTGTCTACTTAACGTTCTTCGGTCATAGAGCGCTCGCGGGCAAACTGCTGATGATATTCCTGTGGGCTGCCATTCATACAGCGAGGGAAAAATGCTAAAAAGCGAAGCGCAATTTACGCGCCGCATAACACGCGTTGATGCGGACGCGAAAACCTGCGCTTCGTGGAAAGGCAAAAAAACCGTGCTGATTTTTGGGCAGGAGGCCATAACGAAGGGGTTCGCAGCGTGCCGCGCTCTACGCCGTAGAACGTCTCGTTCGAGCGGACACCGTTCGCTGTCGCTCACGGCTGCGCCCCACTGGCGAGGGCGAACGCCAGCCCTGAAGCCGGCTGGCGTAGGCATACCCTCGCTGCGGGGGTGTCGCTCAACTTTGTCTCGTTAGCCCTTTCACAACCACTACGGAGGCCTCGCCAATGCCGACAGTTTTCTCTATGACCCCATTTCGCAACGTTCATGATGCGAACGTAAAAACCAGGACAGGCCGGTTGTTTGTCATAGACATCTACGAGTCGAGTGCTGGCAGCTACGATTCGACAGTTACTGTTCTGGACAGAATTTCTAATCCGTCCGGTAGTTGGCTGTACAACACCAAACCAACAAGCGCATCGGCTAATGACAACTTCAAGGCGGCTGTTGAACTCATTCAGAACTACTTGGGTTCAATTGATCCCTCCGACTCAATTGATGAAATTCACAACCCTTGCAATTGCCCGTTTGTTTCTGAAGCAGACCAAAACGCTATTGTTTCCGGTCTTGGCATCAGCCCCGAGGTGCGGGTGAATTGAAAGGGCTAACCCGGCAGTCCACACGGACGCTGCGCGATAAAGCCGCGCAGCGCCGGTGACTTCTACGTTAGGCAATGGTTAATGCTCCCGCCATTTTCTTGCTATTTTCAATTGGGAGTGAAGGGGAAAAAATGAAAAGGTTTATTCAAGTCATCGCCGTTTCAATTGTCGCATCTATGCTTAGCGCCTGTGCGACATCGCCAGAAATGCAAGCAAAACAAGCAGAGCTTAATCGCACTATTCCGACCTGCGCAGGTGCGGAAGACTGTAATGCCAAATGGGAAGCCGCTCAGCTTTGGGTCGTCCACAACGCCGCCTTTAAGATTCAAACTCAATCAAATGTGTTGATCGAAACCTACAATGCAACTGGCAGCACTACGAATATCGCGGTTCGTGTTACGAAAGAACCAATTGGAGGTGGGAAATATCAATTGTTGGTCAGAGTTTGGTGCGACAACATTTTTGGTTGCCAACCTAACTCATGGGATGCAGCGCTAGACTTTAATCAAAAAATTAGCGCAGTTACTCCATGAAATGGCAAGGTGCTGCTATCAAGCCTAACCCGGCAGTCGAGAGGGACTGCGCAAAAGCGCGCAGCCCCTCACTTCTACGTTAGGCATGTAATGAAGCTTCCCAGGCAGGATCAAATTTGGAATCGCGCGTGCCTTGAATCTGGCGGACCGTCACCTGCGGCGGGAGATCTTGCACTGGCATCGCTTCTGCTGGCTCATGGCCTCGTCATGAATGGCGGAGTGGTTCATGCGCTAGAGTGCTTAAGCCAAGCGGAAATCTCAGCGGCAATTGCTGGTTTCGAATACTTTGGTCTCACGGAGGCTTCAAAGGTGCTTAAAGAAGCACCGAATGAGTCGGAGGAAACAGAAGAGCGCCTCAATCAACTCTATTGGGCGGCTGTACCCAACGACGATGCGCTAGCCCATGCTTTTCGGGTCAAGCTACTCGCATCGCCGGAGGCGTTCGCACCGGAGCCCCGAGCACATGCCTAACACTGCGCTCAACCCCGCTCCCTTCGGTCGCTGGACTCGCCAAAGCTGCGCTTTGGCGAGCCGGTTAGCTCCACGTTAGGCCGCTTATGGACTTGCTTGCATCCACAAGAAATGAATTCTTCGCCTGGGCGGATCACGTTCTAGAGCAAGCGATTCCTCCTGGCACTGTCGGGTTTCACTTCAATCTGTATGAGGGCATCGATTCAGTGCACGTCCAACTTACAGGCACAGATAGTTTTGTCACGAAGCCCGAGTATTGGCCCGGCGAAGAGACCTTCTCAACTGGTGAAAACATTTTTGAGGTTCCGTTTGTGGTCGCTGGCGACACTTGGCAAGAATGGCTTGTGACACTCAAGGCGCTCGTGTCCTCTTACATCACCAGTGGCGAAAGGTCTGAAGTGCTTAAAAAGTCTCATGGTGTAGGCATCGGATTTGTTGACGGAGATATGTATGTTCTTTGGCAGCCTGCTGCCTAACACTACGTTCCAAGGGACGCCCTACAGCAAGCTTCGCTTGCTTTCGGTCGCCCCTGAACTTCGACGTTGGGTGCATTCGTTTCCCTTCGCTTATCATCTGCGCATGCGCAACCTTCTTCCCATTTTCAGCCCGGCTTACGCTTCGGCCATGCGCCGTGGGTTTTTTCGGTTGCGCGGCTTTTGCGCGCTGTTGCCTGTCGCTCAAGCCGCTGTGTTTCGTCCTGCCGCCGTATCACCAGCGCCGACTTTTTCGTGGTGCGGCGTTTCGTGCGCTTTATTCAACCCGCGCCCAACCCGGCGCTCAAGCGGACCTGCGCTAAAAGCCGCGCAGCCCGCTTAGCTCTACGTTGGGCCTCGCAACTCATGAGCCATCGCCCGAATAATCTTCATGCTTTCTAACTAAGGAAAATAACATGACATTAGTTGCTGCCAAATGCCCGCAGTGTGGTTCAGCGATACAGCTACCGGATGAAGTGGAAAAGGCGAACTGTATGTATTGCGGCACTACTCTGATGGTGAAAGAAACTCTAAAACAAAACGAGAACTCAGGCCCTGACGCAATGCGCCTGGTTGAACTGGGTGAGACCTCCCTTGAGGCAAGTAGAAACGAGGAAGCGTACAACTATTTCACGCGAGCGATAGAAGCCAAATCCGAGTTAGCTAGTCCATGGTTCGGAAAGGCTAAAGCGAGCTGGGGGTTGGCTACGCTGGATGACACACGCAAAGACGAGATTGTTCTGTGTTGCAACAAATATGTCGAATTAAGCGCACGCGAAAGTGATGCACTCGTCAAGGCCAGCGAACTGCTTTCTACGGTGGCTTCCGGAATTGCTAATGTTTCGTTCAATCACTTCAAGGAATACGGCGGAACGCTCATTGGGCAGATGGGTTCTGCCATGGCAGTAACCAGTGAAAGCGAAACCGTCGCTTGGATAAATAGGTTATTTGATGCGGTATTGATGCACGTTGATGCTGTCAACTACTCCACCGAGGCAGAACAAGGGGTGGACCAAGCAATCGAAAGTCTATTAGGAAGCTTATTACCCTTTGTGGACAATTGTTATTTTGTCAAAAGCATTGGGTGCCATGCTGAGACAACTGAGGGCAGGAAAATTCACACCACATCATCCAATGTTCTTCTTAAAGGAATCGACGACAACACAAGATCGACATTACTTGGGTTGTATGACACTTACCAGAAGCGCCTAGTTCAGGTAAGTCCTTCCCTCAGCGCGAAGTACCAAGACATAAATGACATATTCAAGCAGCAAAACGAAAAAGCTTCATCCAGCGGCCTTTGCTTTGTCGCTACAGCATGCTACGGAACACAAGATGCTGAAGACGTCGCTACGTTACGAGCATACAGGGATACAGTATTGAAAAAATCATCTCTCGGTCGCTTTTTCGTCGAAAAGTACTACAAGTACGGGCCATATCTTGCAAGCATAATAAGAGACAGGAAAGTTTTTATGTATCTCGGCAGGGTCTTGATTTGCGTGCCACTCGCCAAGCTTGCAAAGTTGGCATTGAGAGAGCGGCAATACAAGTAGGGGAGCGTAACAAGCAACAAGTGATCAAGCAGACTACGGAAGTCAGTCGTTTGGTATCGTCATGGGAGGATCTGTGATACTAGAAACAATAGCTGCTACGGTAACCGCCAGAGAAGTTGTGAGTCACGTAGTCAAGTGGCTTGTAAATCTAAAGCGAGCCGGCGAGGAACGTCAGCAGCAAAGCTTTCGTGCAGTGAACAAGGTTATTTCCCTAGCGCGAAAGTCAAGAGCATATTCTCGGGGCTTAAAGGCGGGGAAGCAAGACTTTAACGCTGAAGCCGATCTTGCCGCCAACTGGTCCGACTTATCGCTTGAGCTAACCCAACTTAATCTGGCCACGCTAGCCAAGAAATGCGACCTCATGTCACGATATTGGGCCGATCCAGAACAATTATCTCCAAGCTTCTTGGCTGAGGCCGACATTAGTTTTGAAACCGTTGAACGTCTCGCCCGCGACCTAACCGTCCAGATCAAGGTTGGCAGGCATAAAACTTAGCGTGGCATTCTTTGCTGCTTGTGGCCCAACCCGGCAGTCCACGCGGACGCTGCGCGATAAAGCCGCGCAGCGCCGGTGACTTCTACGTTGGGTGCGTTCGTTTCCCTTCGCTTATCATCTGCGCATGCGCAACCTTCTTCCCACTTTCAGCCCGGCTCATGCTTCGGCCATGCGCCGTGGGTTTTTGCGGTTGCGCGCCGTCGCCTGTCGCTCAAGCCGCCGTGTTTCGTCCTGCCGCCGTATCACCAGCGCCGACTTTTTCGCGGTGCGGCGTTTCGTGCGTTTTATTCAACCCGCGCCCAACCCGGCGCTCAAGCGGAGCTGCGCCAAAAGCCGCGCAGCCCGCTTAGCTCTACGTTGGGCCGCACACTCGCTTCACGACCGACATCATTCTCCAAAGGAAAAAGCACCATGGCCAAGTACCTGATCTCCTTTCCCAGCGCTGCGATGGTCGTGCCCGAAGACGCGTGGGAGGCGGTGGGCCGCGACGCGCACGCCGTGATCGAGGAGGCGAAAGCCGCCGGCGTCTACGTCTTCGGCGGCGGCATCGACGAAGGCGTACCGCCTGTGCTCGTAGCGGCCGACGGCGCAGTCGCCGAGGGCGGCTACCCATGGGCGCCCCCGATTGACGGCGGCTTCACTGTGCTCGAACTCCCCTCGCGTGAAGAAGCCGTCGCGTGGGCCGCGCGCATCGCGAAGGCCTGTCGCTGTGATCAAGAGCTACGTGTCTTCGGGTACGACCCGCAGTCCTGATGGCAGCATAGAAATGGCGCAGAAAGTGCGGCCCAACCCATCATTCCACCGGACGCTGCGCGAAAAGCCGCGCAGCGCCGGTGAATTCAAACGTTGGGTGTCATAAGACCATGACCGAGTACTTTAGCGACCGCGAGCAAGGCCCCAGACCTCGAACCGAGGAAGTCGTTTCGCCGACGGTATGGGGTGGCATCGTCGGTCTTGTTAAATCGCTGATTGCCACGGGTGCGTTTGGTGCCAAGTACCCCGAGACTTGTCCCGACGGACAAGGCCCAATAGGCACTGATGAAAATGCTTTGGCTCTTGCTGTCCAAGCTGAGATGCCTGGGCTTCCTTGGCCACTGGTAACGACCGAGAGAATTCAACAAGGCTTCTTTTCGGAACAACAGCCTTTCGCTCCTGACACCTTGTTGGTGCTGGACTTCATCGAGTTCTGTCACCGCATGGTCGCGAAGCCCATTGAGGGTTCGTTTCACAGCTTCTTCCGTCACCACCATCTCTCGTTCGATGAAGCCGTGGGGAAACAAGTCTTCCGCGAGGACATCAATCGAATCTTTTCGCGTAACAATCTCGCGTTTGAGCTTCGGCCCGACGGCCAAGTTGTAAGGCTTGCTCCGGCTGTCCTGAGCGAATCGCTTTCTTCCGCGCGCTTTTGCACTGGCGACTCAACTCTCGACGGCATGCTCGAAGACAGCCGTGCAAAGTTCCTTAATCCGTCACCGTCTATCCGTCGAGAGGCTGTAGAACGGTTGTGGGACTGTTGGGAACGCTTGAAGTCACTCGATAGTCCAGGCAACAAGAAGCAATCCATTGAGTCTTTGCTTCTTCGAACTGCACCAGATGCCGCATTTCGCGCGGCACTCGAAACCGAAGCACGCGCTCTAACCGAAATTGGAAACTCGTTTCACATTCGCCATTCCGAGGTAACTCAATCAGCCGTTACCGATTCTGCGCACATCGACTACTTGTTCCACCGCCTCTACAGCTTGGTGGCGCTGCTCTTGTCGAAGCGGAGTGGTACGCCATGACGCCCAACCCTGCGGTGCAGGGGACCTGGCGCATAAAGCCGCGCCAGGTCCCCTGACCTTGAACGTTGGGTGCGTTCGTTTCCCTTCGCTTATCATCTGCGCATGCGCAACCTTCTTCCCACTTTCAGCCCGGCTCATGCTTCGGCCATGCGCCGTGGGTTTTTGCGGTTGCGCGGCTTTTGCGCGCTGTCGCCTGTCGCCCAAGCCGCTGTGTTTCGTCCTGCCGCCGTATCACCAGCGCCGACTTTTTCGCGGTGCGGCGTTTCGTGCGTTTTATTCAACCCGCGCCCAACCCGGCGCTCAAGCGGAGCTGCGCCAAAAGCCGCGCAGCCCGCTTAGCTCTACGTTAGCGCTAGGGAGAAAATATGTTCGATGAGATTCGGAACGAGATTCACAAGGCAGCAGCCGACGACCAAAAGGTGGCGATGCTCCATCTTCAAGTTCTTAAGAATGCCCGCAAGCTAGCCACAACAGATCCAAAAGAGTTTTGCCGGCTCGTCAGCATCCCGGAAACCTATGCTACTGAGTTCAGAAAGATGCTCAGCTTGGCTAGGCTCATGGAGCAAAAGGGGTTGCACCTTGCTTAAGCTCTCTACGTCACGTCCGGTTGGCGCTAACCAGGCATTCAACGCGACGGCCCGTAGACGGGCCGCGCTTTAATTCCGGCGTTGGGTGCGTTCGTTTCCCTTCGCTTATCATCTGCGCATGCGCAACCTTCTTCCCACTTTCAGCCCGACTCACGCTTCGGCCATGCGCCGTGGGTTTTTGCGGTTGCGCGGCTTTTGCGCGCCGTCGCCTGTCGCTCAAGCCGCTGCGTTTCGTCCTGCCGCCGTATCACCAGCGCCGACTTTTTCGTGGTGCGGCGTTTCGTGCGTTTTATTCAACCCGCGCCCAACCCGGCACTCAAGCGGAGCTGCGCCAAAAGCCGCGCAGCCCGCTTAGCTCTACGTTGGGTCGTCGGCCACACCATCCAGCCAAAGTCATGCAAATCGAGCACAAGACAACCGTACTGGCTGCCCCAAGTGTCCTGTTCCGCATCTACGAGGATGTCGCTAACTGGCACACTTGGGATCCAGACACCAGACGCGCATTACTGGATGGGCCGCTGCAAGTTGGGTCAAAGGGAAAACTTACACCAACCAAAGGAAACACAGTTCCGATGCGCATCACTGAAGTGACCCAAGATCGGTCATTCACGGTGGAGTCCAAGATTCCAATGTTTTGTATGGTCTTCGAGCACGAACTCAACCCGACAGCCAGCGGAACGGAGGTCGTTCATAGAGTCACCATCACGGGGCCTCTCCTGCTCTTCCTCGGCCGCGTGCTCGGCAAGCAGATAGATTCAGGTCTGCCTGTCACCCTAAGAAATCTCAAGCAGTTGGCAGAGGCGCGCAGTGCGGCCTAACCCTTCCATCGAGAGGGACGTCCCTCATGTCAAACGTTAGATTGCACGAGAATCCGAGAAAATGGAGCTCCCGGAGTCGAAGATGACCATAACCCGCATTGATTCCGCAGTCAGGACATTCAACTCGCGGCTGGCCACACTTGAGCATCTAATTCGAGCCGGTTTTGAGCACCTGCGGGAAAACGAAGTCACCTACCTCCAGCGCTGCTTGACTCCGGACATGCTTCCGCTAGGAACCCAGATTGCGTTCACGTGCAATCAACCCAGGAATTTTGCATTCTGGCTGGAAGGCAGCCCTAGCGACGACCTTAACCCGACGGTTGAATCACTTTCACTCGCGGAAGCATACATATCGGAAACCCGGGTTTTGCTTTCAAAGCACGAAGGTTCAAAAGATACGCTCCCTGTCCAAAAGCAGCTTCTCCTGGGGCCTGGCTTACACGCCGACCTGACAGGGGAAGAATATTTCGCGGAATTCCTGTTGCCCAATTTCTATTTCCACCTCGTCACAAGCTACGCCATCCTACGTGCAGCCGGCGTTCCACTGGGAAAGCGAGATTACATGCTTCATTTGCTACCGAAGGTGGTTCAAAGTGCAATCTAACCAGCCAATGGAGCGGACGCCTCCGTGCTGCGCACTTCGGTGCCGCTCATCGGCACGTTATGCACCCAAATCATTTAGCCATTAGCAAGGGAGATAGATCATGGGGACGCTGAATGCGCCGATCGTGAATGCACAAATGCTCATCCGCAGGCCTATTGCTGAGGTCTTCGAAGCCTTCGTCGATCCTG
>Ga0209066_10006991_pt1 | contig 11335 bp, 9 predicted proteins | sample All_14_2_FD_187198 | JGI IMG/M metagenome (GOLD analysis project Ga0209066, IMG submission 187198) | Freshwater microbial communities in response to fracking from Pennsylvania, USA - Allegheny Zone_MetaG_DW_15 (SPAdes) (version 2) ...
GGTCGGACGGGTTCCGCTCGCGGGCACCGAGATTCGGCGTCCCTTGAACTGTCCGGCGACGATCCGGGTCAGGTTGACACCACTGCCAGCAGGTCCCCGCCCTCGACCTGGGCGGTGCCGGTGACGGCGATGCGTTCGATGGTGCCGGCCTTGGGTGCGGTGATGGCGGCTTCCATCTTCATGGCCTCGATGGTGGCGATGGTCTGCCCGGCGTCGACCTTCTCGCCGGTCTGCACGCCGATGGTGACCACACCGGCAAACGGCGCGGCGACGTGGTCGGGGTTGGTCCTGTCGGCCTTCTCGGCGGCGGCGACATCGCTGGCGATGCTGCGGTCGCGCACCAGCACCGGACGCAACTGCCCGTTGAGGATGCACATGACGGTGCGCATGCCGCGTTCGTCAGGTTCGGAAATGGCTTCCAGCCCGACGATCAGCTCGACACCCTTGTCCAGCTGTATGCGGTGCTCATCACCGTGGCGCAGGCCGTAGAAAAATTGATTGGCCGACAAGCGCGAGGTGTCGCCGTACAGAACGCGATGCTCCTCGAATTCCCTTGAAGGACCGGGGAACAGCAGCCGGTTCAAGGTCGCCTGTCGGGTCCGTCCGGGCTCACCGAGGCGCTTCTCGTCGGCTGCATCGAGAGCAACGATCGGCTTGGGTTCGGCGCGACCCTGCAACGCCTTGGTGCGCAACGGTTCCGGCCAGCCACCTGCTGGATCGCCGAGTTCACCCCGCAGGAAACCGATCACACTGTCGGGGATGTCGTACTTGTCGGGATCGGCGGCGAACTCGTCGGCATCGGCGCCCGCACCTACCAACGCCAGCGCGAGATCGCCGACCACCTTGGACGACGGGGTCACCTTGATCAGGCGACCCAGCACCCGGTCGGCACCGGCGTAGGCGTTCTCGACATCCTCGAACCGGTCCCCCAACCCCAACGCGACGGCCTGGGTGCGCAGATTGGAGAGCTGCCCGCCCGGGATCTCGTGGGTGTAGACCCGTCCGGTCGGGGCCGGCAGTCCGGCCTCGAACGGCTCGTAGACCTTGCGCAGCGCCTCCCAGTAGGGCTCCAGGTCACACACCGCGGCCAGGTCCAGTCCGGTGTCGTATTCGGTGTGCGCGGTCGCGGCCACGATCGCCGAGAGCGCGGGCTGGCTCGTGGTGCCCGCCAGCGGTGAGGACGCCCCGTCGACCGCGGACGCCCCGGCGGTCCAGGCTGCCAGATAGGTGGCCAACTGCCCGCCCGGGGTGTCATGGGTGTGCACGTGGATCGGCAGATCGAACCGCTCGCGCAGTGCGGTCACCAGTTTCGTGGCCGCCTGGGGGCGCAGCAGCCCGGCCATGTCCTTGATGGCCAGCACATGCGCCCCGGCATCGACGATCTGATCGGCCAGGCGCAGGTAGTAGTCCAGCGTGTAGAGATCCTCGGCCGGATTGCTGAGGTCACCGGTGTAGGACATCGCGACCTCGGCGATCGCGGTGCCGGTCCCACGCACCGCATCGATGGCCGGGCGCATCGAGTCCACATTGTTCAGCGCATCGAAGATCCGGAAGATGTCGATACCGGTCGCGGTGGCCTCGTCGACGAACGCCTGGGTCACCAACTCCGGGTACGGGGTGTAACCCACGGTGTTACGGCCGCGCAGCAGCATCTGCAGACAGATGTTGGGCATCGCCTCCCGCAACGCGGCCAGGCGCTCCCAGGGATCTTCCTTCAGAAACCGCAGCGCCACATCATAAGTCGCGCCACCCCAGCACTCCACCGACAACAACTGCGGGGTCAACCGCGCAATATAGGGCGCCACCGCCAGCAGGCCCGACGAGCGCACCCGAGTCGCCAACAGCGACTGGTGCGCATCACGGAACGTGGTGTCGGTGACACCGAGAGCCGGAGAATCCTTGAGCCACTTGGCAAAACCCTCGGGGCCGAGTTCGACCAGCTTGTTCTTCGAGCCCGGCGGCGGCTCCACCGAAAGATCACAGGTGGGCAGCTTGTCCTGCGGATACACCCTGATCCGGTCCCGGTGCGGCGAGTTCACCGTCACATCCGCCAGATAGTTGAGCATTTTACTGCCGCGGTCGGCCGGGATGTGTGCGGTCAGCAGTTGCGGGCGCTCATCGATGAACGACGTCGTCACCCGGCCCGCCCGGAAATCCGGATCGTCGATCACCGCGAGCAGGAACGGGATGTTCGTGCTGACACCACGGACCCGGAACTCGGCAAGCGCACGCCGGGCGCGGGTGGCAGCCATGGTGAAATCCCTACCGCGGCAGGTCAATTTCACCAGCATGGAATCGAAGTGGGCGCTGATCTCGGCGCCGGTGTGGGTGCCACCGTCCAGCCGGATACCCGCACCACCGGGCGATCGGTAACCGGTGATCCGGCCGGTGTCCGGACGGAAACCGTTGGCCGGATCCTCGGTGGTGATCCGGCACTGCATCGCCGCACCCCGGATCTGAACGGTGTCCTGGGAAAGACCCAGATCGGCGAGAGTCTCCCCCGCCGCGATCCGCAACTGCGACGCCACCAGATCCACATCGGTGATCTCCTCGGTGACCGTGTGCTCCACCTGGATCCGCGGATTGCACTCGATGAACACATGGTGACCACGCTCGTCGAGCAGGAACTCGATGGTGCCCGCACAGAAGTAATTGATGTGGCGCGCCAGCGCCACCGCGTCCGCACAGATCTTCTCCCGCACCGCCGGGTCCAGATTCGGCGCCGGCGCGAGTTCGATGACCTTCTGGTGGCGGCGCTGCAGGCTGCAGTCGCGCTCGAACAGATGGATCACGTCGCCGGCACCGTCGGCCAGGATCTGCACCTCGATATGGCGCGGGTTGATGACCGCCTGCTCCAGGTAGACCATCGGGTCGCCGAACGCCGACTCCGCCTCACGGCTGGCCGCCTCGATCGCCTCCGCCAGTCCGGCGGCTTCCGCGACCCGGCGCATGCCGCGCCCACCACCACCGGAGACCGCCTTGACGAACAACGGGAACGTCATCGACTCGGCCACCGACACCAGCTCGTCCACCGAGGCCGACGGCTCCGAGGACGCCAGCACCGGCAATCCGGCCTCCCGCGCCGCCGCGATCGCGCGGGCCTTGTTACCGGTCAGCTCCAACACATCCGACCCCGGACCCACGAACGTGATGCCCTCGGCCGCACACGCCGAAGCCAACTCCGGGTTCTCCGACAGGAAGCCATAGCCGGGGTACACCGCGTCCGCGCCGGCATGCTTGGCCACCCGGATGATCTCGGGCACCGACAGATACGCCCGCACCGGATGACCCTCGTCACCGATCTGATAGGACTCATCGGCCTTGAGCCGGTGCAACGAGTTGCGGTCCTCGAACGGATACACCGCGACCGTCGAGATGTTCATCTCGGTCGCCGCGCGGAAAGCGCGGATGGCGATCTCGCCGCGATTGGCCACCAGGAGTTTGGAAATCACGGCGCTACCCTAACTTCGCTGTTGTTACCTGGATGTAACACCCGCGTCGCCGCCAGGGTCACACCAGGGTCGACCAATAGTTCCAGAAACGAACCAAGATCATCAGCAGCACCGCGGTGAACCACAGCGCCACCAGCGACCAGCGCCACTGGTAGATCGCGCCCGCCACCCCGGTGCCGGTATCGGCACGCAGAGCGATCGACGCGACGATCACCAGCAGCGGGACGGTCACCGCCCAGACCACCATGCAATAGGGACACAACGCCCCGATGCGGTAGAGGCTCTGGAAGATCAACCAGTGCACGAACACCACGCCCAGGCCCGTGCCGACGGCCAGCGCCGCCCAGTACCAGCGCGGGAGGTCGACCCGCGCAACGGTCAGCACACCGGTGACCAGCACGACGGTGAAGGCAATGATGCCGAGCAGGGAGTTGGGGAACCCGAACACCGAGGCCTGGGGTGTCGTCATCACCGACCCGCAGGACAGCACCGGGTTCAGGCTGCACGACGGGATGTAGCTCGGATCGATCAGGATCTCGATCTTCTCGACGGTCAGCGTCGCAGCCGCGGCGAGCCCCAGCACGCCGGCGACGAGCACACCGATCGCACTGGACCGGCGCACCCCGCTCTGCCCGGCCGGAACCCCGGCCGATTCGGAGTCATCCCCCGAGCCGCTGCGCTCCTGCCCGCCGAGAGGTGCCGCGACGGTCACGATGCTTCGGGCATCCCGGGAACGTCGCCGACGATCTCCTTGACCTTCGCGACCAGGGCCTCGGGGGTGCTGTACTCGTAGTCCTCGCCGTTGATCCGCACGGTCGGGGTGGCGTTGATCTCGGTGGCGGCGGCCATACCGGCAGCCATGTCGACGTAGCGGCCCTTGTCGATGCATTCGGGCACCTTGCCCGCGGCGCCGGCCTGGCGCGCGGTCTCGATGAGCTGCGCATCGGTCGGGTAGGCGCCGCCGGTCTCGCTGGGCTGCTGGGCGTAGAGCGCGCCGTGGAACCGGCGGAACGCCTCGGTCGATTCATCGGCGACGCAGTAGGCGGCCCCGCTGGCACGTGAGGAGTAGTTCTGGTTGCTCGGGCTGTTCAGGATGCCCACCATGTAGTAGTCGACCGCGATCGCACCGCCGTCGACGAGCTCGTTGATGGTCGGGCCGAAGGCCTTCTCGAAGGCGCCGCAGTGCGGGCAGAGCGGATCCTCGTAGACCGACAGCACGAGCTTGGGCTCGATCCCGTCGTCCTTCTTGACCACATTGCTCGACTCGACGCGGACCGCGCGGGCCTCGCCGGATTCGGGCTTCGTCTCGCCCGACAGGACGATGTAGAGCACCAGTGCCACCGCGAAGAGCACCACGATCGAGGTGAGCCCGATCTGGACGAAAAGGTTGCGCTTGCGGTCGGCGGCCTTCAAGTCGTAGCTGGCCTGCTTCTTCGGTTTGTTCGCCACGGGTGCAGCCTACCGGCTCAGATGAGCCCGCAGCGCCGAGGTCAGGTCGGTGAGCGCCACCTCGCTGCCGCCCCCGAGGGGGAAGAAGTTGGCGAACCCGTGCGTCAGCGATCCGTACTCACGCAGGTCCACCGGAACACCCGCGGCCGCGAGCGCGCCCGCATAGGCGGCCCCCTCATCGCGCAGCGGGTCGAACCCCGCGGTCAGCACCAACGCCGGCGACAGTCCGCGGAGATCGGTCGCGCGCAGCGGGGCCACCCGGATATCGGTCGGCGAGATATCGGCGCCGCCGATGTAGTGGCCGTTGAACCAGTCGATATCGGCCTTGGTCAGGAAGTAGCCGTCGGCGAACAGCGTCCGGGACACGGTCTCGCCTCCGGGGTCGACCATCGGGTAGATCAGCAGCTGCAGGACCGGCAACGCGAACCCGCGGTCCCGGGCGGCCTGGGTGACCACCGCGGCGAGGTTCCCGCCGGCGCTGTCCCCGCCGATGGCCACCCGTTGCGGATCGGCGCCCAGCTCATCGGCGTGTTCCACCGCCCAGCGATAGGCGGCGATGCAGTCCTCGCCGGCGGCCGGCGCCTTGTGCTCGGGAGCCAGCCGGTAGTCCACGGACAGCACGTGCACGCCGGAGTCGTGACAGAGGCGCCGGCACAAGCCGTCGTGGGTGCCGAGACTGCCGACCACGAACCCGCCACCGTGCAGAAAGACCAGCAGCGGCGCTCCGGGCTCGGCGGCGTAGTGCCGGACGGTCAGCTCCCCGGCCGGTCCCGGGATGGTGAAATCGCGCACCGGCACGACTACCGGAGTGCTCAGCGCGGCGGCGACGCTGTCGAGCTGCTTCCTGGCCACCACGACATCGTCGCTGGCGACCAGCCCGCCCACTCCCGAGATCCGCTGCGCGTTGAGCATCAGCTGCAGGGTGGTGTCCAGCGTGTTGCCCTCGATGGTGACCGAACGCCGCCCCAACAGCACCCGCTTGACGGGATCCGGGACGCGCGCCATGACCGGCAGCGACAGCCTGCTGGCGACATTGGCGAACTTCAAGCGAAACGGGCTCGGATTCTGCCGTGCTGGCAGACTCTGCGTCATGACTGGCCTTTCGAATCCCACACTGTTGCTCAACGACGGTAATTTTATCCCCACGGTCGGGTTGGGAGTTTGGCAGACCCCGGCCGAGGAGACCCGCCGGGCGGTCGAGGCCGCCCTGGCGACGGGCTACCGGCATATCGACACGGCGGCGGCCTACCAGAACGAAACCGAGGTGGGCCAGGGACTCACGGCCGCCGCCGACAACGGTGTGGCCCGCGAAGATGTGTTCCTGGTCACCAAACTGTGGAACTCCGAGCACGGATATGACAAGGCGCTCAAGGCGTTCGACGGCAGCGCCGAGCGCCTCGGTGTCGACTATGTTGATCTGTATCTGATCCACTGGCCGATGCCCGAGGTCAACCAGTTCGTCGACACGTTCAAGGCGTTGGCCGCACTGCGTGACGAGGGCCGGGTCCGGTCCATCGGCGTCAGCAATTTCGCGCCCGAGCATCTGCGAACCCTGGTGGACGGCACCGGCATCGTGCCTGCGGTGAACCAGGTCGAGCTACACCCGAGATTCCCCCAGCAGGAGTTGCGGGAAGTGCATGCCGAGCTGGGTATCGCCACCGAGGCGTGGAGCCCACTCGGACAGGGCGCGTTGCTGAGCGACCCCACCGTGGTCGCGGTGGCCGAGGCGCACGGCAAAACCCCAGCCCAGGTCTTGATCAGATGGCATCTGCAGCTGGGTAATATCGTCATCCCGAAGTCGGTGAACCCCGACCGGATAGCGAGTAACTTCGACGTGTTCGATTTCGAGCTGACCGCGCAGGACATCGAGTCCATCGCGACACTCGAGGACGGCACCCGACTGGGCCCCGATCCGCGGACCTTCAACTGGACAGGCTAGGTAGACATGACATCGGCAGCTGCGGCGCCCAACATCGGTTTGAGCGATGAGAACACCATCCCGGCTCTCGGCATCGGAGTGGGCGAGCTCTCCGACACCGAGGCCGAGCGCGCCGTCGCGGCCGCGTTGGAAATCGGTGTCCGCCTTATTGATACCGCAGCTTCCTACGGCAACGAGGCGGGCGTGGGCCGGGCCATCGCGGCATCGGGCATCCCGCGTGCCGAGATCTTCCTCACCACCAAGCTGGCCACCGAGGAGCAGGGATTCCAGGCGTCGCAGGACGCCGCGCGGGCCAGCCTGGAGCGTCTCGGCCAGGAGTACGTCGACCTCTACCTGATCCACTGGCCCGCCGCCGCCAACGGTAAGCATGTGGACAGCTGGGGCGGCCTGATGCGCATCCAGGGCGATGGACTCACCAAGTCCATCGGTGTCGCGAACTTCACATCCGAGGACCTGGCGACGATCATCGACCTGTCCTATGTGGTGCCGGTCGTCAACCAGATCGAACTACATCCGCAACTGGTGCAGACCGAGTTGCGCGCCGACCACGCCGAGCGCGGCATCGTCACGCAGGCCTACAGCCCGCTGGGTGTGGGCAAGCTGCTGGACAACCCGACGGTCATCTCGGTCGCCGCCGAGTACGGCAAGACGCCGGCACAGGTGCTGATCCGCTGGAACCTTCAGCAGGGCAATGTGGTGATCCCACGGTCGGCCTCACCGGAACGCATCGCGCAGAACTTCGACGTGTTCGACTTCGAGCTGGCCCAAGAGCATCTCGCGGCGCTGACCGGTCTCGATGACGGGACCCGGTTCCGCCCGGATCCGGCCACCTACACCGGCACATAGCCCACTTCTCTGCGCGAGCACGTATATGGCCCCTGAAACCTCGGTTTCGGGGGCCATATACGTCTGCTCGCGGGGTTACGAGACCGGTGCGGGCACCTTCTTGGTCTGTCCCGCCGAGACCGTCAGCGCGGCAGACGCACTGAGGCCGGCGATGACGAAACACAGTGCGGTGTACCAGAGGCTGCCGACCGGGTCACCGTTGTCGGTGACGCCGTCGACGGACCCGAAGTAGGCGGGCAGCGCGGTCGCCCACAGCACGGCCATCACGGCCAGATAGCCGACGCCGAAGCGCACCATGAGCGGGTTGGCGTAGCGCGCCTCGGTGGCCCCGGCCGGTGTATTGCGCAGCCGCTGCCACTGTTTGACCAGCACCGGCACCGCAACGACGGCGATCACCACGAGTTCCAGGGCGTACACCACACCCATCACGGTGAAGTTCGTGAACGACCCGATGATCGTCGCGGGCGCGGGCAGCAGCACCGTGCCGATCGAGGCCAGCACGCCGATCACGACGGTGCGCCACAGGATCTGCCATCCGGTGAAGCGCCGGCCCCGGTCGGCGTGGCGGCCGATGAAGTACTGCACGCAGAAGGCCAGCGACATCGGCCACAGCGCGGCGAAGACCACGACGCTGGGCAGCGGCACCGAGTCCAGGAACGGCTGGTTCATCGGGTGATCCAGCGTCCACTCCCACCAACGCAGTTGCGGGCCCAGGTGATCGAAGATCTCGTAGAACGCGTGGTGCACGAAACCCACGCACACCGCCCCGACCAGGGTGCCGTACCGGCGAAACACCCCAAGGGTTCTCACGATCTCGAAGGCGATCGTCGCCATCATCGGATAGATCGCCACGATGTAGAGCGGCAGGCGCCCCCACAGGAAGTCGACGGTGAACACGTTGTGCGCGAACATCGTGTCGACGTACTCGGCGATCCCGAACTGCGCCGGAAAATACAGCGGCGGTTCGATGATCAGCAGATAGGCGATGGCGCCGAACCACAGCGCGATATTGGTGGCGTCACCGTGGCGGCGGAGCCGGATGACCGCGTATACCAAGGCCAGAACGGCGCCGGCGATGACCGTGAGTTCCAACACCGGCAGCGTCCAGTTCTCCAAACCGAACGGGCTGCGCAGTTCCACCAGTCCGCCGGCCTCCGCGCAGGAGAAGCCCAGACGTTCGGCGAGTTGCTCGAACGTCGGTGCACACAGGTCAGACACCGGCTGCCTCCTTGTTGGCGCTGTACCACTTGGTGACGTCGTATCCGGCGTCGAACCGATCGAACCATTGCGCGGCCAGTGCGGGCAGCTTTTCGTGTTCCGGGTTGTGCCCGGGGATCTGGCTGCGCACGATGCCGGCCAGCGCGGCGGCCATCTCCCGCTTGGGCAGGTGGGCGAACGCGTTGGCGAGCGGCCCATAGTCGGGGCGGCGCCCGATGCGGGTGAGGAACTGGTTCTTGCGCCGCTCCAGTGCGAAGGTGGACACCGCGTCGACCTTGCGTACCTCCAGCGGGATGTGGGTGTTGAACCCGTCGCAGGCCAGCCGGACCACGTCGAGGACATGTTTGAAGATGGACGGCGCGACCCGCATCCGGTACCAGGGATCGTCGACGAGTCCGTTGTAGATGATCAATGCGGAACTGCGGTGCTCGACCTCTTCGACGAAGTGCCAGAGGAACAGCGATGCGACGCGGTCGTCGCCGGGGGCGAACAGCGTGTCGTCGTGGTCGAGCATGAGCTTGAAGACCGGCGTGAACGTGGCTTCGAGGTCGGCGGTGTAGGCGAGCCGGTACTTCAGCGGTTTGGTCTCCACGAGGTCGTCGAAGGCCGCGATCACCTCGTCGAGGGTCTCCTTGAGCGCCGGGTAGGCCTTGATCAGTCCGCGGGCATGCTGGCGGTGGGCCATCGAGTGCTGACCCTCCTGGCGGGTGAAGGCGTCGGCCTCCTCGGCGATGACGGGGTCGGTGAGCAGCGGTTTCGCCTCGGCCATGGTGGTGACGATCATCTTCTCGAACGCGATGGCCAGAAATGACACCGCGTTGGCCATCGCGGAGAACGCCGGGTTGGTCTCATTCCAGAGGAACGGGACGTCGTGGTCGGCAAAACCGAACCGCATCTTGCGCACGTGGAGGTTGGTCATGCCCGGAAACTATCACACGATCATACGTATCTACGTCTAACTGTATGATCGTAATTGCGTGCTACCGTCGCGTACCGCCGAGAGGAAGATGGCCATGGCACGCAGGCGCGGGTGGGGCGGTAACCCACCCCGGACCGATGAAGAGGCCACCCAGCGCATCATCACGGCCGCCGTCGACCTGATCAGCGCCACCGGATCGGCCGTGTCCCTCGCCGAGGTCGCCAACTCGCTGGGCATCATCCGCCAGACCGTGTACCGCTACTTCCCCACCTCCGACGCCCTGATGCACGCGGTGGCCATGGGGTCGGTCGATGCTTTCCTGGACCGCCTGGCCGACAGCGTGCGCGGGCTCCATGACCCCGCCGATGCGCTCACCCAGGGCACCATGTTCACCCTCGACGAGGTCAGCCGGACACCGCATCTGGGCATCCTGCTCTCAGAGTCCTACCCGCACAACCACAGTGAGGACCTCACCTCCGAAGAGGCGCGCGCCATCGGGATGCGCATGGTCGACCGCTTCGATGTGGACTGGGCGGCGCACGGCTATGACGACGCGAGCCTGCAGGAGCTGGTGGAGTTCACACTGCGGATCATGCTGTCCTTCTTCGTCGCCCCCAATGACTCCCACCGGTCGCCGGCGGAGCTGCGAAAATTCCTGCGGCGCTGGCTCGGTGGCGCGGTGGCCGCCCAACGGCTGGAACAACCCTCCGGCAGCTGAGCCGGTTGCCTTATGGTTAGCCCGTGGAAGGGACGCCGTTCGGCCGATACCGCCTGGTGAAGGTGCTGGGCCGGGGCGGTATGGGCGAGGTCTGGCGGGCCTACGACACCGCGATGAACCGCATGGTGGCGTTGAAGGTGCTGCCCCCGAACCTCGCCGACGACGACACCTACCAACGCCGTTTCCGCCGCGAAGCACACATGGCCGCCGGCCTCGACGAACCCCATATCGTCCCGATCCACGACTTCGGCGAGATCGACGGACGTCTCTACGTCACGATGCGGCTGATCGACGGCAAGACCGTGCACGAGCTCCTCGAGAACGGTCCACTGCCACCGCAGCGGGCCGTCGGGATCACCGAGCAGATCGCCCTCGCCCTGCACGCGGCGCACCGCGTCGGGCTGGTGCACCGCGACGTCAAACCGTCGAACATCCTGGTGACCGACGAGGACTTCGCCTATCTCATCGATTTCGGGATCGCCCGCGCCGCCGGGGCCACCAAACTGACCAGCACCGGGTCCACCATCGGCACGCTGGCCTACATGGCGCCCGAGCGGCTGTCCACCGACACCTCCGACGCCCGCGCCGATGTCTACGCCCTCACCTGCGTGCTGCACGAGTGCCTGACCGGATCGCAGCCCTTCCCGGGCGACAGCGTGGAACGCCAGATCGCCGGCCATCTCACCCTTCCTCCGCCGCGGCCATCGACCCTGCAGCCCGGGGTCCCCGCCCAGCTCGATCAGGTCATCGCCACCGGCATGGCCAAGAATCCCGGGCACCGGTACGCCAGCACC
>Ga0209066_10006992_pt1 | contig 11332 bp, 12 predicted proteins | sample All_14_2_FD_187198 | JGI IMG/M metagenome (GOLD analysis project Ga0209066, IMG submission 187198) | Freshwater microbial communities in response to fracking from Pennsylvania, USA - Allegheny Zone_MetaG_DW_15 (SPAdes) (version 2) ...
GGCGCATCCTGGTCAAGTCGGCCCGGGTGGCCGAGGTGGAAAAGGCCGCGCTGGCGCTGGACCCGCTGATCCAGGCCGGGGTGCAGCTCGGTGGCGAAGGGGAGGGCGCTGGCAGCGGTCCGCGTTACCAGTTGCGCGGTTTCAATGACGCCAAGGCGCCGCTGCTGGCCGAGGCCACCCGCAATGCCCGCGAGCAGGCACAGAAGTTCGCCGCCGAGGCCGGTGCGAAGCTGGGGCCGCTCAAGAGCGCCAACCAGGGTGTGATCCGCATCAGCGGCGACGACGGCAATGACTTTGACGACGGCAGTTCGCGCGTCAAGCGCCTGCGGGTGGTCAGCTCGTTCGAGTACGAATTGCGCTGAGGTCCGCCTCGGACACGGGCGTGGCGACCGCCTCCGGAACCGGCGTCCAGGTTTCCCAGCCTGGGCCGAAGGTTTCGATGGGGTGCTGCGTGCGCTCCGAACCGTTGCCGCACAGCATGGCGTCGGCTGCGCAGTAGCGGTCGCAGCCCCAGCAGTTGCGCTCGGGATGCGGTGGGTTCACGGGAAAGCGCTTGCTTGTCACGGCACCGCCTTTCGGGGGTCAGATGGCTTTCTGCACCAGAGCGCCCTTGAACAGCCAGGGCAGGCTGGGCGGGCTGCCGTCGGGCACACCGCCCTTGTTTTCGGCGCTGATGGCCAGTTCGGCCGTGCCTTGCAGGTCGCTCTCGCGCAGGGGAATCTGCAGCGTCTTGTACTTGCTCTCGATGATGCCCAGCGAACGCGTCTTGCCGTCGGTCGACACGGCCCAGACCTGCATGCTGTCCTCGCGGCCTTCCTTGACCTCGTTCAGGCGCTGCAGTTGCAGCTTGTCGTCCTTCGCAGTGAATGTCGCCAGCATGGCCGGCTGCCCCTGTTGGTCGGTCAGCACCGCCACCCGGGTGATCTGTGGCATCTCGGACAGTTTGCCCTGGAGGTGGCGGATCTGCGCCTGCAACTGGGTGACCATGCTGTTGCTGGCGGCCCAGGCCAGCAGCAGCACCAGCAGCAGAAAGATCGCGAGGGCGCGCCACCACGGCGACACACGGCGGTTGATCGCCGGAGCGGAGTCTGTCAATGTCATGGAATGGATGTTTGAAAGTGTGGATGCGAGTGATGTCTTGCGGTTAACCACATCGGAACCGGAGGCCAATCGCCGTAGCATCGCCGCCTTGCCCTTTGGTCCACCCAGTCCGGGATTGTCCCATGGGGGCCGGACGCCCCTCCCCCGACATGTCCACCGCTGAACCCGACCGCATACCCACCTTCTGGCCCGACGGCGGCGGCGAAGTTCCGCTGCAGCCGGTCGCGCGCCTGATCTATGCCAGCATGAGCCTGGTCCAGGGTTCGCACCTGGACGAGATGCAGCGCATCCGTGAACACGCCGAGGCGCGCAACCAGCAGCACGGGCTTCGTGTGGCGCTGCTGACCATGAGCGGCTGGTTCGTCGAATGGATCGAAGGGCCCGACGAGGCGGTGCAGGCGCTGATGCAGCGGGTGGTGCGCGATCCACGGCACCACGGCCTCAAGATCATTCACCGCAGTGTCGGCCGACCACGCCTGTTCATGCCCTGGAGCGGTGCCATCGTGCAGTCGCCCGAGCGGACCGATGCCTTCGGCCTGCGGGTTTTCGAACTGCTGGAACGGCATGAACGCGGCGAGAGCCTGGAGCCGGCCAGCATCTGGCTCACCCTGTGCTCGCCGCCCATGGTGAACATGCCCGCCCCGCTGGGCAGCTACCCGCGCGCCATGCTGCTGTCGGCCCGAGGCACCCGCGCGTTTGAACTGCTCGCCTGGCTGGCTGCCGAGCATCGGCAGCCGCTTGTGCGCCGCCGTTTCACCGGCAGCATGGCCGACGCCCGCGATGTGGAGAGCGACTACCTTGACATCCCCGGGCCTGGCGGCGGCGGCTTGCGCCTGATCGCCAATGCGCGCAAGGCGCTGGCCATGGGTATGACGCACGCCTTCCTCCCCGACTACGGGGCGGTCGTGGTGCTGCTCGACGCCGAACCGGTCCTCAACCAGAATCTGGTGGACCGCGTTGTCGAGGCCTGCCGCCAGGTGCACCACTGTCCCCTCATCGTTGGTGTGGGCGCGCCCAGCGTCACCGACGACGCGCTGCGCGACCAGGTCGAGCGCCAGGGGCTGGCCTGGCAAGGCGCCCCCACGGCCAGCGAAACCCCTGGGCTGGCCGACCTCTGGGCGGCGCTGGCACCCACCCTGCAGCGTCTGGGCTGAGGCGCCCATCCGCCCCGCGGCGGCGGGAGTGCCGCGGCCTTCAGGCCGTCGGGAAGGTGCCGGGCAGCAGAATGCCCTTGTCCACCGTCTCGATCTTCGTGTGGCCGCAGAAGGCCATGGACAGGTCCAGCTCCTTGTGCAGGATCTCCAGGCACTTGCTCACGCCCGCCTCGCCCATGGCGCCCAGGCCGTAGAGGAAAGGCCGGCCGATGTAGGTGCCGCGCGCACCCAGGGCGCGCGCCTTGAGCACGTCCTGCCCGCTGCGGATGCCGCCGTCCATGTGGATCTCGATCTGGCCGCCCACGGCCTGAACAATGGCCGGCAATGCCTCGATGCTGCTCTGCGCGCCGTCGAGCTGGCGGCCGCCGTGGTTGCTCACGATCAGTGCATCCGCGCCCGACTGCACCGCCAGCTTCGCGTCTTCCACGTCCTGGATGCCCTTGAGGATGAGCTTGCCGCCCCAGCGGTTCTTGATCCATTCCACGTCGCCCCAGTTGAGCGCCGGGTCGAACTGCTGCGCCGTCCAGCTCGAGAGGCTGCTCATGTCGGCCACGCCGGTCACGTGGCCGACGATGTTGCCGAACTGGCGGCGCGAGGTGCCCAGCATGCCCAGCGCCCAGCGCGGTTTGGTGGCGATGTTGATCATGTTGGCGATGGTCAGCTTGGGCGGCGCCGACAGGCCGTTCTTCAGGTCCTTGTGGCGCTGGCCCAGGATCTGCAGGTCCAGCGTCAGCACCAGCGCGCCGCAGTTCGCCGCCTTGGCGCGGTCGATCAGGCGCTCGATGAAACCGCGGTCCTTCATCACGTAGAGCTGGAACCAGAAGCCTTCACCCGCGTGCTTCGCCACGTCCTCGATGGAGCAGATGCTCATGGTCGAGAGCGTGAAGGGAATGCCGAACTTCCTGGCTGCGCGTGCCGCCAGGATCTCGCCGTCGGCGTGCTGCATGCCGGTCAGGCCGGTGGGGGCAATGGCCACCGGCATGGCCACTGCCTCGCCGACCATGGTGGTGGCGGTGCTGCGGTTTTCCATGTTCACCGCCACGCGCTGGCGGAACTTGATCTTCTGGAAGTCGTTGTTGTTGGCGCGGTAGGTGCTCTCGGTCCAGGAGCCGGAGTCGGCGTAGTCGTAGAACATGCGCGGCACGCGCTTCTGGGCCAGGACGCGCAAGTCCTCGATATTGGTGATCACGGGCATGAAGGTGTCTCCGGGAAGGAATGCCTCGCATGGTAGCCGCGGGTGCGCCCGGTCCCGATTGAAAACCACCCGGCAGCACTTGAAATTTTGTGAGGCGCCCGGATCAGGGGTGCACCACCGACGGAGGAAGGCGCGCGGCGATGGTGGTGCCCGCACCGGGCCGGCTGTCCACCACCAGCTGGCCCCCATGCGACTCCACCCGCACGCGCATGCCCCTGAGGCCATGGCGGCCGTGTGGCACCTGCGCCGGGTCGAATCCTATTCCGTCATCCCTGACGCTCAGGCAGACTTGCCCGTCCTCGACCCGGAGACGCACATGGGCCTGCCGGCAGTTGGCATATTTGCCGATGTTGGTCAGCGATTCCTGAACGATGCGGTAGAGCGTCAGCTGTGCCGGTCCGTCGATGGAAACCTCCTGCAGGTCGGCGTGCACCGGTTTGGCCAGGCGCTCGCCCATCTCGCGACACAGGATCTCCAGCGCAGGCACCAGCCCCAGCTGCTTCAGTGCGGAGGGATGCAGGACTTCGATGATGCGGCGCTTGAGGGCAATGCCCTCGCTCAGTCGCGCCTCGATGGCCTGGATGCGCTCGACCGCCTTGGGCGGCAGTTCCGGCAGCCGGCGCAACCGGGCAAAGTCCAGCTTCATCGAAGTGAACAGCCCCCCCATCTCGTCGTGTAGCTCTCGTGCGATGTGGGCACGTTCGTCCTCGCGCGCGTTGACCAGGTGGTTGGCCATTTCGGTGAGTTCGGCGGTGCGCTCTTTCACGCGCTCCGCCAGACGACGGCCTTCTTCCGCCATCTGCTGGTCGCCGCGGCGCAACTGCCGCTGGAACAGGAAGAGTCCCAGCACCGTGGCCAGCGCCAGGAGGTGCACGGCCACGCGGTTGATCGTCAGCGCTTGGTAGAGGTTCACACGCGCGCGCGCCTGGATCGCCTCTGCCTGGCGCAGCACCTCGCCAAAGGCCTGGTGCAATGCGTCCCGTTGCGCCAGGCCAGCGGCGCTGGCCGCTGCCGCAATGGCTGGCGCACGTTCGCCGCGCGCCACCATGTCAATCCACTCATCGCTGGTGCGGATCTGCTCACCAATCAGGTGATCGACCTTCGCCAGCGAGATCGACCGTTGCGGGTCGACCTCTGCCAGCAAGGAAAAGGCGTTCTGTTTGACCGTCTCGAGGTCGGCGACTGCCGCGCGGTAGCGCTCGGCCTCCACCGGGTCGGCAGTCAGGATGTAGGATCGGGCGAACAGTCCCACATCGGTCAGTTTCTGCAGCGTCTCCGCGGTCTTTACGCGGGCGTTGGTCATGACGATGCCAGTCTTCAGCGTGGTTTCCGAATGCTGGTAGGCACCCTCGTTGACCACCATGCCAACCACGCCGAGCGCCAGAACGATGGGCATGGTGAAACGGCCCCGGGCGGCCGACTCGAAGGTGCTGCGCAGGCGGTGGCCGTGTTCAGCAGGGAGGGATGTGCCTGGCAATACGGGCATGTTCAATGGGTTTGACTGGGGATGGGCCGACGGCCATGGCGGAGCCCCTGCCGCGGCGGCAATCGTCCCTCACGCCTGGGCCAGCTGGTCACAATAGTCGATCAGCGCGTCCAGATCGCGCGATTTGTCGAAAACCCGGGTGGCCCCCAGCCGCTGGCAATGGTGCCGCACTTCCGGGGTGGCAAAGTTGGACAGCACGACCCGCTGGGCGCGCAGTTGCATGGACTGGGCGGCTTCCAGCACACCAAGGCCGTTGCCTGTGGCCAGGAAGAGGTCCACGATCACCAGATCCAGAGCATCCGCCTGATCGCGAAGGGCCTGCACCGCCGATGATTCGGACGACGCCGTGCCGACCACCTGAGCGCGGGTCAGTTCCTCCAGGGTGGTGACCAGGTTGCTCAGGATGATCGGGTTGTCTTCCACAACGAAGACGCGCAAGGTGGACATGGGCGCTGGCTCAGGGCGACAGGGACAGGGTCCGGGCCGCGGCAGGCCCGGTGCTGGGGAATCACGCAACGATATCCGCGTCGGGTGGATACCGTTGTAGGACGTGTCCGACGTGCATCATTTCACCAGGATGGCGTTGTCCACCCGCGCCACGCCCTTCACCCCCGCAGCGATGCTCTGGGCCTTCTCGCGTTCCGCTGCGGTTTTCGCGAAACCGGAAAGCTGCACCACGCCCTTGAGCGTCTCGACGTTGATCGCCATGGCACTGACCACCGGGTCCTCGGCAAAGCGGGCCTTGACCTGCGTGGTGATGGTCGCGTCGTCGATGTAGGAGCCGACGGTCTGCTGGTCGCGAACGACGGCACAACCGGCCATCCAGACGGATCCGATGGCGATGACCGTGGCGAGTGCGATGTTCCTGATCATGGGATGTTCCTTTGACTTTGAGGGGAATGGAGGATAAGGATGGCGGGGTGTCAGCCGTTGCGGCTGATCACCAGCCGGTTCTGCACGGTCGTCACACCGTCCACGGCGCGAGCCAGTGCCGAGGCCCGCTCGGCGGCATCGGCACTGGGTGCGGGGCCAGAGAGGGACACCACGCCTTGTGCGGTGGCCACCTCGATGCGCAGCGCACTGAGCTGGTCGTCGGCCGCCAGGGCGGCTTTCACCTTGGTGGTGATGGCCAGGTCAGAGGCGGTCTCACTCAGCGCCTGGGAGGCAGCTTCGCCTTCCCGGCGCACGCTGTCGGCAGCGGCCTGCACTTCGGTCCGGGTTTCCTGGGCCACCTGCTGGGCGCTGTTGATGGCGCCGTCAATCTGCTGGCCGACCGTTGGCTCTTCCTTCTGGCCGCAGGCGGCCAGTGCGAACAGGACGGCGGTGGTGCCAATCACCACATGGGCTCGATGCGAGATGTTCATGATGTGCTCCTTGTTGGTCGCTGAGGGCGCGGGGGGCCATCGGGCCGCCGCAGCGGAGGTGAAAGAACTCGCCCCGCTGCCACAGACTGTAGAAGCCGGCGCGGTGGCGGACTGTCGGTCGCCGGCCGGTGTGTGTGTAGGACAAAGCGCCGTGTTCCGGTTCCGCCGCTGTAGGAACCGTCTGACGGACAGACCGCCACGCCCGCGCTACAGTCGTCGGCAGCGCGGCGCGGGCGGTCACCGGGCCGCATCGAACCACGTGAGCAGGAGCGCACATGATCCGGATAGGCATCGTTGACGACCATGCGGTGGTCAGGGCCGGTCTGCGGCAATACCTGGCCGACCACGTGGACTTGCGGGTCACAGGGGAGGCTGCCAATGGGGCCGATGCCCTGGCACTGGCCCGCCAGGGGGAGGTGGATGTGCTGCTGATGGACATCTCCATGCCCGACCAGAGCGGCGTCGAGGCGCTCAAGGCCATCAAGTCCCGTTTTCCTGAACTGGCGGTGCTCATCCTCAGCGGTTTTCCCGAGGTGCACTACGCCACCAACCTGTTGCGCCTGGGCGCCAGCGGCTACCTGAACAAGGAGTGCGAACCCGACGAGATCGTGCGGGCGATCCGCACCGTGTCCATGGGACGCAAGTACATCAGCCAGACGGTGGCGGCGTTGCTGGCCGAAGGCGTGGCCGGAGGGATGGACCGCCCGCCGCATGAACTGCTGTCCGAACGCGAGCTGCAGGTGTTCCTGCGTCTGGCCAAGGGCGAAACGGTCGGAGCCATGGCCGAAGCCATGTTCCTGAGTGTCAAGACGGTGAGTACCTACCGCACGAGGGTGCTCGAGAAGCTCAAGCTTGCCAGCAACAGCGAGCTGACGTACTACGCCCTGACCAATGGGCTGATCCAGTAGCCCACCGCGCCGGGCGCCCGCCAGACCGGGGGCGTCGACGCCGGGCAGCCCGGCGGCGGGATTCGGTGATCGCCGGTCCGCTCGGTGGGGCTCAGCGCAGTCTGGCTGTGCGCTCGGCTTCGGTCAGGGGCTCCAGCCAGCCGAACTGCTGTTCCAGCACCGCCAGCGTGGCCTCGGACGCGTCGACCCCCGCCGCCTGCCGCGCCCGGATGCGCCGCCGCAGCTCGTCCGGCGGCGCCTCGCAGGCCAGGATGTGGAAGGGCGCGCCGCGTTCGGCCGCCAGCGCTGCAAAGGCCGCGCGCTCGTGCCGGCGCAGGAAGGCCGCGTCCACCAGCACGCTCCAGCCCTGGTCCAGCAGTTCGCCGCTTCGGGCCAGCAGGTTGGCGTAGGTGTCACCGTGCGCCTGCGGGCTGTAGAGGCCGGTGTTCAGGCCCGACCCGCTGGCCGCCAGCGCGGCCAGGCCATGCAGACGCTTGCGCTCCACGTCCGAACGCAGGCGGATGGCGGGCGCGTCCTGCGCCGCCAGCCATCGGGTGGCCGCCCAGGTCTTGCCGCTGCCCGACAGGCCGTGGGTGATGAGCAGTTGCGGCGCCGGGGGCCGGGCGATTTCGTTCGCCAGCGCCAGGTAGGCCCGCACCTCTTCCAGCGCCACCGCCGCGTCAGCGCCCGCCTGCGCCATGCGGATGCCGGCCACCTTGGCCCGCACCAGGGCGCGGTACACCGCGAAGAAAGGCAGCACGGCCGGCGCGGACACGTCGCCGCTGGCGTCCAGCCACTCGCTGAGCAGCAGGTTGCCCAGGCCGCCCCGCCCGATGCGGCGCAGGTCCATCCAGGTGAAGGCGATGTCGCTGGCCACGTCGATCCAGCGCAACGCGTCGTTGAACTCGATGCCGTCGAACGCCACCACCGCGTCGCCGACGCGCACCAGGTTGGCCAGGTGCAGGTCGCCGTGCCCTTCGCGCACCCGGCCCCCGGTGCGGCGCTGCGCCAGCAGCGGCGCCAGGCGTGCAAACTGTGCTTGGGTCCAGTCGCCCAGCGCTTGGACCCGCTCCAGGTCGCCGGGGTCGGTCAGGGTGGCTTGCAGCGATTCGATGTTGTCCCGTGCAAAGGCCATCACGTCCTCGGGCTGACCGAAGGCACTGTCTTCTCCGGCCACCGCGGCGCGCGACTGGAACGCCGCCAGGTCGCGCGCGAGCCCCTGCATCAACGCCTGCACCGATGGCGGCGTCAGCCCCTCGTGCTGCAGCACATGGTCCAGCCGGTCGGCTTCCGGAAAACGGCGCATGTGCACCGCCCACTCGATGGCCTGCGCCGGGTCGCCGCCCAGCACCGGCGCGTCCGGCGTGCCGGTGACCGGCAGGGCCTCCAGGTAGAGCCGCGCCGCCGGCTCGGGCGGCTCGAAGCGGCGGTTGACCCGCAGTTCCGCTTCGCAGGCCGCCTGGCGCAGCGCCAGCGTGCCGAAGTCCATGAAGGGCAGGCGCACCGGCTTCTTGATCTTGTAGGCGTGCTCCCCCGCCAGCAGCACCCAGGCGCCGTGGGTCTGCATCAGCGTCACCTGCTCCACCGGGTGCGGGTAGCGGGCTGGCTGCAGCAGCGCGGCAATCAGGGGCGGGACAGCATCGCTCATGCACTCACTGTATCGTCTTGGCAGAACACCCCGGAGACACGCGCATGAACCTCGCCCACCTGCTGCAGCGCAAGGCGCTGGAACACCCCGACCGCCCAGCCCTCTTCAGCGGCACCCGGGCTGTGGCCAGCCATGGGCAATGGGCGCAGCGCGCGGCCCGCGTGGGTGCCCGCCTGGAACTGCTGTTCGGCGCCTGGTGGGCCGGGCTGGTGGTGGTGCCGGTCAACGCCAAGCTGCACCTCAAGGAAGTGCAGTGGATCGCGGAGAACGCCGCTGCGCGCCGGGCCTTCGTCACGTCGGACATCGTGCCCGACCCCGCAGAACTGGCTGGGCTGGACGGCGTGATGGACGTGGACAGCGCCGAATGCGACGCGTGGATCGACGAAGGCGCGGGCCTGTCCGACATCGAAGACCGCGCCCCCGACGACACCGCCTGGCTGTTCTACACCAGCGGCACCACCGGCCGGCCCAAGGGCGTGATGATCACGCACCGCAACCTGCTCACCATGGGTCTGGGCTACTTCAACGACGTGGACCCCGTTTCGCCAGGCGACGCCATCGCCTACGCCGCGCCCATGTCGCACGGGGCGGGGCTCTACGCCATCCCGCACCTCATGGCCGGCGCGCGGCACGTGGTGCCGGCCTCGGGCGGGTTTGAGGCCGCCGAACTGTTCGACCTCGGCCGCCAGCTCGGCCCACTCTCGCTGTTCGCCGCGCCCACCATCGTCAAACGCATCGTGGACGAGGCCGAAGCGCAGGGTCTCACGCCCGAACCGTGCGGCCAGAGCTTCAAGACCATCGTCTACGGCGGCGCGCCCATGTACGCCGCCGACATCCGCCGCGCGCTGCGCACCATGGGCCCGCGCTTTGTGCAGATCTACGGCCAGGGCGAAAGCCCCATGACCGGCACCGCCCTCAGCCGCGCCCACCTGGCCGACACCGCGCACCCGCGGCACGAAGCGCGCATCGCCTCCGTCGGCGTGGCGCAGACGCCGGTGCGCATCCGCGTCGCGGGGCCCGACGGGCAATCACTGCCCGCGGGCGAGGTGGGTGAAGTGCTGATCCAGGGCGACAGCGTCATGGCCGGCTACTGGCGCAACCCCGAAGCCACCCAGGCCGCCATCCGCGACGGCTGGCTGTGGACCGGCGACATGGGCGCGCTCGACGCCGACGGCTTCCTCACGCTCAAGGACCGCAGCAAGGACCTCATCATCAGCGGCGGCAGCAACATCTACCCGCGCGAGGTCGAAGAAGTGCTGCTGCACGCGCCCGGCGTGGCCGAAGTGGCCGTGGTCGGCGCGCCCGATACCGAATGGGGCGAAATCGTGGTGGCCTTCGTGGTGTCGCAGCCCGGGGCTGCGCTCGATTCAAAGACGCTCGACACCTTCTGCCTGGAGCAGATCGCCCGCTTCAAGCGGCCGAAGCGGTATGAGATCGTGGATGCGCTGCCGAAGAACAACTACGGGAAGGTGTTGAAGACGGTGTTGCGGGAGCGGGTGGGCTAAGGGCAAAAGGCAAGACCTGACCCCGATTTCTTTGACCCCGATTTCTTGCGCCAATGGCCACCAGCAGCCAGGGGAAGGGTTTGGGGTTCCTGGGTTTATTCGTCAGGTTCATCTTGTTGCGCTCCGTTTGTGGGCGTGTGTGCAGGAGGCACGAAAGTTGGACAAAACCTGCCTCGCGCTGTCACGTTTTTTCGAGTGCTTTTGCCATAAACCGACTGAACGGATCCTCCCGGTAATCCGCAAACGGCCCGCATTCCATGAACCCGAAGCGCCGGTACATGGTAATGGCCGGTTCAAAGGCCGGCGTGCTGCCGGTTTCCAGGCTGACCCTCGCGTAGCCGCGCTCGCGGGCCAGGTTCAGCAGTTCGGTCAGGATGGCCTGCGCGGCGCCCTGGCGCAGGTGGCGGGCGCTGGTGCGCATGGACTTGAGTTCGCCGTGGCCGCCTGCGGTGGCGGTGGTGGGCGCCAGTTCCTTGAGGGCGCCCATGGCGACCAGTTCGCCCACGGCTTCGGGTTCAGTGCCGGGCGCAGCGTCCGGCGGCAGCCGCCAGGCGGTGAGGAAGGTGATCTCCGGCCGTCGCAGGCCGTTCAGGTCCAGCGCGAACACGCATTCGGGCGGCGAGGCGGCGCGCATGCCGGCGAGGTGTTCGTCCAGCAGGCTGAGCACCTGCGGGTGCGCGAGTTCGCGGTCGATGCGGATGTGGAACCGGCGCGGCGGTGCCTCTGGTGTCATGTCGCCCCCTCCCCGGGTTGTTGGTCTACCTCATGCTACCTGCGCATGCAGCCGAACGCCCAGCGCCTTCGCCACCTTGAGCACGGTCGCAAAGCTCGGGTTGCCGTTTTCGCTCAGCGCCTTGTAGAGGCTCTCGCGGCTCAGACCGCTGTCGCGGGCAACCTGGCTCATGCCCTTGGCACGGGCGATGTCGCCCAGCGCGCGGGCGATGCCGGCGGCGTCGTCGGGTGCGTCGGTGAGCCAGGCGTCGAGGTAGGCG
>Ga0209066_10006993_pt1 | contig 11330 bp, 8 predicted proteins | sample All_14_2_FD_187198 | JGI IMG/M metagenome (GOLD analysis project Ga0209066, IMG submission 187198) | Freshwater microbial communities in response to fracking from Pennsylvania, USA - Allegheny Zone_MetaG_DW_15 (SPAdes) (version 2) ...
TACGGTCACGCCATGCAGGACTTCATGGGCGCCTACCTGGAGAAGAACGTCCAGATCTTCATGGACCTGCAGGCCCGGATGGCCGAGCAGTCCAAGGGGCTGAACCCCGAGGTGTGGAAGCAGTTCATGAACGTGCAGTCGCCCATGATGCAGGGCATGATGGGTACCTACCTGGAGCAGTCGCGCAACGCCTTCACGCAGATGCAGGAGCAGATGCAGAAGAACAGCGAGCAGATGCTGGCCGCCTTCGGCCTCAAGCGCTGAAGGGTGGGCTGCCCCGGTCATGGGGCCGGTCTGAGACAATCGGGCCATGTCTGAATCTCCCGTCTCCCCGGGCGCAGCGGCGCCCAAGGTCGGTTTTGTCAGCCTGGGCTGCCCCAAGGCGCTGACCGACTCCGAACTCATCCTCACGCAACTGAGCGCCGAGGGCTACCAGACCTCCAAGACCTTCGCGGGTGCGGACCTGGTCATCGTCAACACCTGCGGCTTCATCGACGACGCGGTCCGGGAAAGCCTGGACACCATCGGCGAGGCCTTGGCCGAGAACGGCAAGGTCATCGTCACCGGCTGCCTGGGCGCCCGCGAAGGCGAGCAGGGCGGGAACCTGGTCCGGCAGATGCACCCCAGCGTGCTGGCCGTCACCGGCCCGCACGCCACGCACGAGGTGATGGAGGCGGTGCACCAGCATCTGCCCAAGCCGCACGACCCCTTCGTGGACCTGGTGCCGCCGCAAGGCATCAAGCTCACGCCGCGCCACTACGCTTACCTGAAGATCAGCGAGGGCTGCAACCACCGCTGCACCTTCTGCATCATTCCCTCTATGCGGGGCGACCTGGTGAGCCGGCCGATCGGCGATGTGCTGGGTGAGGCGCGCAAGCTGTTCGAGGCCGGCGTCAAGGAGCTGCTGGTGGTCAGCCAGGACACCTCGGCCTACGGGGTGGACTTGCAGTACCGCACCGGCTTCTGGGACGGCAAGCCGGTCAAGACCCGCATGCTGGATCTGGTGCGGACCCTGGGCGAACTGGCCCGGGGTTACGGCGCCTGGGTGCGCTTGCACTACGTCTACCCCTACCCGCACGTGGACGAGGTGATCCCGCTCATGGCCGAGGGGCTGGTGCTGCCTTACCTGGACGTGCCGCTGCAGCACAGCCATCCGGACGTGCTGCGGCGCATGAAGCGCCCGGCCAGCGGCGAGAAGAACCTCGAGCGCATCGCGCGCTGGCGCGAACTCTGCCCGGAGATCGTGGTGCGCAGCACCTTCATCGCCGGCTTCCCCGGCGAGACCGAGGCCGAGTTCCAGCACCTGCTGGACTTCGTGGCCGAGGCGCGCATCGACCGCGCCGGCTGCTTTGCCTATTCGCCGGTGGAAGGCGCCGCGGCCAATGCCCTGCCTGACGCGGTGCCCGAGGTCCTGCGCGAAGAGCGCCGGGCGCGCTTCATGGCGGTGGCCGAAAGCGTGTCCGCCGACAAGCTGCGCGCGCGCGTGGGGGCCACCATGCAGGTGCTGGTGGATTCGGCGCCGGGCCTGGGCAAGAAGGGCGGGGTGGGGCGCAGCTACGCCGATGCACCCGAGATCGACGGCCTGGTGCGCCTGCTGCCGCCACAGAAGATCAGCAAGACGCTGAAGGTGGGGGAGTTCACCAAGGCCCGCATCGTGGCGGCCGAAGGTCACGACCTGCTGGCGGTGCCGGTTTGAGCCCCGCCGGGGTGGCCGGTTGTCTGCTGGGTGCTGTTGCGGGGCGTCAGGTCGTACAAGGCCTGGCGCCCTTTTTCATGGCATCTGCGGGCGACCGGCAGATGCGAGCGACAACAAAAGAAAAGGGCTTGCCAACTTCACGTTGGCAAGCCCTTATGATTGGTGCCCAAGAGAGGACTCGAACCTCCACGCCTCTCGGCGCTAGTACCTGAAACTAGTGCGTCTACCAATTCCGCCACCTGGGCATCTCAGGAAACCGCTAGTATAGCACTAAAAATCTGATCGACACAACCTTGAACGAAAAAAACAGCCTGCTGGCCGAATTCGAAGGTGTGGTCTCTGGTCATCGTGACGGACACGGCTTCGTGATCCGCGACGATGGGCAAGCCGACATCTATCTCCCCTCCAACGAAATGCGCGCGGTGCTCCACAAAGACCGCGTCAAGGCCCGCATCGTGCGACTGGACCGCAAGGGCCGTCCCGAGGGGCGCGTCACCGAAATCATCGAACGATCCAAGGCCCCCATCATCGGCCGTCTGCTGCAAGAGAGTGGCGTCTGGCTGGTGGCGCCGGAAGACAAACGCTACGGCCAGGACGTGCTCATTCCCAAGGGGGCCACCGGCTCGGCCAAGCCGGGCCAGGTGGTGGTGGTCGAACTGACCGAGCCGCCGGCCCTCTATGGCCAGCCGGTGGGGCGGGTCAAGGAGGTGCTGGGCGAGATCGACGACCCCGGCATGGAAATCGAGATCGCGGTGCGCAAGTACGGCGTGCCACACGAGTTCTCCGACGCCTGTCTGGCCCAGGCCCGGGCGCTGCCCGACCATGTGCGCCCGATCGACATGAAGCACCGGGTCGATCTGCGCGACGTGGCGCTGGTGACCATCGACGGCGAGGATGCGCGCGACTTCGACGACGCGGTCTACTGTGAACCGGCCAAGGTCGGCCGCAGCAAGGGCTGGCGTCTGCTGGTGGCCATCGCCGATGTGAGCCACTATGTGCAGACCGGCTCGTCCATCGACATCGACGCCTACGACCGCGCCACCTCGGTCTACTTCCCGCGCCGGGTGATTCCGATGCTGCCGGAGAAACTCTCCAACGGGCTGTGTTCGCTCAATCCGGATGTCGACCGCCTGTGCATGGTCTGCGACATGCTCATCAACGCCAAGGGCGAGATCCACGCTTACCAGTTCTACCCGGCGGTGATGCACAGCCATGCGCGCTTCACCTACACCGAGGTCGCGGCCATCCTGCAGAACACCCGTGGACCCGAGGCGCAGAACCGCAAGGCGCTGGTGCCGTACCTGCTGAACCTGCACGACGTCTTCCGCGCGCTGCTGACCGCGCGCAACACCCGGGGTGCGGTGGACTTCGAAACGGTGGAAACGCAGATCGTCTGCGACGAGTCGGGCCGCATCGAGAAAATCGTGCCGCGCACCCGCAACGACGCGCACAAGCTGATCGAGGAGGCCATGCTGGCGGCCAACGTCTGCTCGGCCGACTTCATCGGACAGAGCAAGCACGTGGGCCTGTTCCGCGTGCACGAAGGCCCCACGCCCGAGAAGCAGGAAACGCTGCGCAACTACCTCAAGGCCATGGGCGTGCCGCACGCCATCAGCGACCGGCCGCATCCGTCGGAGTTCCAGCAGATCGCCGCGGCGACCAAAGACCGCCCGGAGGCGCAGCAGATCCACAGCATGCTGCTGCGTTCCATGTCGCAGGCGATCTACACGCCGGTCAACGAAGGGCACTTCGGCCTGGCTTTCGATGCCTACACCCACTTCACCAGCCCGATCCGCCGCTACCCGGACCTGCTGGTGCACCGTGTCATCAAGGCCATCCTGCACAAGCAGCGCTACCACCTGCCGGCCCTGCCGACGCCGGGCGAGGCGCACGCCAAGCTGAGCAAGCGGCTGGCCAGCCGCGCCAAGGCGCCGACCGAACAGCCGGCCCGGAAGCTCTCGGGCGAGACCCTGGCCTGGCAGGCCGCCGGCCTGCACTGCAGCGCCAACGAACGGCGCGCCGACGAAGCCAGCCGCGACGTCGAGGCCTGGCTCAAGTGCAAGTACATGCGCGAGCACCTGGGCGAGGAGTTCGCCGGCGTGGTGACCTCGGTCACCAGTTTCGGCCTGTTCGTCACGCTGGACGCCATGTACGTCGAGGGGCTGGTCCACATCACCGAACTCGGGGGTGAGTACTTCCGCTTCGACGAGGCGCGACAGGAACTGCGCGGCGAGCGCACCGGCATCCGCTACGCGCTGGGTTCGCGGGTGCAGGTGCAGGTCAGCCGGGTCGACCTTGACGGGCGTCGCATCGATTTCCGCCTGGTCAATGGCGCAGACGACCTCGTGCTGCGGGCCATGCGCGAGAAAACCGGCACCGGGCCGTCCGGGACCGATGAGGGGGGTGGCGGCCGAGCAGGCAAAGGCCGCCGCCGCCGGGGCGTGCAAGACGCCGGCGAGGGACGTGGCCGCGCGAGCGCTCCGGCGCCGCAGACGCTCACCTCGGCGGTGCAGCGGGCCGCCAGCAAGAAGGCGGCGCGCAACGCGGCCCGCCAGTCGGCAGGCAAGAACCGCAAGAGCCGCCGCTGAGTTCCACCCGCCACTGCCGAACGACCCGTTTCCGAATCCCCGCCCGACATGCGCGTCCTGTTTTTCCTGCTCGAAGTCCTGTTCTTTTTCCTGATCGCCGGCTGTCTGCTGCGTGCCTGGATGAACCAGTTGCGCATCAACATGTCGGCCCAGCCCGGGCGCTTTGCCATGGCCATCAGCGACTGGCTGGTGCAGCCGCTGCGGCGGGTGCTGCCGCGCGCCCTGATGCAGAGCCGGGTCGACTGGGGAAGCCTGCTGGCGGCGCTGTTGCTGGCGCTGGTGTACGGCTTGCTGTGGTGGCTGCTCGCATCGGCCACCGGCGCGCACATGGCCGCGCTGCCGGTGATCGTGTCGATGGCGTTCCGGCTGTTGCTGCGGGTGGTGCTGCAGGGCCTGATGCTGGTGCTGCTGGGCTATGCGCTGCTGTCCTGGCTGCAGCCGCAATCGCCGGTGATGGGGCTGCTCGACCGGCTTTGTGCGCCGGTCCTGCGTCCGGTGCGGCGGCTCGTTCCCACCGTGGGTGGAGTCGACCTGTCGGTGCTGGTGCTGCTGGTGCTGCTGCAGGTCGGGCTGATGTTGCTGGCCTGACCGGACTGACCGGCAGCGGCGATCAGCCCGCCAGGGCCAGTCGTCCGGCCGTCAGCCGCGTGGTCATCGCCTGGCGGTCCCACTGGTCGGCCAGCCAGCCGTGGCGGTGCACGGCACCCGCCACCCGTGCCAGCGTGCTGTCGGTGCCGGGGGCGGCCAGCGCCGCGCCGATCCAGCCGGCCAGCACGTCGCCGGTTCCGGCCGTGGCCAGGGCGCCATTGCCGGTCGGATTGATGCGCGGCACTTCGTCGGGTGCACAGACCACGGTGCCGGACCCCTTGAGCACACACAGGGCACGGTAGCGCCGGCTCAGCGCCAGCGCGCAGCCCAGCCGGTCGGCCATGACCGCGGCGGTGTCGGTGTCCAGCAGACGGGCCGCTTCCAGCGGGTGCGGTGTCAGTACCGTGGTCCATCCCCTGGCCGCGCGATGGGCCAGCTGGGTTTGCAGGCCAGCGTCGCGGGCGACGGCGTTGAGGGCATCGGCGTCCAGCACCAGGGTGGCCGTGCCGCCGAGCAGGCGTGGCAGTACCCGGCCTACCCGCTCGCCGCCACCGCAGCCGCAGACCACCGTGGCGCTGGCGGGCAGCCCACTGTCCAGCACGGAGGCGACCGGGCGGAACATCAGTTCGGGGCAGACCGGGTCCCACGCTGCATCGCTGCCATCATCACCCAGCAGTGCCACATACACGCGGCCGGCGCCGCCGTGCAGCGCGGCGCGCCCGGCCAGGATGGCCGCACCGGTCATGCCGGGCGTTGTGGGTGAGCGCTGCTGGCCACCGACCACCACCACGTCGCCGAAGCTGCCCTTGTGCGATGCATGGGGTCTGGATCCGCCGGGCGCCGCCTGACCGTGCAGCCAGGCGGTGGGCGCCAGGTCGGCGGAGCCGGCACCGAGTTCGTCCAGCCAGACCTGGCCGGCGGCATCGCGCCCGCCGGCGGTGAACAGGCCGGGCTTGAGCGTGAGCAGGGACAGTGTGAACCGGGCGCTCGGAGGCAGCGGTGCCGCCGGCGTGCCGGTGTCGGCATCCAGTCCGCTGGGGAGGTCGACGCAAAGCACCGGGGCCTGCGCCTGCTGTACGGCCTGCAGACGTTGTGCCAGCGTGCCCTGCGGCGCTGGCCGCCCGCTAATGCCCAGCAGCGCATCGATCACCAGGTCCACGTCGGCAGGGACGCTGGTGACGAATCGCACCCCGGCCGCCCGGGCCCGCGCCAGCGCGTGGGCGGCGTCGGCCGGCAGGCGGTCCGGATCCGCGTCGTGGGTCACCAGCACCTGCAGACCGCCACCGCGGGACAGGCTCCATTGGTGCAGGTGGGTGGCTGCAAGCAAGCCGTCGCCGCCATTGTTGCCGGGCCCGCAGGCGACCCAGATCCGGCGTGCATGCGGTGTCAGGGCTTTCGCCAGCCGCGCGACCGCCAGCCCGGCGCGCTCCATCAGGGTGTGCGCTGGCAGCGCGGCGGCGGCTGTCTGTTCAATGGCCCGCGTGGCCGCCGCACCAAACAGCGGCCGGGGGATGGAGTCACCGATGCGTTGCATCTTCTTTCGGGGGCGGATGGCGGGTGCGCAAGGGGCCGGTGTCGCAGGGCCGGTCCTCAGCCGGGCTTCCTGCGGGCTGGGGTGTCCGTATGGTATTGCGATTCGGCGCCCAGGTCGCGTCAGGCCTTGCTGCGCAGCAGGGTGTAGGGACTCAGGCCGATGTCGGGCGCGGCGCCCCGCAGACGGTCTGCCAGCAGGCGCGCGCCGCCGCAGGCCGTGCTCCATCCATGGGGGCCATGCCCGAGGTTCAGCCACACACCCGGCAGGCCGCTCTCGCCCAGCACCGGCAGGCCATCGGGCGAGCAGGCTGTCGCGCCCTGCCATTCCTGGACCGCCGCCTGCGGGCCGGCGAGGCGGGCCGCCCCGGGAAACCAGTCGGCCAGGGTGCGATAGAGGCGACGCATCTGGGCCGGTGAGCGGGATGCGGCGCGGGAGCCGAGCAACTGGCCGCCCGCCACACGCACGCGCTGCCCCAGCCGGGAAATGCTGATGCGGGTGCGGGCATCGATCACGCTGGCCAGCGGTGCGTCCAGGGGCTCCCGCACGATGGCGCTGAGGGTGTACCCCCAGACGGGCTGCATGGCCAGGCGGCGGCCAAGCGGCTGCAGCAGCGCCGGGCTGCCCAGGGCCGCACAGAGCACCACCGCGTCGAACCGCGCGGCCTGCTGGCCTTGTGTCGGGTGGCGGATGTCCAGCCGCACCTCGGCGCCTGGCGCCATGGCGAGGACTTCGCAGCCGAATTCGAACCTCACCCCGCGCTGTCGGGCCAGGTCCCGCAGCTGAAGCGCCAGCTGCCGGCCATTGATGGCGCAGGCGCCCGGCAGTTCCAGGGCGGCGTGCAGGGGGGTGTCCGGGTTCAGGGCCGGTTCGCGCAGCCGCGCCTCGGCGGCACCGAGTTCGCGGAGGACGGCGCCTTGTTCTTTCAGCCAGCGCAGGCCGGGCTGGGCCTGTGCATGCTCCCGTTCGGTGCGCCAGAGCACCAGCAGACCCGCCTGGCGCTCGTGGTCGAGTTCGTGCTGCGTGGCCAGCGCCAGCAGCCGTTCCTGTCCGTATCGGGCCAGCCGAAGCTGGTGCTGTCCCAGGTCGGTGCGCAGGGCGGCCCGGGCTGCACGCGCCCGGTGCCAGAGCCAGCGCCACTGGCCGGCACCCGGCACGCCCGCCAGCTGCAGGCCGGGCCGCAGTCCCAGGCAGGCCGCCAGCGACGGCGGTTCGGCCGCTTGCCCGTCGGGGGCGCCGGTCCAGACCGGCGCCAGCAGCGCGGCACTGGCGAAACTGCCTTCTTCGGCGACCGTCTGGTGCCGCTCATACACCACCACTTCATGCCCGTCAGAGGCCAGTTCGTGCGCGGTGGCGATGCCTGCGATGCCGGCTCCGATGACCGCCAGCTTCACGACGGCCTCCCGTCGGTGGGGATGGCGGCAGAAGACGGCGGGCGCTGGCGCGCGGCGGCGGTGGTTGAAGATGTGGGGGCGGACATGGATGGCCTGCTATAATCGACAGGCTTTGCTGAAAGCTGCCGGGGCATTGGGTCCGGGCGGCGTCGGCCAAGCCAATCGCAAACCGGCCCAACCGGGTGTCGCCGCAAGCCCTTTTCTGCCTGATCCAGGCAGGTTCGGGGACCGGTGATCGGGGCCGGATTTTAGACTCAACCTTTGGAAAGAAATCCCATGTCTGTCTCCATGCGCGAAATGCTGGAAGCCGGTGTCCACTTCGGTCACCAGACCCGCTTCTGGAACCCCAAGATGGCTCCGTACATCTTCGGTCACCGCAACAAGATCCACATCGTCAACCTCGAAAAGACGTTGCCGATGTTCCAGGAAGCTGCCAAGTTCGTGAAGCAGCTCTCCGCCAACCGCGGCACCATCCTGATGGTGGGCACCAAGCGCCAGTCCCGCGACATCGTGGCTGCCGAGGCCCGCCGCGCCGGCGTGCCTTATGTCGACCAGCGCTGGCTGGGCGGCATGCTGACCAACTTCAAGACCGTCAAGACCTCCATCAAGCGCCTCAAGGACATGCAGGCCCAGAAGGAAGCTGGTCTGGACAACATGAGCAAGAAGGAGCAGCTCATGTTCGCCCGTGAGATGGAGAAGCTGGAAAAGGACATCGGCGGCATCCAGGACATGAATGCCCTGCCGGACGCCATCTTCATCGTCGACGTGGGTTTCCACAAGATCGCCGTGCTCGAAGCCCAGAAGCTGGGCATCCCGCTGGTCGGCGTGGTCGATACCAACCACTCGCCCGTGGGCATCGACTATGTGATCCCCGGCAACGACGACTCGGCCCGCGCCGTGGCCCTGTACGCCCGTGGCATCGCTGACGCCATCCTCGAAGGCCGCGCCAATGCCGTGGCCGACGTGGCCAAGGCCGTGGCGGCCGAGGGCGCCGACGAATTCGTCGAAGTCAAGGAAGACGCCGCCGCCTGAGTCCCGGCTGCGCGACAAAGAGGGGCTCGTGTAGCCCCTTTTTCACAATCAGAACCGATCATTTGACTGTCTGTCCGGCGCGGGTGCGCCGGGCGGCCCAAGGAGAACCCAAGATGGCAATTACCGCAAGCATGGTGGCTGAACTGCGCGCCAAGACCGACGCACCCATGATGGAATGCAAGAAGGCGCTGACCGAAGCCGATGGCGACATGGCCAAGGCCGAAGAGCTGCTGCGCGTCAAGCTGGGCACCAAGGCCGGCAAGGCCGCCTCGCGTGTGACCGCCGAAGGCGTGGTCGCCAGCTTCATCGAAGGCAATACCGGCGCCCTGATCGAAGTCAACTGCGAAACCGACTTCGTCACCAAGAACGACAGCTTCCTGGCCCTGGCCCAGGCCGCTGCCCGCCTGGCCGCCCAGAACAACCCGGCCGACATCGCCGCCCTCGGCGCCCTGGCCTACGAACAGGACGGCTTCGGCCCCACCCTGGAAGACGTGCGCAAGGGCCTGATCGGCAAGATCGGCGAGAACATGTCCTTCCGCCGCTTCCAGCGCTGGTCCAATGGCGGCGCCCTGGCCGGCTACCTGCACGGCACCCGCATTGGCGTGGTCGTCGAGTTCGACGGTGACGCCACCGCCGCCAAGGACGTGGCCATGCACGTGGCCGCCATGAAGCCGGTGGCCCTGACCTCGGCGGACGTGCCGGCCGAGCTGATCGAGCGCGAGCGCTCGGTGGCCGCCGCCAAGGCCGCCGAGTCCGGCAAGCCGGCCGACATCGTGGCCAAGATGGTCGACGGTTCGGTGCAGAAGTACCTCAAGGAAGTGTCCCTGTTCGACCAGGTCTTCGTGAAAGCGGCCGACGGCAAGCAGACCGTGGGCGCCATGCTCAAGGCCGCCGGCACCAACGTCAAGGGCTTCACCCTGTACGTGGTGGGCGAGGGCATCGAGAAGAAGGTGGACGACTTCGCCGCCGAGGTGGCCGCCCAGGTCGCCGCCGCCAAGGGCGCCTGAACGGCGCCTGCGACGCAGCCGCTGGCGCTGGCCAGCCTCTTCGCCAACACAGACAACGGGCCGCAAGGCCCGTTGTCTTGTGTGCTGCCGCATTTTTCCCGCGCTGCACCACCGCCGTGCCCGGGAGGGCCGGTCCGGCTCGCTACACTTACCGGTTAGATTTTTCCCCATTCGATTTCTGGAACGTCATCCATGCCCGCTTACAAACGCATCCTCCTGAAGCTCTCGGGCGAAGCCCTGATGGGCGACGATGCCTTCGGCATCAACCATGCCACCATCGTGCGCATGGTCGAAGAGATCGCCGAGGTCACGCGGCTGGGCGTGGAGGTGGCCATCGTCATCGGCGGCGGCAACATCTTCCGTGGCGTGGCGGGCGGCTCGGTCGGCATGGATCGCGCCACGGCCGACTACATGGGCATGCTGGCCACGGTGATGAACTCGCTGGCTCTGGCCGACACCATGAACAAGGCCGGTCTGGTGGCACGCGTGATGTCGGCCATCGGCATCGAGCAGGTGGTGGAGCCCTATGTGCGCCCCAAGGCCCTGCAGTACCTGGAGGAGGGCAAGGTGGTGGTGTTCGCCGCCGGCACCGGCAACCCCTTCTTCACCACCGACACCGCTGCCGCCCTTCGGGGCGCCGAGATCGGTGCCCAGATCGTGCTCAAGGCCACCAAGGTGGATGGCGTCTACACCGCCGATCCGAAAAAGGACCCGTCGGCCACCCGTTACAGCTCGATCAGTTTCGACGAGGCCATGGGCCGCAACCTGCAGGTGATGGACGCCACCGCCTTCGCGCTGTGCCGCGACCAGAAACTGCCGATCAAGGTGTTTTCGATTTTCAAGCCCGGTGCGCTGCGCAACGTGGTGCTCGGCGGCGACGAGGGCACCCTGGTGCACGTCTGATCCACCGGTGACCGCTTTTCTCCGTCGTATCCAGGAGCCTTCATGAACAGCATTCCCGATATCCGCAAGAACGCCGAACACAAGATGCAGCAGTCGCTGGAGGCGTTCAAGAACAGCCTGACCAAGGTCCGCACCGGCCGCGCCAATCCGCAGCTGCTGGACACGGTACATGTGGACTACTACGGCTCGATGCTGCCGCTGTCGCAGGTGGCCAACCTGTCGCTGCTGGACGCCCGCACCATTGGCGTGGCGCCATGGGAAAAGGGCATGGGTGCCAAGATTGAAAAGGCCATCCGCGAGTCCGATCTGGGCCTCAATCCTTCCAGCCAGGGCGATCTCATCCGCGTGCCCATGCCGCCCATGACCGAGGAGCGCCGCAAAGAGCTGACCAAGGTGGTCAAGGGGGAGGGTGAGAACGCCAAGGTGGCCATCCGCAACCTGCGCCGCGACGCCAATGAACACGTCAAGAAGCTCGTGAAAGACAAGCTGGCCTCGGAAGACGACGAGCGCCGCGCCCAGGAAGACATCCAGAAGCTGACCGACCGCATGATCACCGAGGTGGATCGCCTGGTCGCGGCCAAGGAACAGGAC
>Ga0209066_10006995_pt1 | contig 11329 bp, 7 predicted proteins | sample All_14_2_FD_187198 | JGI IMG/M metagenome (GOLD analysis project Ga0209066, IMG submission 187198) | Freshwater microbial communities in response to fracking from Pennsylvania, USA - Allegheny Zone_MetaG_DW_15 (SPAdes) (version 2) ...
CAACGAATGTGTTAACTTCTTGCAGCTCTTTTAAAAATTCGTCAAGAGAAGTGCGCAAAATAATACCTCAAGGCTGTATCTTGTCCAATGCATTTTGAAATGCGTCTTTTACCCGCTTATTCCGAGGTTGGATATCTACAGTATTTGTTCGCCGGCCTTCAAAAAGCCCTCCATCTTCTAAATACATTTTTTTTATTTCTTCTATTAACAAATTTTTTCCTGCTATAAGTTTTTCTCTGTCAACACCCTCACAATAATGACTTGCCGCGAACATCATAGGGTCGTAAACAATCTTCATCGGCTTCCCGCCAAGGTTTTTATCTTGTTTTAGCCGACAAAAAGACTCTTGTCCCAAGGTTTGATTAAGCAAAGAAACCGTCTTTTGAAAAATTGTCTCAAAAGATTTCAACGTTGCCTCACCGAATTTATTTCCATTGAGTAGATATAAATCAAGAAAAGATGCAATCCGATTTAATCCGGATTTTGATTCGCTAATTTGCCGGTAGGCAAAGAATCTTAAAACTAATTCTACATCATCCATCTTCTCAAACATGGTTTTTCCGGTTGCAGTTGAATCGTCTTTTTCTTCATCTTCATTGTTACAATCTGAATCTAAAGACAGCTCTGTAGGGATGCCCCAAAGAGAACAGAAATCCTGATTTTTTGATAGCTTCAAACAAAGTTGATTCAATGGGCCATCATAGACGGCATTTCTTGTTTCCTGAGGGCTCAGTTTAACCCCTCCAGAATTGAGCCTTTCAAAAACCATTTTTTTTAATTGGGCTGCTTTCTCTTCGCTGGAAGCCGTTTCTTTAAGAAGAATAATAGACGAAATATAACGACGATCGATCCCATCCTTAACCTTACTTGGTAGCTTGGAGTAGGTTTTTCCGTGCAGTTCAGTCCAATATTGTAGACCTTTTAACTCGAATTCATCACCATAGAATTCTTTTAATGTACTCAATCTTTGCCGACCATCCATTACCTCAAATCTAGCCAGTTCATGTTCATAAAGAAAAACAGGAGGAACCGGCACATTCATCAAAAATGATTCTATCAGCCTAGATTTTCTTTCGACATTCCAGCGATGCCGTCTTTGGTATTCTGGGTCTAGCTTATAACGTGTCTCACCAGTTTCAACCTTTTCCTGGAGCATTTTCAAAATACCTGCCAAAGAGTAGCGGGCTGATTCAGTTACAATGCGGATTTCGCCGCTTACATAGCGTTTATTAATTTCTTCATCGCTTGGAGTGAGCTGAGTGTCGGCTTCTCTAAATACTATTTTTTCCCCAGGAAAAAGCTGTGAGCCATTATTTTGATCTTTAATGTCTTTTGTGGTCATTTTTATTATCTCCCAAAACTCACGTAAAAATCGAATTCTTCGATAGGTTTTCGAAGAGGCCGTTGAAATTGTTCAGCTTGTCGTTTGCCCTCTGATGCAAGCCCTGCAGACCGAATAGTGTTAACCCTAAGACCACAGTCTGCTTCCCTAAATGAATTAACCATTATTTCCTTTGGGTTTGCTTTTCGATCGTGAATCCCTCCAAAGCGAACCACCATTTTTGCGTCAGCTTCGCAAGCCTTAGAGATGTTTCGCCAAATTCCAGCAAGTTGAGAAGAGAACAAAGAAGGGGACGAATGCGTCATTTGCGAAGGGTGGTTATAGGTAACAGAAGCGGGTCCGCCAATAAACCAGAATCTAAGCCATTGATCTGGCACGTATGTTCTCATGCCATAATATGGCGGTGAAGTAACAACTTTTGAGAATTTGACACCAAAGTCAGAAAAATCTAGTTCTCTGCTGTCTCCACAGATCATGTGATAATCCACCGTTGGTGGCTGCTCTGTAAAGAAATGGCGGGCTTTTCTTGAAACCAGCTCTAGAACGTCTACATAATCTGGGTACAAGTTTCTTTGGGTCCAAAATTTAACCGCGTAATCTGGTTTTGCTGCGTAGGTTCGGGGCATCTGATTTGACAGATAACTTGGCACTCCTTTGTTCTTCGGTCCATGTAAAATTCCTAATATTAAAGCCCGTAGCGCTTTTCTTTCCGGGGTTTTGCAATTTTTTAATAGGGATTCTCTAAGTTTAAGAAGGTCTTTAAAAGTTTCTTCATGAAAGCATATTGACCAAAAGTCCCCTTCAGGCCAGGTGACATTGTTATTGCTATGTAAAATCTTTTTGCAAACCTCATAAACCTCATTTGGGTTGGTTTTCGCTAACTTTCCTTCTGCAATAGCGACTGCTATGGGGCTACTATCAATGCCGACCGAGGGTAAACCCAAAAGACGAGCAGCATAGTTGGTGGTGCCTCGCCCACAGAAGGGATCTAAAACCCATGTATTTGGCATAGCTTTTTGTAGCTGCCTATAGGGGACTTCCAAAGGAAACATCGTGAAATATGGGCATATAGCATTTAATGTTGTTCTGTCCATATTTCGATTTATTGTTTTATTCTTCACTATTTTAGCCTATATTGAGCGGTGGGCTTTATTTTTTGATTTTTTTTACTTTATGTGGTGTGTATCGGGAAACCCAATGAAGATCTCGCCAAGTATTACTTCTGGTAGATGCCTTATTTGTTTCGCTATTCCTGTAAGTTTCAACATTTTCTGCTCCAAACATATTGACTAACAAAACAGGTATGAACATGCCTATATCCTGTTTTAATACATTTGGTGATCGAGCTAATGTTTGCGATAATATCAAAAATTGGGGATAGCCTATTGCTCGTAAACAGGCTAGAGTCACCTGAGTTTGTGTCTCTAATGGTTCTGGCGCGTTAAAATAGCTTCTAATGGCCCCCGTTAAAGTAGCCTCAAGAGGTCTTCTCAGATAACGAACCCTTTCTGTAACTCTTTCCGTGGTTGTTGGGTAGATTACTTGGGATACCCAGGTTGAACTCATAAAAGATCCTCTATAGTAAGTTAACGCAAGTCAACGCACATTATATAAAGTCAGCCACTAGAATGCAAGTAAAGTAAGTATCGCACTTTAAAATAGAAAATTCTAAGCAGCCTGCAATTTCTCCCCGCAAGACAGGGCAACTGCGTTAAATTCCTGGATTCCGGCTCCAAGTCAGAAAATGATGCGACACTATCCGTTACTCCTGCTCCGGTGCCCCGGTGGAGCTAGAGACAGAAAATCTTGCTCTGATAAGAGATGGAGGTATTTTAGTGCGATTGCCGCAAGATAGGCAGTTGTTGTATCGGATAATTTCTGGTACATTGGCCGCAGATTTTTATCTTATACAGACACCCTCGAAGAGGTTATATGAAATGAAACAGATCTGCGTTATCGGCCTGGGCTACATTGGCCTGCCAACCAGCTCAATACTGGCTGCCAAAGGCTATCAGGTGCTGGGTGTTGACATCAGCCAGAAAGTTGTCGACACAATAAACAGCGGCAGAATACACATCACAGAGCCGGATCTCGATCTTTTCGTCAAAGCGGCGGTTCAGTCAGGAAAATTAAGAGCTTCTCTCACGCCGGAAAAAAGCGACGTTTTTATCATTGCCGTACCGACACCTTTCAAAGAAGACAAAAAGCCAGACATGTCTTTTGTGCAGGCTGCAACCGAAAACCTCGTCAAATTCCTGCAGCCTGGCAACCTCGTCATACTCGAATCGACATCGCCGCCCAAAACCTGTGAAGATATCATCTCACCAATCATAAAAAAGGCCGGTTTCGTTCCCGGCAGAGATGTGTTTCTTGCCCATTGTCCGGAAAGGGTTCTGCCTGGTCAGATAATGCGCGAGGTGGTAGAAAATGACCGGGTAATTGGCGGTCTGACCCCGGCATGCGCCGAAAAAGCCAGGCAACTCTACAGCAGTTTTGTAAAAGGACAGATCCACATTACTGACTCAAACACCGCCGAAATGGTAAAACTTGTCGAAAACAGTTTTCGCGACGTAAACATCGCCTTTGCCAATGAATTGTCGATTATCTGTGAACGCCTTAATCTGAACGTCTGGGAACTGATAAAACTGGCAAATCTTCACCCAAGAGTCAATATATTGAGACCCGGGCCCGGAGTTGGAGGTCACTGCATCGCCGTCGACCCATGGTTTATCGTCGACGCCTGCCCCAACGAAGCAAAACTTATAAAGACTGCCAGACTGGTAAACGACAGCAAGCCTGAACATGTCGTCAGCAAGGTAGTGCAGGCTGCTGGCCGGCTGAAAAACCCGGTCATCGGAATTCTTGGTCTTGCCTACAAGCAAGACATTGACGATCTGCGGGAATCGCCAGCTGTAGAGATCGCTCATCGTCTCAAAGAAATGAACACCGGCAAGCTCATGGTCTGTGAACCATTCTGTCAGAAGCACCCTGACTTTGAACTTTTTCAGCTGGAACAGGTTCTCAAACAAGCAGATATCCTGGTCTTACTTGTTGCACACCAGCAATTCAGAAAAATTGCTCCCGAAATCCTCAAACCCAAAATCGTAATCGACACATGCGGAATCTGGTGAAAAAATGAAATTACTACTGATTGACCCCCCATTTAAAAGCTTTGCAGGCATCTTCAGCCTATATTTTCCTCTCGGGCTGGCATATCTGGCCGGTGCCGCCAAAAAAGCCGGCTATGAATGCAGCATTCTCGACATGGATGCCGCAGAACCCAAAGAAGGCTCACTGAATTTTTCGCGCGAGTATGAGAGCTACAACAGCTACATTACCGCCCTGAATGACCCACAACACCCTACCTGGAAGCTGATGCGTGAGCTGGTTACCAGACAGAATCCTGATTTTATCGGAATTTCCGCTCTGACGACCAAATTCGGATCGGTCATTCAAACCGCCAGATTCTGCCGCGAGGTACTGCCCGGCGTTCCGATAATTGTCGGTGGCGCGCATGCTTCGACCATGCCGGCACTTACCGCAAGTATTCCAGAAGTTGATTATGTTCTGCGCGGAGAAAGCGATGAATCACTACCGGAACTTCTTGACGCAATAAGGAAACATGGAGACCTCAGCAAGATTGGCAGTCTGACCTGGAAAAAGAACGGTCAGATAGTTCACAACCCCGACCGTCCCTTCACCCAGAATCTAGACACTCTTGCTCTGCCGGATCGCAGCGCCCTTCTCAACCCGGAACACTATTCTTCAGAAGATATGGGGGTCATTCTGACCTCACGTGGTTGTCCCTTCAGATGCAGTTACTGTTTTCACATGTGGGAACGCCGGGTACGATTCAGATCGGTTGAATCGGTAATTTCAGAAATTATGGAAGTTCACAAGGCCTACGGAACCACGCAGTTTTCTCTGAAAGACGATTCTTTCACAGTCGAGCGCAAGCATGTTCTCGATCTTTGCGAAGCTTTCAAGAAACTGCCTTTCAAAATAACCTTCAACTGCACAACCCGTGTCGATATTCTTGACGATGAACTGGTCGCGGCAATGAAGGCGGCTGGACTGGCTCAGCTCAGCGTCGGCATCGAATCAGGGTCTGCCACAATTCTCAAAGAAACAGACAAAGATATTACGCATGCCCAGATTCTCAAGGCTGCCGAAATACTCAACCGGCATGGGGTTTTCTGGACCGGATACTTCATGATCGGACTGCCAACCGAAACCGAGGAAGACATTCTTAAAACTGTCAAATTTTTGCGGCGGGCCAGACCATACTATGGTGGCCTTGGCGTCTACAGCCCGTTTCCCAAAACAAAGCTTTTTGACCAGGGTGTTGAAATGGGCCTTCTTGACCCGAACCCGCCGCTTGAACATTTTCTCAAAACGAATCCAAAAGATCTGTTTTTCAGAGATCCGTCCCGGCGTGTGCTTCACATCGATCACAGCCGTTTTCAGGAGCTCTCAGAATTCGCTTCGAAAGAATTTCACAAACATAATTCAAACCTGTTCAATCTGGCCCGGCGCGGCTTTGCTCGACGCAAAGCCTATATGTATGACCCTTCACTGTTAAAAAGAGACCTTGGCAGAGCAATAGACTTTCTCGGAATCAAGCGCTTGTTTTGCGGAGAGCGCTGAAAATGTGCGGAATTGCCGGATTCAGCGGAGATTTTTCCAGGTCATTAGCCGGGCAGATGGTTGAAGCCATAAGCCATCGAGGGCCTGACGACCATGGAATATGGATTTCGGGCGACGGTCGAACCGCGCTCGGGCATGCCCGACTGTCGATCATCGACCTCAGTCCAGATGCACATCAGCCGATGACCAACGAAGACGGCAATCTATGGCTGGTCTTCAATGGCGAAATCTATAATTTCGCCGAACTTCGCGAGAAACTGCTCCAGCGTGGGCACAGGTTTACCAGCCATTCTGACTCTGAAGTTCTGCTGCATCTGTATGAAGACGAAGGCGAAAAAATGCTGTCGCGACTCAATGGTATTTTTGCTTTCGCCATTTATGACTGCAGAGCGAAAAAGCTGTTCATTGCCCGCGATCACCTGGGTGTTAAGCCTCTTTATTATGCCGAAACCCAGGCTGGCCTCGCATTCTGCTCTGAACTGAAAGGCCTTCTAAGCTGTCCCGGCCTCGACCGCAGCATAGATATGCGGGCGGTCAACGCCCATCTTGCCTATATCTGGAACCCGGCACCGATGACCATGTTCCGGGGCGTCAGAAAACTTCTTCCTGGCAGTGCCTGCATCGTTGAAAACGGGAAAATCAGCAGACAGTGGCAGTGGTATACCCTGCCCTACGATGGAAAAAGGCTCGACCTGAGTTTTTCAGACTGTTCCAAAGCCCTGACGAATCATCTGGAAACGGCTGTCAGACGGCAATTGATAGCCGATGTCCCGGTAGGTGCTTTTCTTTCAGGCGGCCTCGATTCGAGTGCCATCGTCGCGATGATGCGGCGACTGATGCCTGATTCTCCAATTCGCTGTTACAGTATCGGCTTCAACGATGACAGCGAGGTCGAAGGCTGTCCGGCCGACCTTCCTTATGCCAGAAAAGTAGCAGACCATCTGAAGGTCGACCTCACCACTATCAGGATTTCGCCAGAGCAGTTGATTCAGAGAGTCAGCGAGCTTATCTGGTATCTGGATGAGCCCCAGGCCGACCCGGCGCCGGTTAATGCGATGTTTATCGCCGAACAGGCCCGCATAGACGGCATCAAAGTGCTGCTTTCAGGTGCAGGCGGGGATGACATATTCACCGGTTATCGTCGGCACCTGGCGATGAAAACTGAATCACTCTGGGGCTGGCTGCCGAGACCGATACGAAGCCTGGCCGGACACATTGCCTCTTCACATGCAGATGTGAGAAATCCCTGGGCCAGACGTCTGGTCAAGGTTCTGCAAAATGCTCACCTCAGCGACAGAGAACGGCTTCTGGCCTATTATCAGTGGTCATCTGAAGATCTGCGAAAAAATCTTTTCTCCGAAGCACACCGCGAAGAGGCTTTTTCAACAGCATGTACAAAGCCTCTGATCGACGCCATGGCTGAAATTGCAGATGAGAAAGACCCGATAAATCAGATGCTGTTCCTTGACAGCCGCTTTTTCCTGCCTGACCACAATCTCAACTATACCGACAAAACCTGCATGCGTTACGGCGTTGAGGCCAGGGTGCCGTTGCTCGACCCTGATCTGGTCGCTTTTGCCAGCAAAATCCCGACTGGTTTCAAACAGACCTTCACAAACGGCAAAGCCGTTTTTAAAAAAGCCATGGAACCGTTTCTGCCACATCAGGTCATTTACCGGCCAAAAACCGCTTTCGGGGCGCCGCTGCGCCAATGGGTGAGAAACGACCTGCGCGGTATAATCAGCGAACTGCTTTCGCCCGAGGTATTGCGCCACCGCGGGATCTTTTCACCAGAAGCAGTCAGCAGACTCATAGCCGATGACCAGGAAGGGCGCATCGACGGCAGCTACACGATTTTTTCGCTTCTCTGCATCGAGATATGGTGTCGACTCTTTATCGATCGAACCAGTTACCAGAATATCAAGATCTAAGCCAGGAGCCGCAAGCACATGAAACAGATTCTGCAAAGTCTTAAAACCGGTCAGATTGAACTTGCCGAACTGCCGGTACCAAAAGTCAAAGCTGGTGCACTGCTGATCAAAACCAGCCGCACCCTGATTTCGCTCGGAACCGAGCGCATGCTGCTGAATTTCGGCAAAGCCGGCTGGGTCGACAAAGCCCGTCAGCAACCTGACAAGGTTAAACAGGTTTTGCAGAAAATGAAAACCGACGGTCTGATGCCGACGGTCAACGCCGTATTCAATAAACTCGATCAGCCTCTTGCCCTTGGCTATTCGAACGCCGGTATTGTTCTCGAAGTCGGAGCCGGAGTATCTGGCTTTAAAAAAGGCGACCGGGTGGTATCCAATGGCAACCATGCTGAGGTTGTCTGTGTTCCGGCCAATCTCTGTGCCAGAATACCTGACGAAGTCGATGATACCAGCGCCAGTTTCACCGTGGTTTCGGCAATTGCCCTTGAAGGCGTGCGCCTGATCAACCCGACGCTGGGCGAAAGCGTCGCGATCATTGGCCTTGGCCTGATCGGTCTTCTGACCTGCCAGATACTGCAGGCAAATGGCTGCCGGGTCATCGGTTTCGATTTCGATCGCAGCAAGGTCGATCTCGCCCGTGAATACGGCGTCTCAGCTTACGATATTTCGCGTGGCAACAGCCCGGTCGATCTGGCAATGAATTTTTCGCGTGGTTATGGCGTCGATGGCGTCATCATTACGGCGGCAACTTCAAGCAACGACCCGGTGCAGCAGGCACCACAGATGTGCCGCAAGCGAGGCAGAGTCGTTCTTGTCGGTGTCTGTGGCCTCAACATTTCGCGCGATGACTTTTACAAGAAAGAAATTTCCTTCCAGGTATCCTGTTCTTATGGTCCCGGGCGTTATGCCAGCGAATATGAAGAAAAGGGTCTCGACTACCCCATAGGTTTTGTAAGATGGACAGAGCAGCGAAACTTTGTTGCGGTACTCGATCTCATGGCAACCGGCAAGCTTCGCACCGCTGAACTGGTCAGCCGAGAAATCCCTTTTAACGAAGCAGAAGCGGCTTATGAGATGGTTTCAGAAGCCAAAGACATTCTCGGGCTGGTTCTGACCTACGACGGCAAGGTTGACCTGGAGCAGAAATCAGTATTTCTGCAGGAAATCGCACAGCTTTCGCCAACCGCCTGTGATAAGGCAGTCATAGGCTTTATCGGGGCCGGCAACTACGCCGGCGGCATGCTGATACCGTCGTTCGCAAAAGCTGGTGCGGTATTAAAGACGATTGCCAGTGCCGGCGGCGTTTCAGGCAGTCACATTGGCAGCAAACACGGGTTTTCAATCAGTACTACCGACACTGGCCGTATTTTCAACGACCCTGAGATAAATACGGTCGTGATTGCCACGAGACATGGTTCGCATGCGCGCTTTGTCATTGAAGCGCTCAACAGCGGCAAGCACGTTTTCGTAGAAAAGCCACTGTGCTTGAACTATGCCGAACTCGAAGAAATCAAAGCCGCCTGGAAAAAAGCAGCCGAAAAAAAACCTCTTCATTTGATGGTCGGTTTCAACCGCAGATTTTCACCTCTGACCTTAGCAGCCGCAGAAAGTCTTAAAGGCGGCAACGCGCCATGCAGTATAATTATCACTGCCAACGCAGGTCAGATACCGGCCGAGCACTGGGCACACGACATGGCAGCCGGTGGCGGCAGAATAATTGGTGAGGGCTGCCATTTTATAGACCTGATCAGACATATGGCAGGTCAGCCGATTGTTTCGCTGCAGACAGCAACCATGATTAATCCGTTGTCACAGGATAAAATGCCCGACACTATGACCATAAGCATGAGCATGGGCATTTCAACCAATCCCTTTTCCGCTAAAACTCTCATGTCCCAGGGAAGTGGCTGACGCACCCTTTCAGCCCTTTCGCGTCTCCCAGGGCCGTTTCAGCCTCTCTGCTCTGCACCTGAAACCCCAACAACTGCCCGCCAGCCGCATACAAAGGCCCTGAGTCTGTCCCACAGCCCGCACAATCGGTCTACAGGCCCTGTAACCCTGATTATATGCCAATTACAGGTCTTTTGCCGCCAAACCCTCCCACAGAGCACCTTAGCCCCCTCCCGCCCGGCCTTTCCCAGAAAGCCCAAACACACCAAATCTCGCCGCAAAACCTTCTCAGCAGCACCAGCTCCCGCAAGCATCAAAAGGGGGCTCTGCCCCCTCTGGGCTCACCACAGGGGAAAAGGGTTGAATACCTCTTCCACAAACCTTTTCCCGCTGCACCGCCCGTCGAATCTTTAAAATACCGACTGACGCGGAAAAGTAAAGGCCTCCACCCCGACCGGCTAAATCGCCGGCCGGGTCCCCGCCTTGACTTCCCCGCATCAGCCTGGTTGTCTGGGGTCATCGACGGGCGGCTCCGCAGGGGAAAGGGTTTTCGGGCCAGAGTATTTTACCGCAACGGCAAAACGCTGAAAACCTCTCCAGTCGTGGAATAATTTCATCATTTTTTTGTTTTGACATCTGGATTAATACTTCACTATACTGACTGGCAAGTTTAACCGCTAAAAACAGCAATAACACAGGAGAAAACACATGAGGATTACCACAACTTTTTTTGCTATGGCTATAAAGGCATAAAAACACCTCAAGACCTTAAATAATTTGCAGTCCCTGGAATCCACCTCCCCAGGAAACAATTGGGGTCTCAAGTCTTTTAAACAATTGCCGCGAACAAAAGCCTTTGTTCGCGTCTTTGTTTTACTTGCAAGCATTTTAACAGTATCTTCTCTTCCGCTGTTTTTTAACTTCAGCCAAGGATTCAGCTTTGAATTACTTACAAAGGTTGACTTTTTTTTAGCTCTTCTGTTGCTAAAACAAGAAGGTGTCCAGCTTAAAGACTGGTTCAAGACAAGATTTGCACTCCCAAAGAAGAAAGCTGCCTTCGTCATTGGTGGCGCCATAGCGATACTACCGGCTATATTTGCAGCTCTTTCCCATCGCTTGTTGCTCGGTTACTACCCACAATTCAAAATGATTCCATTTTCTGGCCATGTTTTTGGTTATTTCCTGGTCAGTACTCTACAAACAAGTTTCGAAGACATAAGTTGGCGTGGAATAATTCTTCCGCGAGCATTATATTTGTTTCCTGGAGTCATTACCTTAGTTGTCTTGGGCTTTTTTTGGGGTTGGTGGCACATCCCATTTCATCTATCGATAGATTACTCATACCCCGAACAGATCCCTCGATCACTGTTCTATTTTGTTTGTGTGTTTATAGCCTTTTTTACGGTTTTTGCCTACTCTGAAGGTAGTATTCTTCCTATGTTATTTACTCATGGTCTATACAACACTGTTGTGGCATACACTTCTTATAATATTGCCAATATTGAAGGTTGTTCCGATC
>Ga0209066_10006996_pt1 | contig 11329 bp, 13 predicted proteins | sample All_14_2_FD_187198 | JGI IMG/M metagenome (GOLD analysis project Ga0209066, IMG submission 187198) | Freshwater microbial communities in response to fracking from Pennsylvania, USA - Allegheny Zone_MetaG_DW_15 (SPAdes) (version 2) ...
GCTTTGCGCTCAATGCCGGCCTGCGCCCGGGCGACTTCATCCGCGAGGTCAATGGCCGCACGATCAATACGGTGGCCGAACTGGTCGCCGTGTCGAACGGCGGCAACCGATCCTGGACCGTCACCATCGAGCGCGGCGGCCAACGCATCTCGGCGCGGTTCAACACCTGATCGCTTGATTGAGTAGTGCAAGTGGACCCGGCGCGGACACCGCGCCGGGCCTTCTTCGTTGGTCAGGGTCCCCGCAGTTTTGTAGACCAGAGCCATGTCCGATCTTTTCCAAGCCGCCGGCCTGACGCCGCATGCGCCCACGCCGCTCGCCGAACGCCTGCGGCCCCAGACGCTTGAGCAGGTGGTAGGGCAGGAGCATCTGCTGGGTCCCGAAGGCCCCATTGGCCGGATGGCGGCGGCCCAGCGTCTGGCCTCGATGATCCTGTGGGGCCCGCCCGGCACCGGCAAGACCACCATCGCCCGGCTGCTGGCCAAGGCCGGCGGCTACGAGTTCCAGCAGATCTCGGCGGTGTTCTCCGGCGTCGCCGACCTGAAGAAGGCCTTCGAACAGGCGCGGGGCCGCCGCATGGCCGGCCAGAGCACCCTGCTGTTCGTCGACGAGATTCACCGCTTCAACCGCGCCCAGCAAGACGGTTTCCTGCCGTTCGTGGAGGAGGGGGTCATCACCCTGGTCGGCGCCACTACCGAGAATCCGTCGTTCGAGCTGAACGGCGCTCTGCTGTCGCGCTGTCAGGTGTTCGTGCTCAAGCGCCTGGACGAGGAGGCGCTGGAAGCCCTGCTGGCCAAGGCCGAGGCGGTGGAGGGGCGCAGGCTGCCGCTGGACGCCGAAGCCCGCTTCACCCTGATCGCCATGGCCGACGGCGATGGCCGCTACCTGCTGACCCTGACCGAGACCCTGCTGTCGGTGGGAACGGACACGCCGCTCAATGCCACCCAGCTGGGCCAGCTCCTGCAGAAGCGCCGGCCTGCCTACGACAAGAACCGCGAGGAGCACTACAACCTCGTCTCGGCCCTGCACAAATCGGTGCGCGGCAGCGATCCGGACGCGGCGCTCTACTGGCTGGCGCGGATGCTGGAGGGCGGTGAGGATCCGCTGTTCATCGCCCGCCGGCTGGTGCGGATGGCCTCGGAGGACATCGGCGCGGCCGACCCGCTGAGCCTGCTGCTGACCACCGCCGCCAAGGACGCTTTCGATTTCCTGGGATCGCCCGAGGGCGAGCTGGCCCTGGCCCAGTGCGTGGTCCACATGGCCAGCGCGCCCAAGTCCAACGCCGTCTATACCGCGTTCAAGGCCGCCCGCCGCGCCGCCAAGGAGACCGGCTCCCTGGCCCCGCCGGCCCATATCCTCAACGCCCCGACCAAGCTGATGAAGTCGCTCGGCTATGGCGATGGCTACGCCTATGACCACGACGTCGAGGGCGGCGTGTCGGGCCAGAACTATTTTCCGGACGGCATGGCGCGGGCCCGGTTCTATGAGCCCAAGCCCATCGGCGCCGAGGCCAAGGTGCGCGAGCGGCTGGACGCCTGGAACAAGCTGCGGCGGGACGTAAAGTAGGCGAGTTCGCGCTTGCGTTCGCCTAAAGATTGTTCTCTATTTGTTCAAGCAATTGAGCAGGCAAACAGATGGCGCGCGTTGATGATCCTGTGAAGGAAAAGGCCAATCTCCAGGTCCGCCTCAAGCTCTTTACAACGAACCTGACAACCTATGGCTATGCGGTCTTGGGGGCGTCATTCATCGATCCCTATATCAAGGGTGCGGGGTTCAAAGCGGCCAGCTACGTGGGCTTGGCGCTGGCGCTCGTCTTGCACGCCGTCGCGTGGTATGTTGCGCCGTACGGAGAGAAGCATGACGCCGCTTGAAGTCATGGTCTATATTCTAGGCCCCATCTGGATCGCCGCTGGGCTCTACGCGATTTTCCTCACGCGTAAACTTGACGCGCTTGAGGTCAAGGGCCGAGAGAACCACCCCGCTGAGTAAGTCCCTCGCCAAGAGCCACCGTCCTCGCACACCCCCCGGCGTCGCCAAGCCCAAGGCGTCCGACGCCCCCATCGCCCTGACGGACGACGAGATCGCCCTGGCGCGCTCGTGGGTAATCCACGAGGACGACAGCATCATCGTGCTGAACAAGCCCTCGGGCCTGTCCAGCCAGGGCGGCCGCATCCAGGCCCATACGCTGGACGACCTGCTGTGGGCCTTCGCGCGTCCCGGACGGCCGCGTCCGCGCCTGATCCACCGGCTGGACCGCGACACCTCCGGCGTCATCCTGACGGCCAAGACCAAGCCGGGGGCGGCGTTCCTGGGCAAGGCCCTGATGGGCAAGCGGTTTCGCAAGTCCTACATGGCCATCGTCGCGCCCGGCGCGCCCGAGCCCAAGGGCGGGATGATCGACAGCCCTCTGCGCCGCGAGTCGATCGGCCGCGAGGCCTATATGCGGGTCTGCGCGCCCGACCACCCCGACGCCGAGACCGCCCGCAGCCGCTATCGCACCCTGTCGTCCAGCGCGATCTCCGCCCTGGTCGAGCTGTCGCCGGACACCGGCCGCATGCACCAGCTGCGCGTTCACATGGCCTCGATCGGCCGGCCGATCTCGGGCGACAGCCGCTATGGCGGAGCGTTGATGCTGGGCGGGACGGCGGTCCCGCGCCTGATGCTGCACGCCGCCCAACTGGTGTTTCCGCATCCCGAGGGCGGGGAGCGCCGGATCACAGCGCCGCTTCCGGCCGACATGGCGGCCATGCTGGACAAGCTGGGATTGCCGCTTCCGGAACAGCGCGCCTAGCCACGCCGTTTAACCGTCAGGAGAAACGCCATGAAACGCCACGCCGGTCTGGTTCTGTCGCTCGCTCTGCTCGGCGGTTGCGCCAGCGCGCCCACCCTCTATGCCGCCAGGGCGACGCCGGCGGGTGTAGGCTACACCGAATTCCGGCTCGAGCCTGGCCGCTATCGCGTCACTTTCCAGGGCGGCCCCGGCGCGCCGGTTGAGCAGGTGTCAGACTATGCGCTGCTCCGCGCGGCCGAGCTGGCGGTGCGCGACGGCTATGACTGGTTCCGGGTGTCGGACCGGGTGACGTCCAGCACGGGGGCCGGCAACGGTCCGCGCCTGTCGCTCGGCGGCGGCTCCAGCCGCTATGGCGGCCGCAGTTCGGTGGGTCTGGGTGTCGGAACCAGCTTCAACCTGGGTCCCGGCCCCGCCGTGACCAGCTCGCTGGAAGTCGTGTTCGGCAGGGGCGCGGCGCCACGCGACGCCGATGTCTATATGGCGCGGGAGATCATTCGGTCCGTCGGCTATGGCCGCAGCCAGACCTGATCAGGCGGCTGTCGCCTTCTTCGCCGCCAGCGGATGGATGGCGCGCAGGGCTGCATGGGTCAGGCCAGCCGTTTCGGCCGCTGCGAAATAGCCCTCCGCCGGAAGTCCCTGCAGGGTCGCCATCGGCGCCACGCCCTTGGCGTCGCGGCCAAAGGCCATGATGTCGGCCGCCACGCGCTCGGCGGAGCCGACCAGATCGGACGCATCCAGGGTCAAACCCGCCAGCCGCGCGTCTTTCAGGCCCCGAACGGCGTCCTTCTCCGGCGGCACGCGGGCGATGACGCCGCGCGTCAGGGCCTTCAGCAGGCCCACCACTTCCAGCAGACGCCCCGAGGGTGTGCCGCGCGTAATGTCGACCAGCTCGATCATCACGCCGCCGCGCAGCAGGGCCAGCGACAGGCCCGGCGTGCCGGTCAGCATGTCGCGACCGCGCTGGGTGCCCAGGGTGCGGAACGAGGCGGGGAGGATCAGGTCAGGAACATTGTGGCCCTGGGCGCCGCGCGCGAACAGGGCGGCATATTTCAGGGTGGCCTCGTCGATGAAGGCGATGTCGCGGTCGGGCAGGCGGCTGACAGCGCGGGAATTGGCCTGGCGGCCGCTGGCCAGGTGGGTGACCACGGGCTCGATGCGGATCGCGGTGGCCACACTGCGGCGCAGGCTGATCACATGCTCCAGGGTGAAGTCGACGCGCAGGGCCGCGCCGGCCGCCGTGGTGAAGGCCACGGGCGTACGCCGCGACTCGTCACCGGCCTCGACCGCGCGCCGGACGGGCGAGCGGCTGGAGTCGCGCCGGGCGCGGGCCGCCAGCACCGTGGCTGCGTCGATCTTGCGGCAGACGGCCTCACCGTTTTCCAGACCGATGACCGAGCTGATGCCCATGTCGCTGGCGTCGACCGAACCCAGCAGGTGAGTCAGCACGTCTTCCAGGATGCGGACGCTGGTCGCCTGGGCGGCCAGACCCTGGTCGCTGTTCATGGCGATCAGGAATTCGCTGTCCGAGATGCGCGCCCGCATGTCGCTGCGGTCCAGGTGTTCGGCCAGCTTGCGCTCGACATAGGTCCAGACGTCGCCGCGCTTTTGCGCCCACCAGTCGCCGGCCCAGGCGCGGATCGCCCGCACGCTGATGACATTGACCGAGCCGCGCGCGATCAGCTCGGTCCCGGCCAGCCGGTGCAGGACCGGGGCGGGCAGAGCGAGACGCTGGGTCGTATCGTCCTGAACGTTGCTGTCGAAGGGCATGGGGTACGGTTCACCAGAGGAGCCCGCAGAATGCCTGCGCCGCGCTTAACGGTGCGTTCGGAAATAAGGTTGCCAGCGGGGCTACCGTCTTGGTTCATCATGATCCGGAATGCCGCCGGCGGAGCTCAAGAGTCCCCTTCGACCGCGTCCGGGATCGCATAGGTGACCGGAACCAGACAACCGCGATAGCCGCTGGCGGGCGGGTTTGGGCGCGCGCTGGCGACGAGGTTGCGGGCGGCCGCGCCGAAGGCGTCGCTGGGCTGTGACGCCAACACCTCGATATTGCCGACCGCCCCCCACGGCGCGACGTCGAAGCGCAGGATCGCCCAGCCCGTAACCTTCCGCGCGGCATAGGCCGGCGGATACATCTTGGCTTCGGGAATGTAGAGGGCTTCGCGCGTGACCTCACAACTGTCGCCGGGGCGCTTGTAGGCTTTCAGTTCGGGTCGCGGACGGGCCGGCGTGGCGCGGGCGCTGGCCGAGAAGACGGCGTAGCAGGCGGTGCGCGGCGAGCCCGACAGGAAGCGGCTTTCAGTCACGGAGGCGGCGGCCGTGTCGGCGAAGGCCGCCTCGCCACCGCGGGCGACAATGGTCACGTCGCGCACGGCGCCGTTGGCGTCGATACCGTACTGGATCCCGGCCCAGGCCGGCGAGGTGCTGGTGTTGTCGAACGCGCGCAGGTCCGGATAGACCACAATCTGGGGCCGCCTGACGGGCTGTTTTTGGCAATCCCCCAGTTTCGACAGGGCTTCGCGTACGGCCGAAGGCGCCTGGCTCCCCTGCAGCGCGATCATCTCGAACAGCCTGGCTGGCGAGGCCTCCGAGAGGGCGACCGTGGTCGGGGCCAGATCAAGGCGACAGCCCCTGGCCGGCGCGCCCGGTGCGAACCGCCATTTGGCGAGCGCGGCGGCCTGTTCATCGCCTGGCCACTGGGTCGGCGCCGAGGGGCGGGTCAGGTCGATGACCGCGCCCTCCGCGTCGATCGAGAAGGTATAGATGTCAGAGGTCGGCGGCGACGGCGGCGGAGGAATCTGTTGGGTCACGCCGGCCATTACGGGCGGAACCCACGGCTGCCAGATGCGGGCATGGATGGGCGCGCTCTCGACCAGTCGGGCTTCACCGCCCTGGCAGGCGACAACGGAAGGCGGCGGGGCGAAACTGACGATGCGGGGCGGCGGCCTTTGACCTGACGGCGGCAGAGGCAGCCGGGCCTCGGCGGCGACCGGGACCATCAGGGCCAGCGTCAGCAGAAACAGTCCGCGCATGCGACCTCCGGGATATATGCCGAGACAGTGCTATCACAGGATGATCCGGGGCGGTCAAGCGCCGCGCGACTTGGCGTTCGGGCCCGCTCGGCGCATAAGGAGCCAATGACCAAACTGCTTCTCGTGGCCGCCGGCGGGGCCGTTGGCTCGGTCGCCCGCTATATGGTGGGCGCTCAGGCCCTCCGGATGCTGGGACCGGCCTGGCCTTACGGCACCTTCGCCGTCAATATCATCGGTGGTTTCCTGATGGGCGTGCTGGCCTCCTGGCTGGCGCACCGGGGCAACGCCAGCCACGAACCGGTCCGCCTGTTGCTCGCCGTCGGCGTCATGGGCGGCTTTACGACCTTCTCGGCCTTTTCGCTGGAGACCGCGCTGATGATTCAGAAGCGCGCCTACGCCCAGGCCTTCACCTATTCCGCCGCCAGCGTGCTCTTGTCCGTGGCGGCCCTTTACGCGGGGATGTACATCGCCCGCAGGATGTTCGCGGCATGAAAGAAGTACGCACGCTCTATGTGGACGCGGGCGAGGACGGGACCCGGGTGGACCGCTGGTTCAAGCGCCGCTGGCCCCATCTCAACCACATCCAGCTCAACAAGCTTTTCCGCTCCGGCCAGGTGCGGGTCGACGGCTCGCGGGTCAAGGCCGACACCAAGCTGGCCGCCGGCTCGCAGGTGCGGGTGCCGCCTCTGCCCGACGCGCCCGATCCGGACGAAAAGCTGGTGCTGTCCAAGCGCGACATCGCGTTTGCCAAGTCGCTGGTGCTGTACGAGGACGAGGAGGTCCTGGCCCTGAACAAGCCTGCCGGCCTGGCGGTGCAGGGCGGCACCAAGACCACCCACCACATCGACAAGCTGCTCTCGGCCTGGGGCGAGGGCGTCAACCGGCCCAAGCTGGTCCACCGCCTGGACCGCGACACCTCGGGCGTGCTGCTGCTGGGCAAGACGCCGGCCGCTGCGGCGCGGCTGTCGGGCTCGTTCGCCAAGCGCAAGGCGCAGAAGACCTACTGGGCCATCGTCCAGGGCAATCCGCACCCCGTCGAAGGCGTGATCGAGCTGCATCTCGCCAAGCGCGGGGTGGGCGACCGCGAACTGGTGGTGCCTGCCGAGCCCAAGGACAAGGACGCCCAGCCGGCCGAGACCGAGTTCGTCTCGATCAGCCGCGCGGGGCCCCGCGTCACCTGGATGGCCCTGCGTCCGCACACCGGCCGCACGCACCAGCTGCGCGCCCACATGAAGGCCATCGGCCATCCGATCCTGGGCGATCCGAAATACAGCGACGAAAAGTCGACCCAACTGTCGGAAGGCCTGAAGCTGCAGCTGCACGCCCGCTCGGTGATGCTGCCGCACCCCTCGGTGGGCATGCTGTTCATCGAGGCCCCGATCAGCCCCGAACTGAAGGCCGGCTTCGCCAAGTTCGGCTTCTCGGAAGACGAGGCCGACCAGGATCCGTTCGCCAAGAAGCAGATCAAGCGTCGTTAGGGCCTAAACCAGTCCCGTGACCGCGCGGGCGTCGGCGCTGCTGGCGAAGACCCTGGCCTCCAGCGCCGCGCGGTCAACGCCCATGTGGTCGGCCAGCAGGCCCTTGAACAGGCTGCGCATGTCCAGGGTCGGCGCCAGGTCGCGGTTCTCGAAAAGCGCCGGCTGGGCCAGGCCCGGCCAGTCGCCGATGATCCCGCCGGGCTTCAGCGCGCCGCCCAGCACCAGGGCGGTCGAGGCCGTGCCATGGTCGGTGCCGTTGGTGCCGTTGACGCGGGCGGTGCGGCCAAATTCGGTGACCGTGACCACCACCGTGTTCTTCCACTCGTCGCCCAGGCCGGTATTGAGGCCCGAAAGCACCGCGTCCAGATAGGTCAGGCGCGTATTGATCTGGCCCGCCTGACCGGCATGGGTGTCCCAGCCGTCCAGCGAGATGGCCGCGATCCGCGGCCCGCCGTCCTGGACCATGAACCCCGCCAGGGTTGCGCCCAGCTTGCGCGCGGCGTCGCGGCCGCCCCGCCCGCCGACGCCCGGCGCCATCATGCCCGGCGCGGCCTGGCCATCGGGCCCGACCGGCGGGGCCATGGCGGTCATGGCGGCCTGGGCCATGCTCTCGGTCTCCAGACCGCGCGCAAAGGCCGGACCCATCAGGGGATCGGTCCTGTAGAGGTCCTGCAGCAGGGTGGGCAGGCGGGCGGTCTCGTCCACGCCCTTGCCGGGCGACCAGCTGGCCGCCTGCACCTTGCCGCGCAGGATCAGGGGCGTGGTGGCGCCGACATACAGGCCCTGCGCCTTGCGCGAGGCGGGCAGGGCTTCCAGCGCCCGGTTCAGCCAGCCAGACGTGGTCGCATAGACCTGGGCCGAGCCGCTTTCCAGCACGTCCTGGGCCTCGAAATGCGAGCGGGCCCGGTCGGGCGTGGCCACGGCCGGGGCGATCCGCGCCTGACCTTGCAGGGCCAGGGCGTGCACCGAGGTCAGGGCCGGATGCAGACCGAAGGTCCCGTCCAGCTTCAGGACGTCCTCGGGCTTGTAGGCGATGCCTCGCCTCAGGCCTTGATAGTCCGCGTCGCCGACCGGCGGGCTGACCGACAGGCCGTCCATGCCGCCGCGACAGATGACGACCACCAGCTTGCGCTTGTCCAGGGCGCTGTCGGTATCGGCCAGGGCGGGGCGGCCCAGAAAAGTGACCGACAGGCCAAGGCCTGCAGCGGACGCCAGCACGCGGCGGCGGTTCATCATCGGGCAGTCGGTCATCGGCGTTGGAACTCCGGACTCATCAGCAACAGGGCGACGGCTTCGCTGCGGGTTTCGGCCCGGGCCACGGCCTGGGCGGTCGGGGCGGTCAGTCGCGCGCCCAGGGCCGCGACGGCCGCCTGGTTCGGGTCCAGCCGGTCGGCGACCACGGCGGCGAAGGCCTGGCTCCACTGCAGCCGCTTGATCAGCCCGTCGGGCGAGCACCATTCGCCGGCCATGTCCGACCAGCCCTTGGGCGAAGGCGGCGAAAAGCCCCGCTGGCCCAGGCCGATCAGCGGAACGGTGATGCGCTCATAGGCCGAGGGCTGGGCGCCGATCAGCCGCCAGGACGAGATCAGGAACTCGTAGGGGGTCTTGAACTTGGTCGCTGCCGGCTCCCAGGCCTCGGGCGCCTCGACCAGGGTGCGGGCCACGCGGTCCAGCCGACCGCCACTCTTGAGGAAGCTCTGTTCCAGCCGCGCGACCAGGGCGGGCGGCGGATCGTCGGCGACGAAGTGGCGGGCGATCTTGAAAGCGATATGGCGCGCCGTGGCCGGGTGGGCGGCCAGGTCCTTTAGCACCGCCAGACCCTGGCCGATCTCGTCGTCTCTATAGGTCTTGCCCAGCAGGGTGCGGGCGCCCGGCTCGTGGATGTTTTCCCGGAACACGAACTGGCCCGCCCGGTCTTCGGTCTCACGACCCACGCTGAAGCCGGTCAGGGCCCGGGCAAATTCGGTCACGTCGGTCTGGCTGTAGCCCGCCTCGATGCCGATGGTGTGCAGTTCCAGGATCTCGCGGGCCAGGTTCTCGTTCAGGCCGCGCCGGCCGCTGCGGGCGCCGGCCAGACTGCCGGGCCCGACGGACTGGGCCTGGTCCAGATAGGTCAGCATGGCCGGATGGGTGGTCGAGGCCACCAGCATGTCCTCGAAGCGGCCGAAGGCGTGGGGGCGGATGACCTCCTGCTCGAAGGGGCCGACCATGACCGCAGTCAGTTCCTTGGTCCCCGACACCGTGAAATGGTTGGCCCAGAACAGCGCCCAGCGCTCGCGAAAGCCGTCTGGCGTACCAGCCCCAAGCCGCGCCCGGGCCAGAAAATCGCCGGCGGCCTTCTCGCGGATGGCCCTGTTGGCCTGCTGGACCACGACCGTCTTGGGATCGCCGTCGTCGCGGGCCTCGCGCCGCAGCTCCTGATAGGCCCGCATGGCCACGAAGCGCTGGGCGGAGGTTTCCGGATTGTCCTGCGGCTGATCGGCGCCGCGACCATCGATCTGGCCGATCAGCGCGCCGCGCGGATCGCGGCGAGCGGTCTCTATCTCGCCGGGGCGAGCGCCCAGCCCAAAGCGCGTCACCGCCAGGGCCGCCATCATATCCTTGGAGGGCAGGGACAAACGCTCTCTCTCCTTGTGGTGTCTGGCCTTGTGTCTCGGGCCGTTCTTGATCATCAAACGCCCGGGCGACCGCATTCCGTCGTCTAAGCCTGAAGGAACCATCATCCGTGGCCGAGAAGACCCCGCCAATCGAAAAGCCGCGCCGGTTCTACAAGGCCGCCGCCGTTGGGCCGGTTGAAGGCGGTTTCGCCGTGCTGTTGGACGGACGCACCCCCAAGTCGCCGGCCAAGTCGCCGCTCATTCTGCCCAGCCCGGCCCTGGCCCAGTTGGTCGCTGACGAGTGGGAGGCGCAGGAAAAGGTCATCGACTCCACGATCATGCCGGCCACCCGCCTGGCCTTCACCGCGATCGACCGCATCTCCGAGACCCGCGCCGCCGTCGCCGCCGAGGTGGCCGCCTATGCCGGCTCAGACCTGCTCTGCTACCGCGCCGACCATCCGACGCCGCTGGTCGAACGCCAGTCTCGCGAGTGGCAGCCGATGCTGGACTGGGCCGAGCGCCAGCTGAGCCTCACGTTCACGCCGGTGACGGGGATCATTCATACGCCCCAGCCCGCCCAGACGCTGGCGGATGTCGAAGCCCTTGCCCTGTCGATGGACGACTTCACCCTGGCCGGCGTCGCCTATGCGGCGGGCCTGCTGGGCTCGACCGTGCTGGCCCTGGCCATCCGGGCCGGCGAACTGGACGGCCAGCGGGCGCTGGATCTTTCGCGCCTGGAGGAAACCTTCCAGACCGATATCTGGGGGCAGGACGACGAGGCCCGGCTTCGGGCCGACAATCTGGCCGTCGAGGCGCTGGCGCTGGAGCGGTGGTTCGCCGCGTTGCGACCATGAAGAGCCTGCTTGTCTACGCCCTGGCCGCCGTCGCCGAGATCGGCGGATGCTTCGCCTTCTGGGCCTGGCTGAAACTGGACTATTCGCCGTGGTGGGCCGTGGCCGGGACCGCCAGCCTGATCGTCTTCGCCCTGCTGCTGACCCGGGTCGACAGCGCCGCCGCAGGCCGGGCCTTCGCGGCCTATGGCGGGATCTATATCCTGGCCTCGATCGTCTGGATGGGGACGGTCGAGGGCGTCAGGCCCGATCGCTGGGACCTTGGCGGGCTTGGCCTGTGCTTGGCCGGGGCGGCGGTGATCCTGTTGGCGCCCCGCACCGCCTGAGGCCTGATGCTGCGCTGCCGCAAGGGCTGGCTTGCCAGCCCGACCTCGCGGCTTTACCCCTCGATCCAACAAGGCGGTCCTAGTGATCACGAGGCCGACAGGCGTAGGGGAGTCCATCCGTGCAGCACATTCTCGAGGAACTGGATCGTCGTCGCGAGCAGGCCAGGGGGGGCGGTGGCGAGGCGCGGGTGGCGTCGCAGCACGCCAAGGGCAAGCTGACGGCGCGCGAGCGGATCGACCTGCTGCTGGACGAG
>Ga0209066_10006997_pt1 | contig 11322 bp, 8 predicted proteins | sample All_14_2_FD_187198 | JGI IMG/M metagenome (GOLD analysis project Ga0209066, IMG submission 187198) | Freshwater microbial communities in response to fracking from Pennsylvania, USA - Allegheny Zone_MetaG_DW_15 (SPAdes) (version 2) ...
GGCCACGCTCGACCTGCTGATGTTCCCGGCGTTCGCCCGTTATGCCGAACTGATGCGCCAGCAACTCGCGGCCGTGGGCATCGCCTTGCGCCTGAAGCCGCTCGATCCGGCGGCCTTCGCGACATCCGTGTTCACCCAGCGCGAGTTCGACCTGGCGCTGATCTCCTATTGCAACGGCGTCGATCCCGAGATCGGCGTGCGCCGCATGTATCACTCGACGGCGATCGGCAACGTGCCCTTCTCGAACGCGGCCGCCTATCGCAATGCCGAAGTCGACCGGCTGTTCGACCAGGCAGGATCCTCCACGGACACGGCGGCGCGTGGCGAGGCCTATCGGGAAATGGAACGCATCGTCGCCCGCGATCTTCCCTACTGGTGGCTGGTCGAGACCGATTTCACCTCGGCCTGGCGCGGCGATTTCGCCGACTTTGCGCCTTGGAGCGGGCAGTTCGCCGAGCGGGCATACCAGAAGCGTTGATGCTGCTGCCGCGTCTGGTTTGGGCGATCGGCACGGTCTGGCTGGCGGCGAGCCTTGCCTTCCTGCTGATCCACCTGGCGCCCGGTGGGCCGGCCATCGCACTGGGCGGCGATTCGGGCGCTCCCGGCTATCTTGAGGAAGTCGCGCGTCTCTACCGTCTCGACCGTCCGCTGCCCGAGATCTATCTCGACTGGCTGGCGCGGGTCGCCACGGGAGACCTCGGCCATTCGTATCGCAGCGGGCAGTCCGTGCTGAGCCTCATACTGGAGCGGCTGCCGGTCACGCTGGCCCTGGTCGCGCCGGCCGTCATGCTCTCGGCGATCGCCGGCACGCTCCTGGGGCTCCTGCGTACGCCACGTGGCTTTGCCGCGTCGATGGCCGCACTGCATGCGGTGCCGGGCTACTTGGTCGGACAGGCCCTGGTCATGGTGTTCGCGCTCGGCCTGGGCGTCCTGCCGGTCCAGGGCCTCGTCGATGGACGGGATTCGGACGGTGGCGGCATCGCACGCCTGCTCGACATGGCGCGCCACCTGATCTTGCCCATCCTGGCACTTGCCCTGCACAACCTCACCTTCGTGGCCCTGCTGACGCGCACGCGCGTGATGGCCGAGATGAAGCGGCCCTATGCCGTGACGGCAGCCGCGAAGGGCGTCGCGCCGCGTCTCGTCCGCCGCCGCCACGCGCTGCCGAATGCAATGCTGGGTCTCGTCTCGCTGTTCGGATCGCGGCTGGGAGGGTTCGTGGCGGGCGCGGTGACCATCGAAGTCCTGTTCGCGCTGCCCGGTCTCGGCCGGCTGGCGGTGACGTCGGCCATCGCGCGCGACCATCCGGTGGTGATCGGGCTCGTCCTGTTCACCACCGCCGTCGTGGTCATGACCAATCTGCTGGTGGATCTCACCTTCCGCAGACTCGATCCGCGGGTCGGGGAGGCCGCTTGAGCCGGCACGCAAGGACCATCGCCGGCGCCATCGTCGGGGTGCTGTACCTCTGCTGCCTGTTGCTTGCGCCCGCAGGCGCGCTTCAGTCGCTGCCGATGAGCGGGCCTTTCCTGCCGCCGTCGTTCGTCCATCCTCTCGGCACCGACGATCTCGGCCGCGACATGCTGGCGGCGCTGGCGCAGGGCGGACGCAGCTCGCTGATGGTCGCGACGGTGACGGCCTTGCTGGCCGTCGGCCTTGGCATGGCGATCGGCATGGCGGCGGGGCTTGGAGCATCCTGGCTCGACGACCTGCTGATGCGCACGGCCGACATGGTTCTCAGCCTGCCCGCGCTGCTGGTCGCCATCCTCGTGGCCTCCCTGTTCGGTGGCTCGTCGCTCAATCTCGCGCTGGTGCTCGGCCTGACCCGGTGGCCGACGATCGCGAGGATCGTGCGGGCGGAGACCTTGTCGCTGCGGCGGAGCGACTTCGTACGCTCCTCCGTCGCCGTCGGCACGCGTCCCGTCGCCATTGCCTTGCGGCACATTCTGCCGCACGTGAGCCCGACGGCGCTCACCGCCACCGGCATCGTGTTCGGCGGCGCCATCCTGGCCGAGGCCGCCCTGGCCTTCGTCGGTCTCGGCGATCCCGCCCGCACGAGCTGGGGACAGCTGATCGCGGCCGGCTACAGCTTCTTCGATCGGGCCTGGTGGATGTGGGCCTTTCCCGCCCTGGCACTCTGCGGCACGTCGGCGCTGGTCGCCGTGGCAGCCAGCCGTGAGTGACGGGCGCTAAGCCGACGCCGTCGGATAGGGCGCGAAGCGGCTGCGGTTCTCGTCGATGGCGAGGGGGCGTCCGATTGGCGGAAAGGCGCGCTGCGGGCAGGATGGGCGTTCGCACACGCGGCAACCGGCGCCGATGGGCGTCGCGCTCTCGGCGTCGCCGAGATCGAGCCCCTTGGAATAGATGAGTCGCGCGGCATGGCGCAGATCGCAGCCCAGGCCGATCGAGAACGTCTTGTCCGGTGCGCCGTACTCGCCGTGACCGCGTTGTACGGTGCGGGCGATCCAGAGATAGGTGCGGCCGTCGGGCATCTGCGCGAGCTGGGTCAGGATGCGGCCAGGATGGGTGAAAGCCTCGTAAACGTTCCACAACGGGCATGAGCCGCCGACGCGCGAGAAGTGGAAGTCGGTCGCCGACTGACGCTTGGAGATGTTGCCGGCCCGGTCGACACGGACGAAGAAGAACGGCACGCCACGGGCGGAGGACCGCTGCAATGTGCTGAGGCGATGGCAGATCGTCTCGTAGCCGACGCCGTACCAGCGGCCCAGGCGCTCGATGTCGTAGCGCACCGTCTCGGCGGCCTGCAGGAACGGTCCGTAGGGCAGCAACAGTGCGCCGGCGAAGTAGTTGGCAAGGCCGATGCGGGCGAGGGCCTTCGCCTCGTTCCCCTCGAACGCAGCCTCCTCGACGAGCCGGCGCAGCATCTCGTCGACTTCGAGGAAGGCGAGCTGTGTCGCCATCTGGAAGGCCTGCTGGCCGGGCCGCAGGTTCGGCGAAAGATGCAGCACGCGCGAGCCCTTGTCGTAGCGGCGCTGCACGCCCGACGGCTCGTCGCCGGCATCGCGTGCCACGCGCACCCCGTGGCGGCGTGACATGTAGTCGATCAGGCCGGTGTTGAGATTGCCGACCGACAGGCCAGCGGCCTCATAGAGAGCCTCCGCCGCCTCGTCGAGTTCGGCGACGTGATTGTGCCGCGCATAGAAGAAGTCGCGAACCTGCTCGAAGGGCATCGGCGCCGACTGTGACTCCGCACGCTCGTCGCCGAGGCGTGCAGCCATCGCATCGGCGCGTTCGATTTCGGTGCAGTAGCGGCGATGGAGATTGACCAGCGCCTGTCCGATCGCGGGCATGCCGGCCGCCAGTTCGCGGATCTCCGCCAGCGGCACGGCCTCACCCGGCCGCGCCTCGGACAGCGCGTCGCGCAGGTCCGAGATCAGCCGCGCCTCGTCATTGTCGGAGAAGAGCTGCACGTCGATGCCGAACACCGAATTGATCTTGAGCAGCACCGGCACGGTGAGCGGCCGCTGGTTCTTCTCGAGCTGGCTGAGGTAGCTGGTCGACAGACCGAGCGTGTCGGCAAGGGCAGCCTGCGTCATGCGCCGCTCCTCGCGCAGCGCCCGCAGCCGCACCCCCATGAATGTCTTGCGCATCTCGTCCTGTGTCCTTTGCAAACTTCGCAAAACGCACGACCACCATCCGCAAAACATCGCAAATTCAGCAATTCAAGCCGTGCGGCGTGTTGCAGATATTGCGGAGACGGCGGGCGTTGGCAAGGTCGGCGCGACGCTGTCGCCAGTCATCATTCGACAAGGAAGCCGCTTCGTGAAGCTCCACAGCGTCCGCACCTACAAGTCCGCCGAAAGCCTGCCGCGCGATCGGCAGCTTGCCTGGAAGATCGCCGAGGCGGCGGTCGATCCGGTGCCGACCGCGGATGAGGTGGTCGAAATGATCGGCAGCCGCATCATCGACAATGCCGCCGTCGCCGCGGCCTCGCTCAACCGCCCGCCGATCGTCAGTGCGCGTGCACAGGCTCGAGCGCATGCGGGCAAGCCGGGCGCGACGCTGTTCGGCCTGTCGAGCTTTCCGTCGCGCCGCGTTTCGCCCGAATGGGCCGCCTGGGCCAATGGTGTCGCGGTGCGCGAACTCGACTATCACGACACGTTCCTGGCCGCGGACTATTCGCATCCCGGCGACAACATCCCGCCGGTGCTCGCCGTGGCGCAGCATTGCGGCCTCGACGGTGCGGCCCTCGTGCGCGGCCTGGCCGCCGGCTACGAGATCCAGGTCGATCTCGTGAAGGGCATCTGCCTGCACGAGCACAAGATCGATCACATCGCCCATCTCGGCCCGTCGGCCGCCGCCGGCATCGGCGCGGCGCTCGGCCTGCCGGTCGAGATCGTCTATCAGGCGGTGCAGCAGGCGCTGCATGTGACCACGACGACGCGTCAGTCGCGCAAGGGCGAGATTTCGAGCTGGAAGGCCTATGCACCGGCCTTCGCGGGCAAGATGGCAGTCGAGGCCGTCGACCGGGCGATGCGCGGCGAGGGGGCGCCGTCACCGGCCTACGAGGGCGAGGACGGCTTCATCGCCTGGCTGCTGGGCGGTCCTGAGGCGGAGTACTTCGTGCCGCTGCCCGAGCGGGGCGAGGCCAAGCGCGCGATCCTCGACACCTACACCAAGGAGCATTCGGCCGAATATCAGAGCCAGGCGCTGATCGATCTGGCGCGGCGCCTGGGGCCGAGGATCGGCGAGCTCTCGAAGGTCCGCAGCATCGTCATCCGCACCAGCCATCACACGCATCACGTGATCGGCACCGGCGCCAACGATCCGCAGAAAATGGACCCGACGGCCAGCCGCGAAACGCTCGACCACTCGATCATGTACATCTTCGCCGTCGCCCTGCAGGACGGCGGCTGGCATCACGAGCGGTCATATGTACCCGAACGCGCGACAAGGCCCGACACGGTGGCGCTGTGGCGCAAGATCAGCACCGTCGAGGGTCCGGAATGGACCGAGCGCTATCATTCGACCGACCCGGCGCGGAAGGCGTTCGGCGGCCATGTGACGGTGACGCTCGACGACGGTCGCGTGATCGCCGACGAGATCGCGGTGGCCGACGCCCATCCGCTGGGTGCCCGTCCGTGGCGGCGGCCCGACTATGTCGCGAAGTTCCGCACCCTGGCCGGCGGGATCGTGGCCGAGGCCGAGCAGAAGCGCTTCCTCGAAACGGTCGAGCGCCTGCCGGAGCTCAGGGCCGATGAGTTGTGCCAGCTCAACTTCGTCGTCAGCCCCGACCAGCTCCATGCCCCCGCTGCGCGCGGGATTTTCGACGCCGCTGAATAGAGGAGAAGCGCCATGTCCAGTCCGATCCCGGCCAAACCTGCGCCGAAGAAATCCGTCGCCTTGTCCGGCGTGGAAGCCGGCTCGACCGCGCTCTGCACCGTCGGCCGCAGCGGCAACGACCTGCACTATCGCGGCTACGACATTCTCGACATCGCCGAGCGCTGCACTTTCGAGGAGATTGCTCATCTCCTCGTGCACGGCAGTCTGCCGACCGAGGTTCAGCTCGCGGCCTACAAAGCCAAGTTGCGCTCGCTGCGCGGCCTGCCGGCGGCGGTGAAGCGCACCCTGGAAGCGATTCCCGCGGCGGCGCATCCGATGGACGTGATGCGCTCGGGCGTCTCGGCGCTGGGCTGCGTGCTGCCGGAGGCGGCCGACCACAGTCATTCCGGCGCGCGCGACATTGCCGACAGGCTGATGGCCTCGCTGGGGTCGATGCTCCTCTACTGGCACCACCATGCCCACAACGGCCGCAGCGTGGACGTCGAGACCGACGACGACGGCATCGCCGCGCACTTCCTGCACCTGCTTCACGGTCAGATGCCCGGCGCCAGCCATGTGCGGGCCATGGACACGTCGCTGATCCTCTACGCCGAGCACGAGTTCAACGCCTCGACCTTCACCGCGCGTTCGATCGCCGGCACCGGCGCCGATGTCTATTCGGCGGTGACCGGCGCGATCGGTGCCCTGCGGGGCCCCAAGCATGGCGGTGCCAACGAGGTCGCCTTCGAGATCCAACAGCGCTACGACGATCCCGACGCCGCGGAGGCCGATATCCGCCGGCGTGTGACTGCGAAGGAGGTCGTGATCGGCTTCGGCCATCCGGTCTACACGGTCGCCGATCCGCGCAACGAGGTGATCAAGCGGGTCGCCCGCCGGCTCGGCGAGGAGGCCGGCACCAGCCGCCTGTTCGACATCGCCGACCGGATCGAGGCGGTGATGGGCGAGACCAAGAAGATGTTCGCCAACCTCGACTGGTTCAGCGCCGTCTCGTACCACCTGATGGGCGTGCCGACGGCGCTGTTCACGCCGCTGTTCGTGATCGCGCGCACCTCCGGCTGGTGTGCGCACATCATCGAGCAGCGCATCGACAACAAGATCATCCGACCGGCGGCGCACTATACGGGACCGGAGAACCGCGTCTTCGTGCCGCTGGTCCAGCGCGGCAAGCCAGCGCCCGCGCGCGCGGCCTGAACGCCATGCCTTATCTCGTCGGCAGGAATCTGCCATCCGATCCGGCGGGCATCCGCCTTCGCGCTCTGCTCGACCGGCCACAGATCCTCCGGATGCCCGGCGCCCACAATGGGATGGCCGCGTTGCAGGCGAAGGCCGCCGGTTTCGAGGCGCTCTATGTCTCGGGTGCCGCCATGGCCGCGTCGATGGGCCTGCCGGATCTCGGCATCATCACGGTGGAGGACGTCTGTTTCTTCATCCGCCAGATCGCGCGTTCGAGCGGCCTGCCGGTCCTCGTCGACGGCGACACCGGCTACGGCGAGGCCCTGAACGTCATGCACATGGTGCGGGCGTTCGAGGAGGCAGGCGCGGCGGCGGTCCATATCGAGGACCAGCTGCTGCCCAAGAAGTGCGGCCATCTCAACGACAAGAGGCTCGCCAGTGCGCACGACATGGCGGCCAAGGTCGCCGCCGCCGCGAAAGCTCGGCGGCATCTGCAGGTGGTCGCGCGCACCGACGCCTATGCCAGCGAAGGCATGGAGGGCGCCGTCGCCCGTGCCAGGCTCTACGTCCAGGCCGGTGCCGATGCGATCTTTCCCGAGGCGCTCACCACGGCCGACATGTTCCGCGACTTTGCGCGGGCGCTGCCGGGCGTGAAGCTGCTCGGGAACATGACGGAGTTCGGTCGCACGCCGTTCTTCACCGCCGCCGAATTCGAGGGGATGGGTTACAAGATGGTGATCTGGCCGGTGTCCTCATTGCGCGTTGCCAACAAGGCGCAGGAGCGGCTCTACGCCGCCCTCCACCGCGATGGCGGCACCCAGGCGTCCCTGTGCGACATGCAGACCCGCGCGGAACTCTACGCCGCGATCGATCTTGCCGGTTACGAGGCGCTCGACGCCTCGATCGTCCAGACCGTCCTGCCTTCCGGGCACGGCCGCAATGCGGCCGATCCGAACGGTTGAAGGCACCTGATCCCTCCAAAGGAGTACTTGAATGTCCGTTCTCGTCAGCACGCTTGGATTCCCGCGCATCGGTCCCCGCCGTGAACTGAAGCAGGCGCTGGAAAGCCACTGGTCCGGCAAGACCACGGAGGCGGCGTTGCTGGAGAGCGCGGCGTCGCTGCGGGCCGCGGCCTGGAAGCGACAGAAGGTGGCTGGTGTCGATCACATCCCGAGCAACGACTTTTCCCTCTACGACCACGTGCTGGACACCAGCGTGATGGTCGGCGCCATCCCGGAGATTTACGGCTGCAAGGGTGGCCCCGTGCCGCTCGAGACCTATTTCGCCATGGCGCGGGGCAGCCGGGGTGCGGTCGACGGTGCCTGCGCGGCCCACGGTCATCGCTCGGCGGCGCACGGCCTGCCCGCGATGGAAATGACCAAGTGGTTCGACACGAATTATCACTACATGGTGCCCGAGTTCGGGCGCGGCCAGACATTCAGCCTGGGATCGACCAAGCCGGTCGACGAGTTCCTCGAAGCCAAGCAGCTCGGCATCCATACACGCCCGGTGCTGATCGGACCCGTCACCTACCTGCTGCTGGGCAAGAGCAAGGACCCGTCGCTCCATCCGCTGGCGCTGCTGCGCAACCTCCTGCCGATCTATGTCGAAGTGCTGCGCAGGCTCCAGAGCGCCGGCGCCGACTGGGTGCAGATGGATGAACCGGCGCTGGTCCTCGACATCGAGGACGCGACGCGGGCGGCCTTCGAAACGACCTACGCAACCCTTGCCTCCGAGGTGCCCGGCCTGAAGCTGATGCTCGCGACTTATTTCGGCGCGCTGGGCGACAATCTGGCCGTCGCCCTGAAGCTGCCGGTCGCGGGGCTGCATGTCGATCTGGTGCGGGCGCCGGAGCAGCTTGCGCCCGTACTCGACGGCGCTCCGAAGGACCTCATCCTCTCGCTCGGCCTGATCGACGGGCGCAACGTGTGGCGGGCCGATCTCGAATCGCTGCTGGCCAGGAGCGAAGCGGCGATCGGGCGCCGGGGCGCCGACAGGATCGTTCTCGCGCCTTCCTGCTCGCTGCTGCACGTGCCCGTCGATCTCGGACAGGAAGACGGTCTGGACGACGATCTCAGGAAGTGGCTGGCCTTCGCCGCCCAGAAAGTCGACGAGCTCTCGATCCTCGGGCGAGCGCTCAACGAGGGCCGCGACGCCGTCCAGGATGCGCTGGTCGCGTCGAGCTGGGCCGCCGGCGCGCGCCGCGTGTCCACCAAGATTCACGATCCGGCGGTACGGATGCGCTTGACGGCGGTCACGCCCGCGATGTCCAGCCGGCACGGCTCGTTCGAGGAACGGCGTGCGGTGCAGCGCCAGCAACTCGACCTGCCGGCCTTCCCCACGACCACCATCGGCTCCTTTCCCCAGACCGAGGGCGTACGCAAGGCGCGCGCGGCTCATGCCAAGGGCGCGCTCAGCGACGGTGAGTACCAGGCGTTCCTTCGTCAGGAGACCGAAACCGCGGTGCGCTGGCAGGAAGAGATCGGCATCGACGTGCTGGTCCATGGCGAGTTCGAGCGCAACGACATGGTGCAGTATTTCGGCGAACAGCTCGCCGGATACGCCTTCACCCGGCACGGCTGGGTGCAGAGCTACGGCTCGCGCTATGTCCGGCCGCCGATCGTCTTTGGTGACGTTTCCCGCCCGGAACCAATGACGGTCGAGTGGTCCAGCTATGCCCAATCCCTGACGCAGAAGCCGATGAAGGGCATGCTCACGGGGCCGGTGACGATGCTGCAATGGTCGTTCGTGCGCGACGACATTCCCCGGTCCGAGACCTGCCGGCAGATTGCGCTCGCCCTGCGCGACGAGGTCGTTGACCTCGAAGCCGCCGGCATCTGCGTGATCCAGATCGACGAGCCGGCCATCCGCGAAGGCCTGCCCCTGCGCAAGGCCGACTGGAAGGCCTATCTCAACTGGGCGGTCGAATGCTTCCGCCTCTGCGCATCGGGCGTCGGCGACCGGACGCAGATCCACACGCACATGTGCTATTCGGAATTCAACGACATCATCGACTCGATCGGCGCCATGGATGCCGACGTCATCTCGATCGAGACGGCGCGCTCGAAGATGGAGCTGCTCGAGGCCTTCACCAGCTACCGCTATCCCAACGAGATCGGACCGGGCGTCTACGACATCCATGCGCCGCGCCTGCCGCCGGTCGAGGAGATGGAAGAGCTGCTCGCGAAGGCGAAGGAGCGGCTCTCGCCCGACCAGATCTGGGTCAATCCCGACTGCGGCCTGAAGACTCGCCGCTGGGAAGAGGTGAAGCCCGCTCTGACCAACATGGTCGAGGCGGCGAAGAGATTGCGCGCGACGGTCTGAACCTCGTGTCGCATGTCAGCGACTGCATCTTCCTCCGTGGGATCGAAGTCAGAGCATGCCACGGCGTGCTTCCGGTGGAGAGGACACGGGCGCAACGCTTCGTGATCGACGCGGAGGTCCGGCTGGAAACCGAAGAGTACGCCCGCATCGACGATTACCGGCGGGCCGTCTGCTACGGCGCGATCCTCGACACGATCGTCGAGGTGGCCGGCGGCCCGCACAAGTGCCTGATCGAGGCCCTGGCGCTGTCCATGGCGGACGAGCTGCTGCGGCGCTTCGGGCTCATCGACGCAGTCCGGATCACGATCCACAAGCCCGAAGCGCCGTTGCGCGGCAAGTTCGCCGATGTCGGCGTTTCGCTGACGCGGCGGCGTTCGGTCCGGCGCTAAAGAAGCCGTCGTCCTTCGACTGCGCGCCTGGGGCGCCCCGCCGAGGACGACGCGCTATTTTCAGGCCGCTTCTTTCCACGCGCTATCGACCACGGCCACCACGTCGCGCATGATCTGCGTGAGGTCGAAGTCCTTGGGCGTGTAGACTCGGGAGACGCCGGCGGCGATCAGCGCCTCGGCGTCGGCCGGCGGGATGATGCCGCCGACCACCACCGGCACGTCGCCGATGCCGGCCTCGCGCATTCCCTTCAGCACGTCGCCGACCAGAGAGACGTGGCCGCCGGACAGGATCGACAGGCCGACGACGTGCACGCTCTCTTCCAGCGCGGCGTTGACGATCCGCTCGGGCGTGAGGCGGATGCCCTCGTAGACGACCTCCATGCCGCAATCACGGGCGCGTACGGCGATCTGCTCGGCGCCGTTGGAATGACCGTCGAGGCCGGGCTTGCCGACCAGCATCTTGATGCGCCGGCCGAGGCGGCGCGAAACCGCATCCACCTCGCGGCGCGTCGCTTCGAGGCGGCCGTCGGTGACGCCCGCGGCGCGGGCCACGCCGGTGGGCGCGCGGTACTCGCCAAACACGCCGCGCAGCGCCTCGGTCCATTCGCCGGTCGTGACGCCGGCCTTGGCGCAGTCGATCGAGGCCGGCATGACGTTGCGATCTTCCTTGGTCGCGGCGACCAGTTCCGCGAGGGCGGCCTTCACCGCCGCCTGGTCGCGCGTCGCCCGCCAGGCGTTCAGTCGCTCGATCTGGCCGCGCTCGACCGAATCGTCGACCGTCAGGATCGATTCCTGGCCGCCGCCGAGCGGCGACGGCGCGCCCTCGGTGTAGGCGTTGACACCGACCACGGTCTGCTCGCCCGATTCGATGGCGGCGAGCCGCTTCAGGTTGGATTCGACCAGGCGCTGCTTCATGTAGGCGGCCTCGATGGCCGCGACCGCGCCGCCCATGTCGGCGATGCGGCCCATCTCGGCCAGCGCCTCCTGCTTCAGCGCCTCGACCCGGGACGCGATCTCCTTGCTGCCGTCGAAGATGTCGCCGTATTCGAGCAGGTCGGTCTCGAAGGCCACGATCTGCTGCAGGCGCAGCGACCATTGCTGGTCCCACGGTCGCGGCAGGCCCAGCGCCTCGTTC
>Ga0209066_10006998_pt1 | contig 11320 bp, 14 predicted proteins | sample All_14_2_FD_187198 | JGI IMG/M metagenome (GOLD analysis project Ga0209066, IMG submission 187198) | Freshwater microbial communities in response to fracking from Pennsylvania, USA - Allegheny Zone_MetaG_DW_15 (SPAdes) (version 2) ...
CAAACATTAATCTGGGCCAATCTATGGTTTGGCACAAAAAAGAGGCGAAAAGTGACTTATGCTTCTTTCAGTTCTTCAGAGGTGCCCCCCAACGAACGACCGTGGTTCAATGAAGAGCATAAAACTGTATTGGAAAAATATATAAAATTATATTGAATTTTTGGAATTATTAAAGTTGCTTCCCTTTATTTTCACTTGCCGTGCGGAGGAATGTACATGAAAAAGACCCTGTTTTTATTGGCAATTTTTTGTCTGACAATTACTATTTATGGCTGTGGTTCATCTGGTGAAAGTGATTTTTCTCCTGTGGCGGCTATCACATCTGGTAATGCAACGGTAAGGGGTCAGGTAACAGGAGTTTATGGAGTTGCAAAGGTCTCTGTTTATTTAATTGTGCCAGATGCTGCGCCAGCTTCAATTCGGGCAAGCTTTAGAAACAATATCCCTGGTCAATGGTATGCCACTCAGACTGATGAGAACGGTTTTTTCCAATTTACCAATGTGGTTGAGGGCAATTATAATTTGGTTGCTCAGAAAGATCGTTTTCATAGCGCAGTGCTAAAAAATGTGTCCGTGACCCAACTAAAAAGCACGGAGTTAACTCTTACTCTCACTGCGACAGGAGATCTAACAGGAAGCGTTGTTACCTCTAACGGCGCAAGCCCTGTTGGCATTTTTGTTTATATTCCTGGCACTTCTTTTATGGCAACTGCTGCTACTGATGGAACTTTTACAATCACCGGTGTCCCCGTCGGCCAATATTCTTTAGCCTTTTTGGGCGAAACCATCGAAAAGAAATCTTTAACTGATGTATCTGTAGTTGCAGGCACAGCAACTAGTGTTGGAACAAACATTGCCCTTACTGCAAAAATGGGAAGCAGCATATTTTTAGCGTTGGCTTCACCAGCTCAAGGAACAGTTTTACATCCTGAAGATAATTACACAATTACTGTTAATGCTAGTGATAGCGTATCTGAAATAACCAGAGTTTTATTTGTATTCAATGGAATTAATCAATTTGAAATTCAAGACACAGCAGCCCCTTTCTCAATTTCCTACACTTTTAGAGACGACAGTTTCAATTTTGGTTCAAATGGCGTGAGTAGTCCAAGTTCATTCGCACGGCCCTGGGTCCCGTCAACACTGATGCCATCAATAACAATAACAGCCTTCAATGCCCAGGGAGAAAGCAAACAAATTCTAGCAAATGTCTCGATATTGGATAAATCGCCCACCATAATCTCTGCTAATAAGTCGAGAATAACTAATTCTAATTGGTTTAGCTATTGCAATTACAAATTAGTTGAAACGACTTTATCTGAAGTGCCTTCTCTATTATCAGCGGAAGTTATCCAAGAGTTTAAAAACTCAACCACGCATACCTCAAAATGCCTAATTACAGGGGGCGAGCGGTGGCCCGATTTGCTGGTCAAGTTTTTGTGATTTATAAGTGATTCTCATGCTGCCAGTTTGACCTCGGGCTTTCCAAAGTAAACCATGTCTGGTGTTTGGTAGTCAAGGGTTTGATGAAACCGGCTCTGGTTGTAGAAAATAAAATAAGACCGCAGGCTTTGCCTTGCTTCTTGCATTGTTTGGTATGCCTTTAAATAAACCTCCTCGTATTTGACGCTACGCCACAGGCGCTCGATGAAAACATTGTCAACCCATCGGCCCTTGCCGTCCATACTGATCTTAACGCCATGGGCCTTTAAAACGCTTGTAAATGAGTCTGATGTGAACTGACTGCCCTGATCGGTATTAAAGATTTCCGGCGGGCCGAATCTTTGAATTGCATCTTCCAGCGCCTCTATGCAAAACGATGCATCCATCGTATTTGACAACCGCCATGACATTACCTTTCGGCTGTAAAGGTCTATAATCGCGACCAGATAAGCAAACCCCTTAGCCATCGGCAGATACGTAATATCCGTTGCCCAGACCTGGTTTACTCTCTCAATCTGTAGATCTTTCAGCAGATACGGATAGATATGGTCGCCAGACTTGGGAATTGACGTCTTGGGCTTACGATAAATCGCTTCTAAGCCCATTTTTCGCATTAACCGTCTGACTTTGCCTCGGCCTATCAAGAAACCACGGTTGTTAAGCTCGACCTGGATCTTTCTGGCACCATAGAACGGTAGTGCCAGATGAATCTTGTCAATCGCAAGCATAAGATCGAGTTCTTGCTGACTAACGGCTTTGTTCTGGCTGTAGAACGATGAGCGAGAGAGGCCAAGAAGCTGGCACTGGCGCGAAATTGTCAGTTCATTATCTGGATTAATCATTTGCTTCCGCTCGGCCGCCCCATGCGACCGAGCGCACCCGATAAAAAATCGTTCTCCATAGTCAGCTCGCCGATCTTAGCGTGTAATTCAACGATATCTGGCCCATCGTTTTTGCGTTTTCCTTTTTCAAACAGCTCGTCTGCCCTTTCCAGAAGCTCTTTTTTCCACTGCATGATCTGATTCGCGTGAACCTCAAACTGCTGAGCAAGTTCCGAAAGAGTTTTTTCGCCCTTAAGAGCTTCTAATGCCACTTTTGCCTTGAAAGCGGGGCCGTGATTTCGTCTTGGTCGTTTTGTCATGATGATGCTCCTGTTTTTATAATTATACTGATTCATCACTTATAGGCTTGACCAATTTTCTCGGACCACCACTGCGATTCATTTTACCTTGTTGATGGCATTGTTGGAGGGAAAAAATACTTAGTGTCAGTTCAAGGAATAACGCCACTTGGCAATACAAAATGGTCTTTTGAGCTAGCGACTCCAAGCGTTGCTCTTATTAATGCTACGCTTGTAATACCAACTGTGTCGACAACAAATGGCACGGTCATATTACATACCGATGGCATAGTAGAGAAATTTATCCTTGAATATTCATCTGGTGGCGCAAGCACGACAGTAGATGTCACATCAAGCAACGGAACCGGTGGCTACTACCAGATACCAAATTATGATCCTACAACGACATATAAGCTACGAGCCAAAACTGCTTGGGCAAACACTGAGACAGCGTTTTCTGCAATAACAATTATAGGGGGCACGCAGTAACCCCTCCAAGTAAAAAATGATTGCCGGTAAAACCTGTTAGCTTATTGTCAAACTTGCCGTTTGTTAACCGGTTTTAAGCAAATGACCGGGCCCAAAACGGTGGGGGCTATGACGTTGCAGCGTTTATATTCTCAATCCTATTTATTGAACAATTTCATTATTTCTTGGAAGCCTTCTTCGAAGCTTCTCCTGCTGGCACTTTCATATTCAATGACACGATCTTCATAGTTTTGGATCATTTCCAGCCAAAGTTTTTCGTAAAAACTGCGTGGTTTAATGTTTGATAAAGACTGCCCTAGAGCACGCTCAATTATTGGGTGGTCCTTTTTGCTTAAAACTGTCAGGTGCTTATATCCGATAAGTCGGTAGTCAGGCTCTAATTGTTGATATAACCGAGAGCAATCGGCATGGCAGGCGATGGAATATGCAACATGCTTTTGCCCGCCTGGCATAATTCCCTTTACTTTAATAGTTGGCTTTACCAAATTGGTCTCAAATAACAGTTCATATAAAACCGCGACTTTATATAGCTCTTTTATTTCTTCTTTCACATCGAGATTTAATTTTGTTTTTCCCTGAATCAATTTTCTGAGCAATACACAAATCTGCTTAAATGCCTTAATTTCGGGGATTAAAAGCCATTGAGAGCTTATTAGTTGTCTTAATTTATTTTCGTCAAACCCATTTTTACCTTGAGGGCCATTAATACACTTGGGGACAATTTCTCTTAATATTGCAATAAGCTCTACTGGCCTATCGTAGAACTGTTGGTTAATAATGGTTTTTAATTCTGAATCCAGAATCGCAATAGACAAGCTACAAAAAGCTTTATTGGCTATGGTTTTAATTAAATTTGTTTTTCCGGCAATAGAGTCTTCGAATGCAATCTCCTTTTCTCTCCCTTGCTTTTTGTATGCCTCACGTTTCATAATAAATGCACCAATGCCGTATATGGCGGCTTCCTGCCATTGCTTTTCTCTTTGTAAAAAGAGGCGCATTTTATCAAAAATATGATTTAGGTCAAAAGCTTTTAATCCGGGTGCCGTTGGTTGATGCGGGTAACCGACTTTGATCAATTGTTCAAAAGCTTCCCAGGCTTGTTTAGGTTTTCCTGCCATTTGTAGGTAGCTGGGTAATCTTAAATAAGTTTCAACAGGATACCAAGTCGGGCTTTGTTGCATTGTTTCGTATGCTTGCCTTAGATAAAAGCAGGCTTGTTCATAATTTCCACTCACTTTTTCTTTTGTTGCCATTTTCAAAAGATCGTCAGTATCCATAAAGCCTTACCTTTGGTTTTTTCATTAAATAATTCAGACACCCTAAAGTAATCTAAATCGCCGTTGAGCCATTGGTTTTAAAGGTGATTCTTTTTTCTCAAAATTAGATGTGAATCAGTTTATAGCTATTCTCTACTTGTCTTAGTACATCCAGGAAAATTAAAATTTCTTCGGAAGTTATGGGCATATCTTTTGTTTCAAAAGCCATGCTATAAGATAAATCCGCAAAGTGGATTTCCATGCCTTTCTTATATTCAGCGTGTTCTGCGAGAGTTTGATTTACTATTTTGTTATACTCTTCCGAATAAATTTCTGTTTTAGTGGTCATTTATTGCCCCTTTGTTGATTATTGATCTCATAGCAATATAACAGATTTCTCAAACACCGCAAATTTAACCAGGGAGATTTTAGCCTGCCTCTCACTTTCTAAAAGTCTTGTGTCTCAGGGAAGGGGCTAGCGCATCTTTTCAGCCCGTTCGCGTGCCTGCGGGCCGTTTCAGCTTTTCTGCCATGCGCCCAAAAACGAAGTTTTTACACGCCAGTGACTTAAAAAACACACCAACCAGCCCCACAGTACGCCCACCGGGTATTTTTTCAAAAACCACTAAAAAAATGTCGTTTTGGCGACTTTTTCCGCCAACGGGCTGTATGTTACTTGCCCCTCAACTACCAAACTCCCTCTGGTCTCACCACAGGGGAAAGCGGTTAAATTCTCTTCCGTAAATCCTTTCCCCGCTGCACCGCCCGTCGAATCTTTAAAATACCGACTGACGCGGAAAAGTAAAGGCCTCCACCCCAGCCGGCTAAATCGCCGGCCGGGTCCCCGCCTTGACTTTCCCGCGTCAGCCTGGTTGTCTGGGGTCATCGACGGGCGGCTCCGCAGGGGAATAGGTTTTCGGGCCAGAGTATTTTGCCGTGACGGCAAACAACTAAAACCCTCTAATACAGCTGTTTTTCTTCTTGCCAAATGACAATAAATTACATATATTATCAATAGATGACAATTTGTTGTGGCCTTTGAAAAACGCCCATTCTCCAGGAGGTTCAGCATGCAGACCATGAATTACAAAGAAGCAGCCAGGTATCTGAAAATTACACCCGGCACACTCCGCAACTGGGTTTCAAAAGGTCGTTTAAAACCGCATAAACTCGGCAAACATGTGATCTTCTTCAAAGAAGAACTCGAAACCTGGATCACCACCCCGCCACCGGCAAATGCAGAGCCCGCCATGAAAGACCTCATTGACGTTTTTACTGAGTGTTTACAACCGACCGTAAAACCAAAGCCCCAACCGGTAATACCTCCAGCTGCCAAACCCGGCAAACCCGTCGAATGGGTGCCGCAATTCCACTTCACCATACCAGACCAGGAAAAAGACCCTCACGCCCTGCTGCAAGATCTCCCCGGCCCTGACGTAAAAATGACCCCCGAAAACATGCGCGAACTCGCCCGCTACCTCGTCGATGCCGCCGCCATGTGCGAAAAACGGCAATACCGCGGCCTGAAAAACTTCTCGCTTTTCCGCGAAAATGAACGCTTCCGCAGTTCAGTCGTCCTGGTGCCATTCAACCAGATGCGCGACCTGCAAACCCTCGCCCTTGCCGCACTCAGATCCGGCGATGTCCTGGCTGAAACCAAAGAAAAATACGTCATTCGGTTCATTCACGAAGGCCTGAAACACCAGCTCCCGCTGGTAAACATGCAACTGAAAAAACAGGGAATGCGCGCCATCAGCTTCAAAAGTCTGAAAAAATAAACAGGTTTTCGGAACCTGGCCCGCGTCCTGTCGAGCCGGCCAGGGCTCCGGCAGCTTCGCCGCCTCGCACCCGTCCGGCTCCCGGAAAGCCCTTCGGGCTTTCCGCAGGCGCGGCAATGCTCATCTGACCAGGCCGGGTTTCTACCGCTTGTCATCTATTGTATTTTGCTAACTTTTTCTGCTATCCGGCCCTGGTTCGCCTGGTCAGCTGGACATTGGGGCCATGTAAAAGACCTCCAGAGCGCAAAGCCCACCCGACCAATGACAATAAATGACAACCTCCCATTTTTTCAGTTTACCTGTTAAAATGGATGCAAAAGCATATTCAGGAGGGTAATCTTATGAGCGGCCATCGACACGAAGGCAGTCTACACAACAGCGGCAAGAAAAAGCGTGTTAGCGGCTGGGTTGACCGCGTAACCGGTGGTATTGTCGTGGTTGTCATCAAACACCCCGATGATCCTGATGCAACCATGGAAATCTATGTGCCAGTCGAGCAATTCAAGAAACGAACGCCCAAAGAAGGCGAATACATTTCCGTCGATATTGCAGATAACAGCTGATCAGCGCTTCTTTCCGGTTTTTCTTCTCAATTTCCCAAGCCCGGCCAGAAACCTTGCTTTGATTATCTCGCGGTCTGCCGCATCGCTCTCGATACCGTGAATAGTGAAGACTTTCCAGCCGCTGCCCGCGTCTTTCTCGACTAAAAGCCTTTCATCTTTGATTTCCTCATCAAACCACGACCGGCCTTTGGTAACCTGGCCCATCGTTGCCGGGGCAACAGGTTTTACCTGGTCGCCTTTCATCTCGTAACTGACCACCGGGTACCGCACAAACCCGATTTCTTCCGTTGTAAAAGCGCTGACATCGACCAGTTTCACAACTTTACTGATTTGATGCGCTTTCTCCAGACCTTTCACCAGGTTGCGCTCGATCGAGTAGCCGGCCGGATCTACATCCGAAATAGAAAAGATTGTCAGCGGCTTGCCGCCGCATTTCTGTTTCAGATCGTCTGAAAAGTATTCCATCGAAATAACCGCCGGCTCACCTTTCAAACAAATGAATGAAACTCCCTGTTCATCAGCCAGTTTCTTGATAAACAGGTATTGTCCGAGCTTTTCAGAGGCCAGTATGATTTCCGGGTTCTTCTTGCCGATCCAGCGGTATGGCTCGTTCATGTCCATGAATCCGAAATCTTTGTATCTGAAAAGTTCCTGATCCTCGACCATTTCCTGCAAAGTGCTGTAAAACGTGTCCACATCGCCAGAACCGAGAATATTGGAATGCTGCGCCAGAACGCCTTTGATCTTATACCAGAGTGATCTGATGTTTCCGTCACTCGGTTCCTCGATGCCCTTCTGAATCCAGCGCCACATCTGATAAATAAGGTTTTTGATAACTCGCTTCGTGTTGATTTCGTTGGCACCATACTGCCTAAAGTAGCTGAGCATACGCTTTTTATCAAACTGCTTGATATCCCACTTTGCCTTAAAAGCTGCAACAGCTGCTTTATCTTTCTGATCGAGGGTGTAAAGTTCCCGCCAGCCGAAGTCAATCAGCCCGTAAAGTCTCAAAGCCCTGTCAGAAGGGTTTTCCGGTGCAAGATAATGAAACCGGGTAATACCAAGAGTTTTTTTGAGTTGCTGGCCATAGTTGCCAGTTACCGGAATCCTTTTCGCGGTGCCGCGCAGGCTGATCTCACATTCATCATCTTTTGCCCGTAATTCCGCCCTGGTCAGGCGTTTTTCTTCCTCAAGTTCCTCGGGAAACCTTTCAAATGTGCCTTCAATCCTGTCCAGAGCTACCAGATACTGCCGGTGTGTCTGTATGAACAACCCGCGCAAAAGTTTTTCCCAGGCATTCAGATTTCCTGGCATTTCTATCGGCTTTTTTCCGGCAAGAACAGCAAAAACACTGTTTTTTTTGCTAGTCAGGTAAACGACATCTTTTATGTATATAAATCCTGAATCTTTTGTAAGAATAGCCTTATTCGGCAAATATAATCGTTCAACAAGCCCAACCATGTTATTCATGCTTATAGAACACCTTTGCTATCACCAGATCATTGTTAAATTATTTAAAATCACTACAGCTGATAACAACCCCACTTTTGCTTAGTCGGAAAAGTTTATTTTCTACAACATAGCCGCCAAAGCTATTTTTAGCTCTATACCTTGTTCTAACCATGTAACCATAGTCTGTTTTCTCCACAGGTGACCAATCAATGAATTCTAAAGACCCAGGTTCTTTTAATTCTTTCTTTAACCAGCTTTTTACTTGGGAAACAGAGCTATCCCATCCCGAACTTTGCACAGCATCTCTCGTTGATTCTAATGTAGTTACGTTTTGGCGTGCCTTGGTGTCTTGGGGCGCAAAAACAACAGTAACCATAGCATACAAAGAAACAATAATGAGAGCCAATTTAAAGCCACCATGAATTTCTTGTGGTGCTTCTGTTGGTCCACTTTCAGCGCTTATTGGTAACAAATCTCTTTTACAATGCTTACAAACAACAGCATCTACTTGGAGATCTTTTTCAGCACAGTATGGGCATGTTTTATAGCTTTGCGTGGAATTTGTTGTTCCAATGTTCTCACCGATTGTTTTGCTACTATTAAATCCTCTGTTACCATGAAAATACTTGGCTTCTTGATTGCACTTAGGGCATATAAAACTATCCCCGATTTTAAGTTCAGAAGTAACAACAGTATTTTTGCAGTTTGGGCAATCAACTAACATTTGTTTACTCAACTTACTTTCTTTTCAAAATCAGCTAAATAAGTACTGGTAACTGCATTTGCTACTGGCTCTTTGATTCCTTCAAACCACAGGTCACGCGCTGAAGATACCTTCAGACCTCTGATCTTCGTAAGATTTATCAAATAAAACTTGCTGGTTCGCATGTAGTGAGGATGTTCTTTCAGCCTCTTCTCGATCTCCGTCAGACGCAGATTGCTGAAATACGCCTTGCCGCCGGAAGTCATAAACATTGTTTCTTCCCGACCCTGGTCTGATTTTGTCGTGATATAGCAGACATCTTTCAGATCCAGAAAGTAAACCGCCATTGCCGGATCTTCCGGAGTGACCGGAAACTTTTTAATTGGCGGGTCCAGATACATAAGTTTCTCTAAAACCTGCTTTAACAGGTCTGTTTCACCTCTCGCCATGCTCTCAACCTCCACTTTCAATGTTCTGCCTGCCGCCCGTCAGGAACCCCAACCGGCCCACAGACCCGCATAATCCGCACTCCGGCAAATTCTCCGAAGTCGCTCACATTTCACGTATTTTTCAGCCGTCTCACGCTTTTTACAGCCGATTCCCGGAAGGGTTCTCGCAGCAATTGCCTTAGTAAGTTTTGCTTGTTCTGCGTTTAACGTTGGTAAAAGTGAGAAGATCTCCTTCAAAGGTAAAGAAAATGCGCCAAACTCCGATTCTCAAGCGCCACAAATCATCTTGCAGCCTTAAAACATCAAATTTTTCGCCGGTCTTGTTAACAAAACCTTCAATCGCCTTTTTAATGTCTGCCTGGTCCTGACGGGGCAGTCCGCGCAATTCTTTTTTAAAACGCGGTTTGTAATCGGCTCTTAATGGCATAGGCTTACTTTCTCTGTTTGGTCGGGATTTCTGCCTTCAAACTTTCCCAGGTGCCTTCGTTCTTTTCTTTTAAGGCAAGAGCGATATCTTCCAGATCTTCTTCGCTCAACTCTTCTTCATCAGCGGTAATTGGCATGGTCTTCAATTGATGAATAAAGGGATCACGACCTTTAACCCATTTTTTTATAAGATCTTTCATTACATCTGCAATTGGTCGTCCTTCTATGGCAGCGCCAATTTTAAGACCCTGGTGCAATTCATCATCAATCTTAAATGATAAAGTTTTCATAGAGATCTCCCTGTGAAACGTAGTTACTAATAATATAACTATTACATGTAAAAATGTAAACATGTTTGCAGTTTTTCTTTTTAGCCTGATTTACGTCAGTATGGTTGCTGACGCATTTTCCAAGGTTCAAAAATTTCTACCCAGAGTTTTTGATACCATGGCTTGCCCACCAGAGGGCTTGAAACTTTCTTAGGTTCCCAGGGTTTAACTTCTGGTTTAACCTCTGCAAAAGTCTTTTGCAGAGCAGGTTCCGGCTTTCTTTCCTCAAGCATCTTCTGCATCTTGCCGACATCCTGCGTCAACTTCATAATAATAGCATCGGCCCGGGCCCGTTCTTCTGCCTGCCGCGCTCTTTCTTCAGCGTGTTGAGCAATCAGAGCATCCAGGGTTTTTTGTTGGTTTGTTATGATCTCTCTTAGGCAGTTTGTGGCAGAATCTTCTTTGTTATCAATGGTTTCACCTGGGTTTAACTTTGCAAAAAGACCCCTGAGAATCTCAACCCCTTCTGCAGTGACATAAGTTACACCGTTTTCTTTGGTGATATGACCGTTTAACTTTTCTTCACTTTGTTTAACCTTGCGATAAACTGAGTTAAGAGAAACCCCCAGCATTTTCGCAACCTGAGCGATTTTCACGCTTTCCATAATTTTCACTCCAGCTTAACTATGTTTAACTTGGTTAAACTATCGGCAGGAATCAGTTATTTTTACTGTTTCGGCGAGAAAATTTAGCAATCTGCCAATAGAAAATTTGTTTTTGCAGGTCTTATGAGTGTATTTTGTGACTGTATTTTGCCTGGGGCACTGCCTTAAAGCAAAATCTATTTCTGGAAAGGCTTTCTGGATCTGCCTGATAAGAATTATTCTGTAAACCTGTTAAGTAAAAAAACTGTCTGGAAGCGATTTTTTCACTTTCTGCCCAAAAAAGGGCACAGCAATACATCAAAATAACCTGCTATCTAAAAATCGATTTTAGACCCCCTGGCGTGCCCTGTACGGAATCGAAATTTGTTTTTCGACCTCTCTACTTACCAGACACTAAAATTGTCTTTTTGGTGAGATTCAAAACTACTGTTCTCAAACATCAATAGCTCTAAATTTGCAAATTGCTGACTGGATAAGGGTTTCCAGAAAAAAGTGTTCTCAAACTACAATAGTTGTTGTTCAAATTGTTTGTTGTTGCATGTTATAGCTGGCAATGTCACTCAATAACTTCTTTTTTAGCTGTTTTGTGAGTGATTTTTTCAAAAAAACAGACAAACGAACTTTCAATTTGATACGCCAGGTTGGTTTACAAATTTTCTAAGTCCTCTAGTCGTAAGTTTATCTAAAGTAATATCTAAAATATATCC
>Ga0209066_10007001_pt1 | contig 11315 bp, 10 predicted proteins | sample All_14_2_FD_187198 | JGI IMG/M metagenome (GOLD analysis project Ga0209066, IMG submission 187198) | Freshwater microbial communities in response to fracking from Pennsylvania, USA - Allegheny Zone_MetaG_DW_15 (SPAdes) (version 2) ...
TCGCCATTGGCGAAGCGATCGGGCAGGACGAAATAGATCACCTCATCCTCGAGCCGCCGCTCGGCAATCGGGGCGAGGGGGGCAGGCGCGCGCGGCGCCGGGGCGCTTGTCCCCTCCCCGTACCCGGCACCAGGGGCCGCCACCGGCCCAGAGCCAAGCGCACTGCCCGCGCACAGGGCCGCCGCCAGACTGGCGAGGATTCGCATCATGACCCAACTCCCTTTGCGCCTATCTGTGACACCGCGCGAGAGATTTTGCAAATCTTTGTGAACGCCGCCGCCGGCGCCCAATATGGCAATCAAAGTATTAAAAATGCAGAAAATAATTTTACAAGGCCGTAAGTGAGCAGGAAAAATCACCCGCCGGATGGCAAAGAATCTTGCAAATTTTTGCAGGAGCTTCACACTGCACGGCGGCAGGCCAGCACAATGACCGGGCGTAGCATCCGGCGGGCGGCAGCCTGCCCTGTGGCGCGCCGGCTGACAAGCGGCCCGCGCGTGAGGGAGAGGGAATGGGACATGCATGATGCCGGCCTCAAGCCTCGGCTGAGCCCGGGCCAGATCTGGAACATGAGCTTCGGCTTTCTCGGCATCCAGATCGGCTTTGAGCTTCAGAACGGCAATGTCAGCCGCATTTTCCAGACCCTGGGCGCCGATGTCGGCGAACTGGCGATCCTGTGGATCGCCGCGCCGATGACCGGGCTGATCGTGCAGCCGATCATCGGCCACCTTTCCGACAAGACCTGGAGCCCGCGCTTCGGCCGCCGCCGCCCGTTCTTCCTCATCGGCGCGCTCCTTGCCAGCCTGGCCCTGTTCATCATGCCCAACGCCCCGGCGCTGTGGGTGGCGGCGGGCCTCCTGTGGGTGATGGACGCCTCGCTCAACATCACGATGGAGCCGTTCCGCGCATTCGTGGGCGACAATCTGCCCGATTCGCAGCGCACCATGGGCTATGCCATGCAAAGCTTCTTCATCGGCACCGGCGCGGTGCTGGCAGGCGCGCTGCCCTGGGTGATGACCAACTGGCTGGGCCTCAGCAACACCGCGCCCGCGGGCGAGATCCCCGAGACAGTGCATTGGTCCTTCTACATCGGCGGCGCGGCGCTGCTGGCGGCGGTGTGCTGGACGGTTTTCACCACCAGGGAATATTCGCCCGAGGAGCTGGCGCGCTTCGAAGCGGCCCGCGCTGCCGCGCCGCGCACCCCCGCAGCCGCGGCGGCGCGCACGGCAGCGCAGTTCACCCGCGGCGGGATCATGTGGGTGGCCGCGGGCCTTGCCCTTGCCGCCTTTGTCGCCTTTGCTCGCAGTGAGAACGGCGCGGCGCTGCTCGGCACGATCGAGATCGCCAAGGACATCTATGTCCTTGCCGCCCTGCTCGCCGGGTTCGGGGCGATCCAGCTGATCGCGGGCGCGCTCAAGCGGCAGGGCCGCGCGGACAATGGCTTCATGGAGGTGGTGGGCGATCTTTTCGCCATGCCGCGCACCATGCGCCAGCTGGCGCTGGTGCAGTTCTTCAGCTGGTTCGGGATGTTCGGCCTGTGGATCTATGGCACCCCGGGGGTGGCCGAATACCATTTCGGCGCGACCGAGGCGGCGAGCGCGGCCTACCAGAACGGCGCCGATTGGTGGAGCCTGATGGGATCGGTGAGGAACGGCCTTGCCGCCGCCGCGGCGCTCGGCTTCGTGCTGATCGCGGCAAGGATCGACCGTTGCCGGCTCCACGCCTTCAACCTCATCGCCGGTGCGGCGGGCTTTGCCGCGATGCTGCTGGTGCGCGATCCGGCGCTTCTGTGGATCCCGCAGATCGGCCTTGGCATTGCCTGGGCCTCGATCGTCTCGCTGCCCTATGCCATCCTTGCCGGCTGCGTGCCGGCCGAGAAAATGGGCATTTACATGGGGGTGTTCAACATCTTCATCGTCGTGCCGCAGCTCCTGGCGGCGACCGTGCTGGGCTTTCTCATCACCAACCTGTTCGGCGGCGCGCCGGCCTATGCCTTTGCGATTTCGGCGACGAGCTTCGTGGCTGCGGCGCTGGCGACCTTGCTGGTGAAGGAGGCGGCGGCATGAGGCGGCGCCTGCTCACCACGCTCATCGCCGCGGGGCTGGCCGCGGTGCCGGTGCAGGCCGCGCCCGGCGATGCGCCTGCCGCCGGGGTGGCTCTCACCAACCCCGCCTGGACGCGCGATGCGGTGATCTATCAGATCAACACCCGCCAGTTCACCCCCGAGGGCACCCTTGCCGCCGCGCAGCAGCACTTGGAGCGGCTGGCGGCGATGGGGGTGGATATCATCTGGCTGATGCCGATCCACCCGATCGGGCTGGAAGGGCGCAAGGGCAGCCTTGGCAGCCCCTATGCGGTGCGCGATTATCTTGCCGTCAACCCGGAGCTTGGCACCGAGGCCGATCTGGCCGCCTTTGTGGCCGAGGCACACCGGCTGGGGCTCAAGGTCATTCTCGACTGGGTGGCGAACCATTCGGCGCGCGACAACCCGCTGACGCAGAGCCACCCCCACTGGTACACCCGCACCCCCGAAGGCGCGCTCACCAGCCCGGCGGGCACCGATTGGTCGGATGTGGCCGATTTCGATTACAGCCAGCCGGGCCTGCGCCGCTACATGATCGATGCCATGGCCCATTGGGTGCGCGCATACGGGATCGACGGGTTCCGCTGCGATGTCGCGGGCTATGTCCCCACCGACTTCTGGGAGGCGGCGCGCGCCGAGCTCGGGGCGATCAGGCCGGTGTTCATGCTCGCCGAATGGGAACAGCGCGATCTTCACGCCCGCGCCTTTGATGCCACCTATGCCTGGGGCTGGAAGGAGGCGATGCAGCGCCTTGTCAAAAGCGGCGAGGGCGCCGGGCCGATCCGCGCCTATTATGCGCTTCAGGCCGAAACCTGGCCCCATGCGGCGATGCGCATGGTCTATACCGAAAACCACGATCAGAACGCCTGGGACGGGGCGGCGCGCGCGATCTATGGCCCGGCCTATGCGGCAGCGATTGCGCTGAGCTTCGTCGGGCCGGGGCTGCCGCTCATCTACAACGGGCAGGAGGCGGACAATGACCGCCAGCTTGCCTTTTTCGAACGCGATCCGATTGCCTGGCGCGAGGGGGCGCATGCCCCGCTCTTTCGCCAGCTCATCGCGCTCAAGACGCGGATGCGCGCGCTTCACAATGGGCGCTTTGGCGCGCCGATGGTGATGGTGCCCACCAGCGCCGATGCCGACGTGCTCGCCTTCACCCGCGGCGCTGCGGGCGAGCGGGTCTTTGCCGTGTTCAACCTCTCACCCCGCGCGCAGCAGGTGCGCTTTGGCCTCGCCCGCCACCACGGCCGCTACCGCGACGCGCTGGGGGGTGAGGCCATGGCCTTTGCCGGGGGCGAGGTGCTGGCACTGCCCGCCTGGGGCTTTCGCATCTTTGCCGAGAGCGATTGAGGCACGGCCCGCCGCGCGGGCTCACGCAAGGGAGAGGGACGCATGAGACGCTATCGGAACATCCTTGCCGCATTTGCCGCGGTGCTGTGGGCGGCATGGGTGCTGGCCGCGCCCGCCCGGGCCGAGAGCCTGGTGCTGACCTCGCCCGATGGCCGCATTGCCATCACCATCAGCGATGCCGGCGGTGAGGCGAGCTACGAAGTGGCCTTTGAGGGCCGCCCGGTGATCGCGCGCTCGCGCTTGGGGCTGCTGTTTGCCGCGCATCACGGGTTCGAGCGCGATCTGGCCATCACCGCCGCGGCGCGCGCCAGCCGCGATGACACCTGGGAGCAGCCCTGGGGCGAGCGGCGGCAGGTGCGTGATCGGCACAATGAGCTGGCCGTCACCTTCAGCGCCACCACCGGCCCGGCGCGAAGCATGGTGGTGCGCTTTCGCGCCTTTGATGACGGGATCGGCTTTCGCTACGAGCTGGGCGCGCAAGCGGCGCTGGCCGGCGAGCTGGCCATCGTCGAGGAGCTGACCCAGTTCGCCGTCGGCGAGACCACGCAGATGTGGTACACCCCTTCGGACGAGTTCAACCGCTACGAATATCTCACCCGCACCGGGGCGGCGGGCAAGGTCGATGATGCGCACACCCCGGCCACCTTCCGCAACGGCGATGGCATCTATTTTTCCATCCACGAGGCCGCGCTCGTCGATTATTCGGCGATGTCGCTGGGGGCGCTGCGGCCCGGCACCTTCGAGGCGCGCCTGAGGAACTGGTCGGGCGGGCCCAAGGTCATCACCCGCGCGCCGTTCCACAGCCCCTGGCGCACCATCCAGATCGCGCCCGCGGCGGTGGGCCTCATCAATTCCGATCTCATCCTCAACCTCAACGAGCCCAACAAGCTGGGCGATGTCTCCTGGGTCGAGCCGGGCAAATATGTCGGCATCTGGTGGGCGATGCATATCCGCGATCGCACCTGGGGGCGCGAGGGCATCCACGGCGCCACCACCGAGGAGGCCAAGCGCTATATCGATTTTGCCGCGCGCCACGGGTTTGCCGGGGTGCTGGTGGAGGGCTGGAACATCGGCTGGGATGGCGACTGGTTCAACAATGGCGATCTGTTCCGCTTCACCGAGGCCATGCCCGATTTCGATCTCGAGGAGGTTGCCCGCTATGCCCTTGCCAAGGGCGTGCGGCTGATCGGCCACCACGAAACCTCGGCCAACATCACCAATTACGAAAACCAGATGGAGGCCGCCTTCGATCTCTACCAGCGGCTCGGCGTGCGCCAGGTCAAGACCGGCTATGTCGCCGATGCGGGCGACGTGGTGCGGATCGATGCCAAGGGCATCCGCCGCTATGAATGGCATGACAGCCAGTTCATGGTGCGCCACCATCTCAAGGTGGTCGAGGAAGCGGCGAGGCGCCAGATTTCGATCAATGCGCACGAGCCGGTCAAGGACACCGGCCTCAGGCGCACCTATCCCAACTGGATTTCGCGCGAGGGGGCGCGGGGGATGGAGTTCAACGCCTGGGGCACGCCCCCCAACCCGCCCGAGCACGAGGCGATGCTGGCCTTTACCCGGATGCTCGCCGGGCCGATGGACTTCACGCCGGGCATCTTCGATCTTCGCCCCAACGAACGCCCGCCGCTGCGCCCCGACATGCCGCGCAGCGATCCCTCCAACCGCCCGCAGACGACGCTCGCCAAGCAATTGGCGCTCTATGTGGTGCTCTATTCGCCGATCCAGATGGCCGCCGACCTGCCCGAGAATTACGAGGCGCGGCCCGACGCGTTCCAGTTCATCAAGGACGTGGAAACCGATTGGGAGCAATCGATCGCGCTGGCCGGCGAGATCGGCGATTATGTCGCCATCGCTCGGCAGGGGAGGAAATCGAAGGAATGGTTCCTGGGCGCCGTGAGCGATGAGGAGGCGCGCGATCTGGCGCTCACCTTGAGCTTCCTCGAGCCGGGCAGGCAATACCGCGCCCAGATCTACCGCGATGGGCCGGATGCCGATTGGGACACCAACCCCTATGCCATGGTGATCGAGGAAAAGATCGTCACCGGCGGCGAGGATTTTGCCTTGCGGCTTGCCCCCGGGGGCGGGGCGGCGGTGCGCTTCATTCCGGTGACGTGAGGCGCGCGCCCGCAAGCGCACGGGCCGCAGATGCGAAAGGGCGGCCGCCTCCCCCGAAGCGGCCGCCCGAGCGCGCGATGGTCCGGCCAAGGCAGCGGGGCCGGAGCGCCAAGCACTGCCCTCAGGCCGCGCTTGCCATGCGCGCCAGCTCGCAATGCGACCAGATTTCGCTCAAGGCCTTGATCAGCCGGTCGATATCGCCATCGCTGTGCACCGGCGAGGGCGTCACCCGCAGCCGCTCGGTGCCCACGGGCACGGTGGGATAATTGATCGGCTGCACATAGATGCCGTGGTTGTCCATCAGCCAATCGCTGATCATCTTGCACTTCTTGGCATCCCCCACCATCACCGGGATGATGTGGCTGGGGTTGTTGAGGTGCGGAATGCCCATCATGTCCAAGGCCCGGCGCACCTGGGCGACACGCTTCTGCTGCAGCTCGCGCTCGGCATTGCTGGTCTTGAGATGGCGGATGCTCGCCAGCGCGCCCGCCGCGATCGCCGGGGGCAGGGCGGTTGAAAAGATGAAGCCGCTGGCAAAGCTGCGCACGAAATCAACAAGGTTGGCGCTGGCGGCGATATAGCCCCCCATCACCCCGAAGGCCTTGCCGAGCGTGCCCTCGATCACGGTGATGCGGTCCATCAGCCCCTCGCGCTCGGCCACCCCGCCGCCGCGCGGGCCATAGAGGCCCACGGCGTGAACCTCGTCGATATAGCTCATCGCCCCGTGCTTCTCGCAGACATCGAGAATGTCGGCGATGGGGGCAATATCGCCATCCATCGAATAGACGCTTTCAAAGGCGACCAGCTTGGGCACCTCGGGGCCGTAGGCTGAAAGCAGCTCGTCAAGGTGCTCCACATCATTGTGGCGCCAGATCTTGTAGGGCGCCCGCGAATGGCGGATGCCCTCGATCATCGAGGCGTGGTTCAAGGCATCGGAAAAGACGACGCAGCCCGGGATCTTGCTGGCGAGCGTGCCAAGCCCCGCCCAGTTCGAGACATATCCGCTGGTGAACAGCAGCGCCGCCTCCTTGCCATGGAGATCGGCAAGCTCGGCCTCGAGTTCGACATGATAGTGGTTGGTGCCCGAGATGTTGCGGGTGCCGCCCGCGCCCGCCCCGCATTCATCGAGGCAGGCGTGCATCGCTTCGAGCACCTTGGGATGCTGGCCCATGCCGAGATAGTCGTTCGAGCACCACACGGTGACGGGCCGGGTATCCTCGCCGACAAAGCGGGTGGCATGGGGGAAGCGCCCGCGGTGACGCTTGATGTCGGTGAACACGCGGTAGCGGCCATCGGCGCGCAGCGCGTCAAGCTCACCGGCAAAGAAGGCTTCGAAATCCATCGGCGTTCCCTTTGTGTTTGTCGTTGGTGTCATGGTCTTTCCCGTCTGGCCCCCGCCGGGCGGCGCTGCGGCAAGGCCCAGCCCCACAGCATTCCGTCGCGGAAAGGCAGGGCGAGGAACAGGTGTTCGAGCACCCCGAGGAGCGCGAGGGTGGCCATGAGGCTTGCCCCCACCATCGCCGCGCTGCCCGCCGGCGCCGCGAGCGCAAGGCCCGCAAACCACGCCGCCGCCGCGGCGATCCCTGCGATCGAAAGGGCAAGCGTCAGCGTCATGCGGCGGGGGCCGAAATAGGACTTGAGGTAGGACAGGTGCTCGGGCAGCATCTCGGCGCTGGTGTTGGGCACGCCGATGAACAGGTTGATCTTGGAGATCAGCCGCATCGCGAACATCAGCACGAAGACCATCGCCCCGATCTGGTTGGGCACGTCCCACGAGAGCGAGACGAGCAGCAGCCCGGTGACCGCCAGCGCCACCTCGTGGTGCATCACCGTGGCCGCAGCCTGGCGGAAGCGGGCAAGGCCGGTGAGGCCCGGATCGGCAAGGCCCCGGCGCGGGCCGGCGGCAGCGCCGGTGAGAAAGGCCAGCTCATGCCAGCCCCACACCATCAGCGCGCCGATGAAGGCGAGATAGACCGCCCAGACCTCGACCGAGAGCGAGGCGATGAGGATCACCACCAGCCCGCCGATCCCGGCGAGGCTGCCCACCATCAGGCTGCGCGAGAAGGAGGCGCGCTCGCGGTTGTCGGCCCAGGCGATCAGCCCGGTGGCGACGAACCACAAGGCCACCGTCACGATTGCCGGGACGATATGGCCGCTCCAGCTTACCACGCCGGTTGCAGCCGGATCGCTTGCGGCAGGGTGTTGGCCCGCGGCCGCTGGAGGAACATCCGCGCAAAGGCAAGGCCCGCGCCGATCGTGCCGGAGAGCCGCTGCGCCCAGCCAGCAAGGCCCCCGCGCGCCTTGCCATCCTCGATCCGGCCCGCGGCGCGGCGCAGCCTTTCCATCTGCGCGCGAAAGGCCGGGGAGTCGATATCAAGCTCGACCGGGAAGACCTGGCGGGCGATCTGGTTGCAGATCGAAAACACCTTGTAATCATATTCGGTCGGATCAAGGCCCAGAGCGGCGTGAAACACCGGCCGGTTGTGATCGCGCACATACATCGTGGCATAGACCGACAGCAGGAAGAAGCGGATCCACAGCTTGTTGGCGCCTTCAAGCAGCTTGGGATCGGAGCGCAGCAGCATGGCGAAGGCCTCGCCATGGCGGAACTCGTCGTTGCACCACTGCTCGAACCAGTCGAAGATCGGGTGGAACTTGTATTGCGGGTTGCGCGCAAGGTGCCGATAGATGGTGATGTAGCGCGCATAGCCGATCTTCTCGCTCAGATAGACCGCGTAGAAGATGAACTTGGGCTTGAAGAAGGTGTATTTCTTGGTCCTGGTGAGAAAGCCGAGATCCACCCCGATCCCGGCATCCTTGAGGCACTCGTTGATGAAGCCGGCATGGCGGCTTTCATCGCGCGCCAGCAGGCGGAAGAGCTGCTTGACATCGGGGTTCCTGGTGCGCCGGGCGATTTCGGCATAGAGCACGCAGCCGGAAAACTCCGAAGTCATCGAGCTGACGAGGAAATCGGTGAACTCCTGCCGCAGCGCCGGCTCCAGCCCCTCGATCGCGCCGACAAAGCTCTCGGCGCGCTTGAAGTGGCGCTTGTTCGGGTCAGCGCTCATGTCGGCGATCAGCTGGTCCCACTCGGCCCTCACCGGGCTGACATCGATGGCATCGAGCGCATCGAAATCGGTGGTGTAGAAGCGGGGGGTGAGGATGGTGTCCTGCGTTGCCAGCGCCATCGCCTCCTCGCTGGTCATCGGCTTGTAGGCGTTCATTTGATCCTCCCGGCGTTGAAGCTCACTTCGTAAAGCTCGCTGAGATCGAAATAGGCAGCAAGGCGCACCAGCCGGCGCCGCAGCGGCCCGGCGCGGGTGATGGTGGCGCGGCGTTCAAACACCTGGCGCGTGCCGAAGGGGATCTGGATCGGCGCGCCGTGCACGCGCACCCTGTCACCGGGGAAGATCTCGACCTCCTCGGCCAGTTCCACATGGGCGTGGAAGGCCTCGGGGCTCTGTTCCACGGTGATTGTGCAGGGGGTCTCGAAGCGCCGGCCCATCAGCGTGCCTCCTGCGCCAGCATATTGGCAAAGACCGCGCGGTTGATCGGGCCGAAGGAGGCAACCTCGATGCTGCGCCCGGTGGCCGGATCGTGCAGGGTGAGCGCGCCATCGGGCCAGGAGATAAGCTCGAAGGCAACCTCCGGCCCAAGCCCGCGGATGCGGCGCTGGTGCACCAGCGCGCGCACGCTGGCGCGCACGAACCCGCCTTCGCCCGGGCCGAAGCGGGCGAGCACCGCCTTGCTCGCCCCGTCCTCGACCCGCACGGTGCCATCGGGCTCGTCGAAGAAGCGCAAGGGGCGCTGCGCCTCGGGCCTGGTGCCGGCCTCGGCGCGGGCCTTTTCGGGGATCGCGCTGCGCTCAAACAGGCCGAAGCTGACCGAGGCGGTGAGCGCGAGCGAGATCGCCACAATGCCGCCCATCAGCAGCAGCGGCACCTTGTGAACGGTGACTTCGTCCTTCTCGTATTCGCGAACGATCATGCCGTCGCTCCTTCAAGACCGGCCGCAAGACCCGCCTCGCCCAGCCGGCCTTTCGCGCCGCCCTGCGCCGGCAGCGCGCCGGCCATGCTGCCAGCCTCGCCTGCCGGGGCGGCGCTTTCCTTGATCCCGATCAAATTTTGCGTGATCGCGCCGTGCCGTGCCCGGGCCGCGGCGATCAGGTGCGCGAGCGCCGCCGCATCGGGCACGGCGCGCAGCATCGGCTGGGGCATGGCATAGTGCCAGGGGCGCACATGGGGCCAGAGCAGCAGCGTACCGAGGATCCGCTCGCCCGCCAGCTCGAAGGCAATATCGCCATGCCCCTGGCCGCGCAGGCGCAGATGGGCGGCCCTGATCTGCTTCAAGGGGATGTTGATGCGGGTTTCGATCGCCATGCCGATGCGCAGGATCAGCCGGCTGTCGGTGAGGATGTAGAGCGTGGTGCGCGTGCTGTGCCAGGCGATGAGGTAGAGGAGCGCAAGCAGCGCGGCGCCCAGCACCCCGGCCACGATCGCCGCATCACTCCTTCCGGTGGCAAGCGCGATCACCACCAGGGCTGCCATGTAAAGCCCGAGCGCGCGGGTGTGAAAGGCGCTGCGGGCAAGCAGGCGCGGATCGGGCCGGCCCTTCCACAGCACCTTTTCATCTGCTGCCGGGGTGCCCATCCGATCGCCAAAGGCGCGCGGGCCATCCTCCTCGAGCGCGGCGTGATCGATCCCCTCGGGCAGCGCTGGCAGCGTGGCTGACGGCGCCGCCTCAAGGCCGGGGGTGGTTACAGCCATGCTTCCGACCTCTCGGGCGTGGCATACATGTAGCCGCCACCGAAATAGGCCTGGATGCGGTCTTCCTCGTAGCGGGTGATGATGCCGGGGGTTTCAAGCTGGGGCACATTTTCGAACTGGGCCGAAGTGATCGCATCGATCTCGACCAGTTCGGGCTTGTCGTTGAAGAAGCCCCTGGTCTGCACCGCGGCCACCATCATCGGGGCCAGCACCTTCTTGCCGCTGTTGGTCTCGATCTCGAGATAGCGGATGATGTGCTCGGCCTGGTCAACCCAGATGTCGCTGACCTTGCCCACGGTCACGCCGTCGGCGGCCACCACCGGCCAGCCGATCAGCTGCGGATCGCGCGGGGAGACGATGATCTCGTGGCTCTGGCCGATCGGCACGATGCGCGGGCGCCCGTCGAAGGTGAGATCGGGATATTTGGCACGGTTGGCCCAGGCCGCCGGCCCAAGCCCGTCGATCATCGGATCGCCGGTCGGCACCCAGGGCGCGCCGGCGGCGTTGAAGGCCTGCACCGCGGGGATGTTGATGTCATCGCGCGGATTGTCCTCGGGCACATAGGTGCCGCGGCCATGGGGCAGCTTGAACACCTTCTTGTCGCCATCAAACAGGCTGCCGGGGTGGATCTTGCCGGTCTGTTCATCCTCAAGCGGATAGCCTTCGCGGCGGCTTTCGCGGTTGAGATAGAAAACCAGCGCGATGAAGAAGACGAAGAACAGCAGGAAGGCGAGTTCAGCGACGTCGAGCGTGCCGACAATATAGGCTGCATTCATTTCACATTCCTCTCATGGAACAGACCGGCCGAGGCCGGGCCGGGCAGGATCAGGGACAGGCGGGCACGGGTAATCATGTCGGAAACTCCCTCAGAGTCTGATTCAAAATTATCGCGATAGATTTCATGCTCTTGCGATACGGCGGACGAAGAGCTGAATTGAGGCGATGAACAGCCACGCGGTTGCCGATGCGATGGTCTGCTCGAAGTCTTT
>Ga0209066_10007002_pt1 | contig 11314 bp, 11 predicted proteins | sample All_14_2_FD_187198 | JGI IMG/M metagenome (GOLD analysis project Ga0209066, IMG submission 187198) | Freshwater microbial communities in response to fracking from Pennsylvania, USA - Allegheny Zone_MetaG_DW_15 (SPAdes) (version 2) ...
GAATTAAAACGTAAACAATCCCTAAAACAGCCCCACCAATGTGTGCGTCATGTGCAATTCCAGTATTTCCTTTTTTGTGCGCAAAGTATTCGAAAGCCAAATAGATTGCACCAAAAATATAGGCTGGTATTGGAATTGGGATAAACATCAAATTCAATGGTAAATCTGGAACCCATATTATTACAGCAAAAATAACAGCTGATACAGCTCCAGAAGCTCCAACTGATCTGTAGTTAGGATCATCTTGGTGACGCATATATGCGTATAAATTGGCAAACAATCCACCCAACAGATAAATTGTTACAAAATGAAGTTCACCAAGCACGACTCCATATGTTGCACGCATCACAAATTCAAAAAATTCACCTAAAAAGAAAAGTGAAAACATATTGAAAATCAAGTGGGGCAAATCTGCATGAATTAAAATATTCGAAATAAATCGATAGTATTCCTTATCATGCTTGATCCGATAGGCCGAAAAAAGGAGGGTGTCAAAAACTCGATCATCGCGCATGGCATGCAACGAAACCAAAGTTGTAATAACGATAATAATGATTAACGGAGTAAAAGCCATGAATTGAAAAAAATGTATTAATTTCCCACAGAATATCAGCAAAAATACAATTTTCAAAACTTCTTTTATGCGTTTTTTATTTGGCTTTATCTTGTTAGCCTCAATTTTAACAGCTTGCTCTGCATCTGTTGAAGAAGAAGTAGTTGATTTATTGAACTCTAAGAAACTTTCCACCAAAGAGAAAATTGAACTTTGTTTGCAAGAAGACTACGTTTCTGTGCTGGGTTTAAACGAAACGCAAAAGGAATGGTTAAGAAATCTTTACAAGGAAAGAAACTATAAAGCCATGTGGATTAAAGATTCTATCTTTTCAAAAGAAGGGGAAGAATTAAAATTTGTACTTGATCGTTCCATGTGGCTCGGTATCCCAAAGAATCGGATACATTTTGCGGAAAATAAAGAAAACAATATAATCATTGAAGAACTAATGCTGTCGGCTCGAAGTGCTGTTATTTTGCAAGACTTGAAGCATGGGATGATTGAAGATACAATTGTGAAATACAAACCGGCTAAACCTGTTGATCGAGCGGTATTTGATGATTTCACAAAGAACAAGGACGCAGTCAATTTTACGTATTTCATGATGGAAAATAGTTGTCCTGACACGAATTACCGTTTCATGGCCAAGCACTTGTATTCCTACTGTTCGTCCTACCCAATGGACAATCGTGAGTTCAAGATTAAACCAATGAAAGAGGATTCAATAAATGCCATTCCTCAAACCAAAGAAGCACTGGAATCAAAAGGATATTTGAAAAAAGATGCTTCGGATGAAGATTTTGAACTTGCTTTAAAAACTTTCCAAGAACACAACGGACTAAAACCAGATGGTAAAATAGGTAAATACACTGTCAGAGCGCTGAATGAAAGCACCTATACGAAGGTTTTACGCGCGGGATTAACCTTAGACAAACTACGTCGAAAAGAAAAATACCCTGAGAAATTTGTGCAAATAAACCTGCCAGAATATTTACTTCGTCTGGTGGTTAATGACAGTTTAAAAAGTGTCCACAACATTGTTATTGGAAAAGAATCCAACACAACACCTCAGTTAAAATCAAGAATCTACGAAATTGTTGCATACCCATACTGGAATGTCCCCTACTCAATCATGAGCAAGGAAATCTTACCTGCTGCAAAAGCCAATGTCAATTATTTTGCTCGTAATAACTTCAAAATATACCGCAAGGACGTAGAAATAGATCCACATTCAGTAAACTGGAAAAGAATCAAAGAAAATTCGTTCCCCTTTAAGGTTATTCAACAACCTGGACCAAAAAACAGTCTGGGAATCATTAAGTTTGAATTCCACAACAAATACAGCGTATACGTACACGACTCGCCACAAAAATCACTTTTCAAGACAGATATTCGGGCTTATTCTCACGGTTGTATGCGTTGTGAAAATCCAGTTGAATTAGGAAAATTACTACTCGATTATGATTCAATTGGAAGAAAGGGAAATGCTTTAATAGGTGATTCATTGGACAGTCTTTTGACTGTTGGAGAAAACTTCCCAATTCGCTTGCTTAAACCAGTTCCAATATTTGTGGAATACCAAACAGTATCGGCAGATAAAGATCGAATGATTTTTCATATTGATATTTATAAGCGAGATGAAGAATATCTAAAAATAATGACGGATTAAGCCGAGAGTTATTAATTTTGAGAAAAAATTAAAGTTATGGCTCTGTTGATTTCTCCTTCTGTTCTATCATGTGACTTCGCAAACATTCAACGCGACGTTGAAATGATCAATAATTCATCTGCTGATTGGTTCCATGTGGATGTGATGGATGGTGTTTTCGTTCCGAATATTTCTTTTGGTTTTCCAGTGATTTCAGCCATTAAAAAACATGCAACTAAGCCTTTAGACGTGCACTTAATGATTGCTAATCCAGATCAATACATTGAAGAATTTAAAAAGGCCGGTGCTGATATATTAACGGTTCATTATGAAGCTTGTCCTCACTTGCACCGAACTATTCAGGCCATTAAAGCAGCGGGAATGAAAGCAGGCGTTGCTTTAAATCCACATACACCTGTTGATTTATTACAAGATGTTATTAGAGAGTTGGATTTGGTACTTATCATGTCAGTTAATCCAGGCTTCGGTGGACAAAAATTCATACAGAATGCTGTGTTAAAAGTAGAACAAGCGAAGAATTTAATACACCGTTTTGGTTCTCACGCACTTGTAGAAGTGGATGGTGGAGTTAATTTAGAAACGGGTGCTGAATTAGTAAAAGCTGGTGCTGATGTTTTAGTAGCAGGAAGTTTTGTTTTTGGCTCTTCAGATCCAAAAGCAACGATTACCGAGTTGAAATCTATTAAATGATCAGGGCATTTTTCCAAGATAAATTTGAATATGATTTCAATGCAAACATACAATGGTTTGAGTGTATTGAAAATCAAGAAGATAACATCAGTGACTTCACGAAGAAATCGATGTCACATGTAATCAATGTACACTACATCTGGAACTGTCGATTAAGAGGAATCAAACCTGAATCTGGTGATTGGGATTTATTACCAATTCATTATTATCAGCGATTTATCCAACAGAATTACCAAGAAACGATTGATTATTTGGAGAAAATCGAACTGGGTGAAAAAATCAACTATCACTCTTCAGAAGGCGTGAAATTCACGAAAAAAGACATTGATATTTTATACCATATCCTGAATCATTCGAATTATCATCGTGCACAAATTGTCATGGATTTGAAAAGTCTTGATTTAAAAACTCCCAGTTTCAACTTTATCACTTATCGATTGTAATACTAAGCAATTGAAAAAAGTAACAAATCAACATTAATTTCGTTTCTTTGAGTATGAAAAGTATTTTTCTTCTTCTCTTTCTCGGTTTTTCCTCTGTAGTTTTTGCAGATGAAGATACTACACTTGTCAATTTAGAAGCCAAACTTGTTACACTTTTAGACAACTTAAGAGCGGCTCAGTCTGATAATGAGAAGGAAACTGCTAATACTGCTTTCAAAGAAACAATGGCTCTTGCCTTAAAACATAAAGACGCTTTTACCTTTCCTTTTTCCAAATTAAAAACGGTTGGAATTATTGATAGTCCAGATAAATTATTGCGTATAATAAACTGGAATGTGGAACAAGCCGATAATACTCATAAGTATTTTTGCTTTTTAATGCGATTCGATGAACGTAAAAAAGAAGTCGTTTTATCTGAATTAATTGACAACTCTGCTTTCATGCCAGCTCCACAAAAAGAAGATATTTTAGAAGCAGATCAATGGTATGGTGCTTTGTACTACAAGATTATTCCAATTGAAAAGGGCTCAAAAACACTTTACACGATTCTTGGATGGGATGGCGGAACAAGTGCAAGTAATTTCAAATTAATAGATGTTCTTTACTTCACAGGCACACAGGCAAAACTGGGTAGTCCGATTTTTAAAATGAACGGATCAACTGACAAGCGTGTGTTTTTTGAACATTCAGAAAAAGCTACAATGTCTTTACGTTACGAAGAGGAATACAACCGTATTATTTTTGATCACTTATCTCCAGAATCACCTGGCTTAGAAGGTTTTTATTCGTTTTATGTCCCTGATTTATCACTAGATGCATTACTTCTAGAAGGCAACAAGTGGGTTTTTAAGGAAGATGTGATTGGCATCAACCCGCCAGATCCAAATGAAAAAGTGACAGTTTATGCAATGGACGAAAAGGATGGACATATTGAAAAGAAAGAAATAAAAAACAAATGGGTCGACCCTTCAGATGATAAGGCACCAGCTGGTGGAATTGATCACAAAGCCGCACTTCCTGAAGGTGAATTAGCAACTAGTAGCAAGTCTACCAAGAAGCCAAAAGAAAAGAAAATAAAAGATAAGCGTGACCCCGGTGCTATGGGAGCTACTTATGGTGGCATGAAAAAGAAAAAGCGCCTGAAGAACTAAATAAATTCATAATTATTTCCCTTCGCTCATTGAATCCTACGGATTTCATAATTCATAATTCATTACCCCGAATTCTTGATTTGTGGAAATTGTTAATTACCATGTGGATATCTTCTACCATGGTAGACAACCAAACTAGGTTCAATTTCGTTTAACTTTGAGAAAACTACCTTTTATGAGCAAAAACATCTATTTAGTTCCCTACGACTTCTCCCCTGTTGGAGATACTGCCTTACAATATGCAATGCATTTAGGAAAGAAGGTAAAAACTGAAATTCTATTATTACATCTAGCTCCTTCAAAGGGTGAAGCAATGAAGGCAAGCATGAAAATGGATGATGTAATTGCTAAAACAGACGTGCCTTATGGCGTAGAATTGCGAAAAGTAGTTCGAGAGGGAAATATTTTTGAAGATATAAGCAAAGTTGCTAAAAGAGAAGAGGTACAATTAATAATTATGGGTACCCATGGTGCAGTTGGTATGCAGCGTGTTTTCGGAAGTAACGCAATGAAAGTTGTAACGAGTGCTGATACTCCTTTTTTAATTGTTCAAAAAGATACTCCACTTAATGAAATTAAAAACATTGTTGTCCCAATCGATTTAACGAAAGAAAGTTTACAAATCATCAATATTGCAGGTGATATGGCTTCTATTTTCGGCGCAACCGTGCACGTTATCGGAGAAAAGCAAAACGATGACTTATCAAGTCAGCAGATGAAAAATAGAATTTTGATTGTCAAAAATCAATACGACGATCGTTCTGTTACGTGTAATGTTGAATTCTTGCCGAAAGGAGGATCTTATTCAAAGAAAATTCTTGAATACACCAAAGCAAATTCAATTGATTTAATCGCAATCGCATATCATTCTGAGAGTTTATTACCGCAATTTGATACCTTTGCACAATCTCTGATTACCAATGATCAGAATTTACCGTGCATGGTGTTGAATTCAAAACTAGCATCTGCACTATATTTTTAGCAGATGAACCTCGGAACATACAACGAACTTACAATTCTTCGATTTACTAGTGTTGGCGCATATCTTGGCGATGATCAAGACAATGATGTCCTTCTACCCAATAAATACTTGACTCCAGAAATGGAAATCGGAAACACTGTTATAGTGTTTTTATACAAGGATTCTGAAGACCGATTGGTCGCAACAACAGAAATCCCATTAATCACCTTGAACGAATTTCGTTTCCTAAAAGTAAAAGAGGTAACTGCCTTTGGAGCATTTATGGATTGGGGATTAGAAAAGGACTTGATGGTTCCTTTCAAAGAGCAAATGCTTAAATTGGAAGAAGGGCGTTATTACCTTACTACCCTACAATTGGACGGGTCAACCGATCGTTTATTTGGTTCAACACGCGTTAATCGTTACTTAGAACCTTGTGATGACCAAGAAATTATTGGACAAGAAGTTGATTTATTAATTTGTGATGATAGCGATTTAGGTGTGAACGTAATCGTTGAAGGCAAATACCGCGGACTTATCTACCACAACGATGTAAGTCGACCAGTGAAACGAGGTGACCACCAACCAGGATTTGTTTACAATGTGCGCGAAGATGGAAAATTAGACGTTCGATTTGAACGTGCTGATGTCAAAAAATTCGATGAAGCAACGGAGTTTTTGTTGGAGAAATTGAAAACAGAAAAAGTAATTCAATTGTCCGATAAAAGTGATCCCGACGATATCCGTGAAAAACTACACATGAGCAAGAAAATGTTCAAACAAGCTATTGGAAAGTTGTATAAAGCACGTATGGTGACAATAACTGACACTTCTGTTGAATTAATTGAAAGTGCAAGCGCTGAATGAAGTCAATTTTAATTGTTTTAAGCCTCTTTTCTGTTCTTTCCTGTGTCTTTGGTCAAACAGATACGTTGCGCCTTTCAAATCATCTTAAAAAGATTACGGAGACAAGTGATTTTCGACACTTTATGAATCCACATATTTTGGATCAAGTGGCCGAATATATCAAAACCGAATTAGAGAGCTCGGCAGATTCCGTTTATTACCAAGAATTCACGGTAAATGGAACTAAATACAAAAACGTAATTGCTTCCTATGGAATAAAGAATGCCTCAACAATAGTTGTAGGTGCGCATTATGATGTTTGTGGTTTACAAGATGGAGCTGACGACAACGGAAGTGGCACAGTTGGTTTACTTGAATTGGGGCGTCAACTAAAAGGACAAGAGTTAAATTATCGAATTGATCTAGTTGCATACACATTGGAAGAACCTCCCTTCTTTCGCACAGAAAATATGGGAAGTTACCATCATGCAGAAATGTTACACAAAGAAAACAGGACCATTCATGGAATGATTTCACTTGAAATGATCGGTTTTTTCAAAGATGAAAAGAAAACCCAAGACTATCCAATCGGACTTTTGAAATTGATTTATGGTAGTCGCGGAAACTACATCACACTTGTAAATAAATTTGGAAAAGGAAAATTCGCAAAGCGTTTCACGAAAAAATTCAAGAAAGACGCAAGTATTCGCACGAAACGTTTCAATGGACCAAAAGTACTTCCTGGTGTTGATTTTTCAGATCATTTGAATTACTGGAAGTTTGGTTACAGCGCTTTAATGGTTACAGATACAGCGTTTTATCGAAATAAAAACTACCACCAACAAACAGATACAATTGAAACGATTGACTTTAAACGAATGGCTGATGTAATTGATACTGTCTTAGCAACTTTGTTGAAGATGAAATAAATTAAGCATTTTCCGTTTAAGGATATTCCGTATTTTTGAAAGCGCATGCCAGAAACAACACATTTAATTCCTGAATTAAGCTTGGTACTTCCTTGTTTTAATCCCCCCGATCATTGGGAAAGGATTGTGGTGGACTGCACTAAATCTCTAGAAGCAAAGCTAGGTCTTACGATCGATTTGATAATTGTTAATGATGGCTCAACTAAAAATGTAGGCCCAGAATTACATGCATTTATTCAAAACAATATTCCCTCCGTCAGATTTCTGGAGCAAAAAACAAACACAGGGAAAGGACAAGCTTTACGCACTGGTGTTGAGCAAGCGAAAGGAAAAACAATCATTTTTACAGATATTGATTTCCCGTATACAGAAGAAAGTTTCTTGAAAATATACGCTGGACTTCAAAATCATGCTGTAGCATTAGGTCATCGTAGTCCAGATTACTACGCGCACACTCCCCTTTTTCGTAAAATGATTTCAAAAACCCTACGATTTGCTTTAAAGAGCTTTTTGCGACTGCCTACAGATGATTCCCAATGCGGTATCAAAGGATTTAATCAAGAAGGAAAAAAAGTCTTTTTAGAAACGCAAATCAATCGTTTCTTGTTCGATTTAGAATTCATAAAACTCATCAGTAAACGAAAATTATCATCTACGAACATTGAAGTTGAACTAAAGCCAGGTGTCGTGTTTAGCAAGGTAAACATGAAAATTCTCGCTAAAGAATCATTCAATTTTATGAGTATTCTTTTTAGACGATAAATCTAAACAAAGAGAATATCCTAGTCTCAAGTTTCTAGTCTCCAGTTTCTAGTCTCTAATACCTAAATAGAAAGTAATTCCTTAAAACGTATCGCCTGACGACGCGAAATCTCAACTTTCTCACCATCACGCAATTCCACTTGTAAACCACCATTAAACCAGTTTTCAATATTCGAAACCCAATTCAAGTTAATGATGAACTTACGGTTCGCTCGGAAAAAATATTCAGGATCTAAACGATCTTCGAAACTATTCAACGAACGCAAAATCAATGGCTTGAAATTATCAAAATATACTTTCACATAATTGCCTTCTGATTCTAGCATTCGTACTTTGCTCAATTCTATAAACCAACATTTCTCACCATCCTTGATAAATACGCGATCATTCAAGGTCAACTGACGATTTTTTCTACTCAAACTATCCGCCTGATTCGATACAAAATCATCTTCAGGCGTCGATAATTTAGCAATTGCTTCCTTTAAACGATCTGGATCGACTGGTTTTAGAATATAATCCAAGGCATTAACCTCAAACGCTTTCAATGCATATTCATCATATGCTGTAATAAAAATGACACGCGGAATATCCTCTAAATGCTTCAACATCTCAAAACCAGTCATGCCCGGCATTGACACATCTAAGAACAATAAATCGGGTTTGTGCTCTTTAATTTTCTGAAGTCCTTCTTCCCCGTTTTTAGCTTCATCTATAATTTCTATTTCTAGATAATCCTTCAATAATAACTTCAACTCTTCTCTTGCAAGTCGCTCATCTTCAATAATCAATGTCTTAAATGTCTTCATGTCTTAATCGTTAAATATCAAACGTGCTATTACTTTTCCTTCCTTCTGTTCTAATTCAAATTCGGCCTTTTCTTTGAATTGTAAATCCAGTCTTCGTCGTGTATTTTGAATCCCAATCCCAGTATCAACTTTACCTCTTAATTCACCCGTATTACTTACTTCTACAATCACCTTACTTCCATCTCTATAGGTAGAAATATGAATTATTCCACCATTTATTAAATTCGAAATGCCATGTTTTATAGCGTTTTCAGCCAGCATTTGAAGAGCAAAAGGCGGAACGAGAAATTCATTTAGCGTGTCATCTAGGTCCCATTTCACATTTAATCGTTCTTCAAAACGGATTTTTTCCAGTTCCAGGTAATTCGATACCATTTCAAGTTCTTCATCCAATCGTACAAGATTTTCCTTACCTAGAATCAACGACCTTCTTAATAAATTTGATAAAATCGTTACAGATTCCTTTGCTTTCGAAGGTTCTATTTCAATAAGCGCACGAATACTGTTCAATGAATTAAAAAGAAAATGGGGATTTAATTGAGATCTTAAATTCTTTAATTCAACCTCGTTTCTACTGGCTTCAAGTGTGATATTGTTTAACTCTTGCTTCTTTGATTTTTGAAAAAAATGAAAAGTAAAATAAATTGCATTCCAAGGCAAAATTAAAACCAAAATCGCTAAAACGTTGATGATGACAGACAAAACAGATAAGGTTTCCCACTCTTTTGTATCTATTAAAATAGAAACAGCATTGGTTGAAAACGAAATGAAGAGTGAACAGATTAACGAAGCAATTAAAACACGGGGAATCAATGGACCTGGTTTCATGTCCAACCAATCCAACTTTATAAAAATCGAACGCATTAAATGAGAACCAAACACAGCAAAAACGATGAAAATTGCAAGGTTCAACATGAGTGAAGATGTGATTTTATCTGGACCATCAGCATAAGCAGCAAGGAAAATAAGAGCCGCATATGATGTCCATCCTAACAACTGCGCAAACCAATAAATGCCTCTTCCAATTTTCATAAAACAAATGTAAGATGTTATGTCAATTGACGCGCAACAAATGTATAATTGGAAAATGGACGTGTTTGTTGGATATTTTTCGTTTTGGAATGTTTTTTGACCAACTTTACACCGATGAAAAAAGCACTCTATATTTTTTTCTTACTTCCCTTCTTAAACTTGTCACAGACATTTTCTTCTGACAAGTTTGGTGCTTCTGTCGGTTGTGTTGTATCTCTTGGAACACATGTTACATCACTTGGATTCAAAGTAGACGCTTATTACAGCGATTTTTTCTATCAAGTCAATGCAGGCACAACCATTCGATTCAATGGCAAAAGTTATGGTGAACGAAAACAATTCATCGAAAGTAGAAATAGTTTAGGACTAGTTTTACTTGCTGGAAAAAGAGAATCTGTCCGTGATTTTCAATTGGATGGTCTCAATCATAACACTTCCTATAATTACGGCTTGGGATACAATTATCTTTGGTATTTCGACAATGCTGGCACAAGTCAGCGCTCTGGTGGCTGGGGAGCACATATCAAAAATGTAAGTCTTCTGTTTGAAAATGATGTTTTTGGTGGACAAGCAAAAGATCGTTTTAGGACTGGACATCTAGCTGTCACCTACAAAATGGACGACTTCAAATTCTCAACGGGACTTTTATTATGGACAGGTGAAACAGCTAATTCAACATGGCAAAAAATTTCAATGGAAAAATGTCCAAGTGGATTTAGAGTCCTAGAAGATCTACCTTACGGAAAAACAAGTCATGGAATTCTATATGCTGGATTTAACGCACGCCTACCTTACGGTCAAATTGCAAATGCGCGAATAGGTGTTGATAGCGAACAAATAAGACATGGTGTACAAAACCGATTTACACATGATTTGATTCTACTTCCGAAGAAAATTGAACGCAATACGCCGCATTATCCGCGCCTAGATGAAGAAGGTTGTCCCGTTTTCACAAAGGACAGCATTCGAAACCCACGATTATTCTTGCAATTTAGCATGAATGAAAATTGGTCGTATTAAATCTTATCGCTTAAGTCTTTATCCTTTCTAACTCTCCAGATTACAGCATCTAAATAATAATGATGAAGCACCATGGAGATAAAGAATATGGCGACTGCATTTCGAATCAGAAAAAGTGAGTCATCACCGTTTTCAATTGGCATGTAACGTGCTCCTGTCCTCATACCCTCAAATAGAATTGCATAAACCAATGAAATGATCAGAAACAAACCAAATCGCTCCGTAAGTTTTCTAGCCCACCCAAAATCTAATTTCGGATTAGAATAGTATTTCTGATTGAAGAAATTCACAAAAGCCAAGTATTGAATGTTATGCGGAATTGTTACCGCCATAACAAGTAAATATTTCTGTTCAACTGGAATTAATAGGATTCCATTATACAAAACCAAAGAAGAAATCAGCACTGCCCATTTACCTTGATTAAATTTTCCAAATTTTATCGCCTTCGAAAT